>JGI24698J34947_10001866_pt1 | contig 11254 bp, 8 predicted proteins | sample TergutMp193P3_FD_34947 | JGI IMG/M metagenome (IMG submission 34947)
TCGGTGAGTACCATCGAGATGGAAATTATTTCCCCGTTNCATTTCACAACGCAAAAGTCGGGGGAGAAAATTACCTACGACTTGTTTCTGCAAGAGGCCAGGAGACTCTACCCGGAAACTTCGGATATCATCAATATCCGGATTGATCGGATCGATCAAAACAAAAAAACATTTTTTGATTTTTTGATCGGCTCTACCAAAATTGTCAAGTATATCGGTAACGCCCTGGCGATAAAATATACCGATTCACTCGAAGAAGTTAGGGATCCTTTGGGCGGCAGGAATGACATTCTTCCCGCGCTTTTCATCCGTTAGAGAAGAAAGGTATTTCCGGGCCTGGCGTTTTGGGCTTTGTGCCTGAAGCGCCGGTTCCGGTAACGGGAACTGTTTTTTTCAATGGAATTGTTAAGCTCCCGATTTTTTGGGTATTGTAAAGCATATAACATATTATCGGACGATTATGGATTGACAGTCTTTATTTGACTGCCATATACTATATACCGGAATGTTGGAGAGAGAAAAGCCATGATAACCAAATGGGGCTTGAAGAATTTTAAATCCATTCGTGAGGCGGAGCTTGAGCTGGCGCCGCTTACTGTAATTACAGGTGTTAACTCCAGCGGGAAAAGCTCTCTTTTGCACTCAATGGCGATGCTGGCGCAGTCCGTGAGGGGCAAAGGTAATAAGCAAATCAGATTAACCGGTGACTTGGTTGATCTTGTAAGTTTCGATCGTATTTATTGTAAGAAAGCTTCTGCAATCATGCCGGATCAGAACCCGAATATAGGCATAAAATTTTCTTTATCCGATGGAGAAAATGAAACAAAAAAACAAATAGACTTTGAGTTGGAATATGGGTATTTCGGGGAAGAAACTGAACCAAAAATTAATTCTAGCTATATGGCATATAAAGATGGGAAAATTGATGAAGATGGCGTGTATATTAAATTCACTCGTTATTCCGGCAGTGGCGGTAACATTTTGGATGCTGTCTCTGCCAATGAAATGAAACTAAGGACGCCTTCTTACTTTAACGATACAGGAATCAATTTCGAGAAGCCTGAAGAAGTACTGCATGACTCAAATTTTATTCCATGTAAACTAAAATACCCTTTTGAATTCAGAGACGAATTTATTGGAAGGGCAGTTGATTTATTTATTGAGATAATCACGGATATGCCATCAGAAAGATTGTATGGAGGTAACCAATACGCAAACTATGCACTAAATCTTGTATATGGTTTTGAGAATCATACATTGGAGAAATGGAGGCGATTTGATGATCTTGCCACAGTGAAATTTATGAATATTTTTAATATGGGCATTATATTCTTCAATTCAATGCCTGATCTCGATAAATATATTGCCGAAATTTTAACTGATTGTGAAATATATAATTTAAATGATGATGATGATCCTAACTATGTAGATGATCCCAGAGGATTGGCTCAATGGTATGAAGATGTGTCAAAGTTGGATGATGAAGCCAGAGATGATATTTTCAGGAGAATAAAGGAAGAAGGCTTTAAAGATGCCCTGAAAGTTGTGTTTTCCAGTTCTTTTGGTTCTGTAGATTCTGCTTTTCCAAAAATAGACAAATTTATTTATTTACCGTTTAAGCTGGATGAAGCACGTGGTAAATTTCTGTTTAGTTATTTTAGCTTTAATATGAAATATCTTGGGCCTTTACGCGAAGAACCCAAGGAGCTATATGAAAATGTATTTGCACCAATGGATGGAAATAAAAAGGATGGGTATAAACTAGATAAGGTTAGATTTAAAATACTCAGATCCGGTGTCGGTGTTAGAGGTGAAGACACAGTGGCGCTTATAAACTTATGGCACGAAGAAGATTATAGAGTCAATAGTTGTTATCCTCCGCCTGACTCTGATTCAAAAGAACAGATTAAAAATGATTTTCGGTTAATCGATATTCTGATAAAATGGATGGGACATATTATTTTCACTGATGATATAACGATCAAGAAAAATGCTGACAAACCTACCATGATTGATTTAAAAATCATTACTGACGGTGAAAATTTTTTCTTGACTCAACTCGGTACAGGTGTAAGTCAGGTTTTGCCCGTTCTTGTAGCGTGTCTTACGGCCGATCCCGGTTCCACAATACTAATTCAAAATCCGGAGGAACAGCTTCATCCAAAAGCACAAGCACGCCTGGCTGATTTTTTCATCGACATGGCCCGTTCCGGACGGCAATGTATTATTGAAACGCACAGCGAATACTTCATTGAGCAATTACGGTACCGTATTGTTGAATCTCCTGTTGAAAAACCGTTGCATGATANAGTAAAATTGTATTTTGTTACCAAGCGGGATGGCGTTTCATATTTTGCNGTTATTAGAATAAATGAATACGCTAAATTATCCGAATGGCCTGAAGATTTCTTTGATGAATCGCGAAAAAACCTTACTAAAATCATGGATAAGGTAATAAAAAAATTGGAAACAGGTAAACTGAATGACTAATTATACTGTTGATGCTTCAGTTTGTCTCTATTTATTTCAAGGAAAAAATATGAATTCCAATGAGATTATGGACTACTATAAAACTATAAAGGATTTATCTTTTGTTTTAAATATAATCTTTGAAAGGCAGACGCGTAATGTAAAATGTTTCTTATTTGCAAAAGATATAAGATTAATAAGAAAATACTCAAATATCGATTTAGCAAAAATAACAGGAAAATCAGTTTCCTTGCTTGATCAAACATTGGAGGTAATTACACCTGCTTTGGATATGGAAGACATAAAAAACCTCCTTGTTATACTATTGTCTAAATTGCAATTTATTGACTTACCGGATAATTTCGGCAATCAAAGGACGTTTGATAATTTAATTACCAGATTGGATTCCGCTACAAATTATAGAATTCAGGATAAAATTATTTTTGAAAAATGGTTTGATATAGAAAATGTTACATTCAATAAAGTCGATGAGAACAGTAATTCATTGCCCGAACTGCAATTACCTGAATATATTTCGAAAACTATTCAGTCAGAAGACATTAAAGACAATTTGAAGAGAAATTTTGCGATAATTGCATCACTAAACAAGTATGTTTATGGGAATTATGATATTCACAAAATAGTATTGAGCGATAGTTTAGTATCAAATGTATCAACTGAAATTCCGATAACAGCTAATTTCAATATTAATATGACGAAACCGGATCAAAAATATTATAACGGGCAGGTAGATCATAAAATATGGAATTTTCCACCAGACAATAAAATTCATCTTGAAAACCAAGAAGTAGGAATTTCCGGGTTGAGTGAACTTATAAAGAATACTATCCAAAAGAAAACGTGGGAAATTGCATATAATGATGCGGTAAGAGATTTTAAGCATCTTGAGTTTGGATTAGAGGTAAAAATAAGTATTGCTCAATATGATAAAAAAATCAAAGATGAATGTGCTAAATTTTTATCCAGACCAGACGAGCTGAAAAAGATAGCAGAATGGGTAAATGCATACCCTGACGCTATATATGAAAATTTAAAAGCGTTAAATGATTTTGTAGAGTCCATGATAGCTATAGATAAACAATTTCAAAAAGATAACAACGAAATATTTCATTGCGAATCATACAAATGTAGCCTTTTTCGCGATTGCTGTTCACATATTCATTTTTTTGGTGTGGATTGTGTAACTGAAACAATGAAACACAGAGAAAACAGCTTTGTTAAAAAAGATAGATACAAAAAATCATCTTCAGGTAAAAAAGAATACTTCTGGGAACATCTTAGAATAATTAGTTTTCCATGCGATGATCCTCTATGGTTTTTGACTCTGCGAATTCATTTTAGACGAGATGAAAAAAACAAAAAGATAGAAATAGGCTGGATAGGCAGGCATCTTTATCTGCCTTGTGATACTGTGAATAACCTGCCAGAATGTAAGCGTAATGCCCGTTCTGACTGCCCTTGTCCGTTGCACCCGTCAAATTACGATAAAAATTTGGATGATTTAGACAATTTTCTCAGGCAATATCAATAAAAACTATTAAGTTCGCCCAAAACTGGGCATTGTATAGATTAGGAGGTAAAGATGAAAGTCATAGTTATTACAGTACCCATGAATCAGCCTAACCAGATAAAAGAGGTTATATACCCTGTGGACGGTAACAAGGCTATTGAATATGATAAGCCAATACGCTGCCCGGTCAACGGAATTCTTGCGAAGACCATGAATAAGGGTGAAGAAGTAAAAGTTATTTACATAATGACCATAGGAAAGAATAGCTTTTGCGACCAAAACAAAGAAGTATTCAAAAGGGAGCTTGAAACCATCAACGGTGAAATTGATGCTGTTTTAAGTTATGATACGGTGGAGATAGAATTCCTGGCCGCCAAAAAGACGTACAACAAACTAATCACCGATTTGGCGGATAAAATCCCGGATAATGCGGAATTATACGTCGATATTACGTATGGTTCAAAACCGGAGATTCTTTCGCTGTTCTGTGCCCTCAGATTCGTTGAAGAATTCCGAAGCGCCGTTGTTCAGTATTTTGTCTATGGGCAGGCTGAACGTAATAAAAAAACATCTAAGCTGGAAGACGTGATGATTTACGACATCACTTCGCTCTACTATTTATTTATTCTGATGGGTTCTTTGAGGGCCTCAGACGCGGAGAGTGCGTCCAAAAAACTAAAAGATTTTTTCAAGCTATAGGAGACTGTGTGGAACAAAAGCCAAATCCGCGGCAGCAACTAAAAAATATGATTTTCGAAGCCTACAGAAACTGCATAAAGGCGCCATCCCAGGATATACTGTCAAAACATTTAGATCAACTTTGGTCTCTAATACAAAAGTGGTGTAAAAAATACCTTTTTGCGGTTGGAAAGGAGAATGAAACAGTCGATGAAATGGGAGAATGTATCTACCATATTGCTGATAAGCTGGTAAAAAAAGACAGAACAATAAAGACATTTGAAAAACTTGATGAATTTTTTATGTATCTGAATCGAATGTTAAAAAACGGAATGATAAAACTAATATATGAGCAATTACCGAAAAGTATAATTAAAGCAAGAGTGAAAGAATATTTTTATATAAACAGGGTGATTGAAACGGAAGAGAGAGAAAAAAAATTGACAGAAAACAGGCGTATAGAAATAATTACTGATTATATGCCAATAAATACATACTCGGAAATAAGGAATCAACTAAACCTTCTAAGTCTTGATTATGAATACGACAGTGATAATGAAGACAATAAAAAAAAATTAATAGATTTTTTGAATGTAAAGAGTGCCTTTAGTAAAAACTCTGAAAGTACCAATAAATTTAATGTCAATCCGGATGATCTTCGGGAAGCCGTAACGTATGTATTGGAAAACAAAAGACAAAAGAGAACCAGGGCCTGTAACAGAGCGCTTTTTACGGTAAAATGCATAAGAGAAGCCCCAGATTATTTAGATAAATTGGAACCAGTTCTTGATAGCGAGCTGTTAAACACATACTGGGAGAGGGGTATTAAACCTACACAATATGAGGTATATTTAAAGTACCATCCAGGACGAAAAGATAGCAATAAGAACAGTGTCGAGTCCAGTGCTTCAAGTGATCTGGAAAATTTCCTTAACGATCTATGGATTTATCTGAAGGAAAAGAAGTCCTGATTTTTCATTTTCAAATTATTAAGTTCCCGAATTATATGGCATTGTTAGGAATAGATATGGAGGTACAGGATGAAGAAGGTTGTTTTGGGGCTCCTTTTTTTTGGATGTGTCGTGTTTTTCATGGCTGCTCAGTCTACTCAAAGGGTTAATGCTGCTTTTAGTACTCCCGGTGTTGTTGTCGATAATACTGTTCCACTGGGTATTGACGAAAAAGTATTGGATGAGTTGATAAGGAAGCACCTTGAGGATACTTTTAATAAGCACATAGTAAGTGATGCTCTAAAGGTAACCGAATTGTCATATTCACCGGACTGGAATGTTTCGACCGATGAACTAAAGAAAATAAATGTACAGGGCAGGTTTGTAAATTTCCGTATAAACGACCAAATATTATCCGGAAGGCTTGAAACCACGGTGATGGTGAGGACCCAAACCGGTATTTTCAGGAGGCCGGGTATTGAATCTCAGGATCCCATCAATATAACGCTCTTTGTTAATGACCTTTTGTCTACTGAGCTAAGGAATGCATTGATAACTGAATACATAAACGCAAACTATAATAACCCCCTTGGTATAGAACCATTTAATGAACGGATGGAAGTGTATCCTGACAGGACATATAGTTATGTATCGTGTGTGGTAAATAATAATACATACGTATATTTACGGGCGGTATTCGAAACACAGACGCCGCAAATAGAACCGATAGGCGGTATTTTTACCAAAATAGAAACCCCCTGGAGGGTGAACAGGACTGAGGTACTCACTTACGTAAGACTTCCTGATAACGATACAATCAGAAGAAGTATCCAGAATGAGGATGGCATAAACAGTATGTATGAGCAAATGCGCGGGCATTACCTTAGAAATAATCCGAGCATGAATCCATTAAAACCAGGATCAAGGATTGAATCAATTACAAAAGCAATACCCGTAAGCGCAAATGGAGGTATGATAAGGCTTGAAATCGATTTGATATATAGACTGGATAGATCCGGTTTCATTGGAAGTTATAGCAGGCATGAGGTAAAACTATTTGTTTCTTATCGTTTTAATTCCAGTGAGAACAAATGGGAATATAACAGTATCGAGAATATAAGCCCGGAAAACATAAGAACCATACGACAATAAGGGCAAAGTGGATTAACTGTTTTTTGCACTTGACAGCCTTCTGTAGGCTGTACTATAATTGAGAGGAGACAGTTATGATTACCAAATGGGGCCTGAAAAAATTTAAGTCCATTCGCGAGACCGAACTTGAGTTAGCTCCACTTACCATACTTACTGGCGTTAACTCCAGCGGCAAGAGTTCTTTTTTACAGTCAATAGCGATGCTGGCGCAGTCCGCAAAAAATAATGGGGACATTACTATAAACGGTAACCTGGTGAATATGGTTCATTTTAACCAAATTTTTTGCCAAAATATTTTTCAGGATGAAACTGACGATGTATGGAATACAATAGGCGTAAATTTTACGATTTCACCCGTAGGAAGTATAAACAAAAATATCTGCCTTGAGTTTGAATACGGGTTTTTTAATAATGCTACAAGAATACAACACTCAAAATTAATTCCACCGAAATTTCTGTCGTTTTACATGGAAAGCAAAGAAGGGGAAACTGGCGATGACACTGTGTATGTTAAGTACCATAGAGATGAAGGTACTTCTTTTGATCCTGCCTCTTATAATGAAATTAAAAATAACCTCCCGCAATACCGTGATAAAACTCCGGATTCCTTTAAACTTGATATTTTGTTAAGCAGAGAAAATAAATTACATGATGAAGAAACACCAAATTTTTTACCGGAAAAGATAAAAATCAGTAGAAATGAGTCTGTTGAAATGCCTCCCAAATTGAAAGAGGCGAGGGATTATTTGCATGAATACCTTGGTTCGAAAGTTAAATATCTGGGACCGTTACGGCAGGAACCCCAGTATGGGTATGACCGCTTGGAGCATTATGAGGATGTTGATGCCAGAGGTATAAACACAGCCGCCGTTATAGATTATATGTGTAAAAAAGGTAGTGTAAAAAGATATATTACCCCCGAAGTTAAGGATTTTAATGAAAAAGAAAAAGAGCATTTTTCATCTGCTCTGTATGAATGGATAAAATACATACTTTTTGATGACAATTTCAGTATTGATTTTAATATTCAAGAACTTCAATCAAAAAAAATTAAATTCAAAATATATTCTGATGGGGGAGGATTTTTCCTGAACCAGCTTGGTACGGGTGTGACATGGATTTTGCCTATCCTTGTGATGTGTCTGGCGGCCGAACCGGATTCGACAATAATTATCCAGCAGCCAGAAGAACACCTCCACCCAAAGGTACAATCGCGCCTGGCTGATTTCTTCATCGCAATGGCCCTTTCCGGACGGCAATGCCTGATTGAAACCCACAGCGAGTATTTGATTGAGCAGTTACGGTATCGTATTGTTAAGTCTCCCATAGAGAATCCATTGCATGACAAAGTAAAATTATATTTTGTTACCAAAAGAGACGGAGTTTCTTTTTATAAGGATATGGAAATTGATGAATTTGCAGCGCCTTCCGACTGGCCGGAGGATTTTTTTGACGAGTCTCATATATTGGCAAATAAAATAATGGATGAATCCATAAAGAAAAAGAAATCAGGCAGACGGCATGAATAATTACTATATTGACGCATCAATTTACGCTAATCCACTACAGAAAAATATCGAAGAAAAGGGAATAAACACAGAAATATTGGATGAATATTTTGACAGAATTCGTGCATTGTATGAGATAATTATTTATAATCAGCCGCGTCATATAAAATATTTTCTTGCAGATCGTGATTTCGAATTCCTGAGAACTTGTAATCTGGATTTATTGCAGATAGATATAAGTAAGTTATCTCTTGATAAATATTATTTATCAAACTTGGGATTGGCTCAGGATCTACTAAATGCAATATATAAAAAACTGTGCAATGCTTTAATACATATTGAATTTAATAAATGGTTTAGAATCCTGGATCTTGAATTCAATTCAGAACCAATATTATCCGATGATATTTCAATGTATATACGAAATGATGAACTAAGAAATAATACAATAAANAATATNGCGATAATTGCCGCATTAAATGAATATGTATATAAAAACAGCAAAACTCATAAGATCNTTTTAAGTAATGATATAAATCTTGATTGTGTTCAAATNACTGCTGATTTAAGCATTGATATGGACTTNTCTCCGGGGAGAGACAAAAATAATAACAAAGTAATATATAAATGTAAAATAAAAAATTTTCCCAATAATGATATATTACAAATTAAAAATCAGAATGTAGAAATTTCCAAATTGAATGCACTTACAGAAAGCAATTATATTTATTCCTGGAATATGGATCATAATACGTTTCTTGATAAAGTGAAAAAAGAATTTGCATATATTGAATTTGGTTTAGGCTGTGCCAAGGGAATGGAACAATATAGACGTAAAATAAATATAAAGCAGCAGGAAATACTAAAGAAAAATAAGATGATTATATCAAAGGACTTTAAAGATATTGAGCAATGGAAGAATCAATTTTATGATGTTTTATACGCGAATTTAGAAGCGCTTAATGATTTTCTGAGTAATAACAATATAGCAGGAATTAAAAAAGATGATGAATGCTATCATGGTTGTGAGGATGGTTGTGATAAGATTCAATATTGCGGAGCGCATATTCGATACTTCGGCGCGGATTGTGTTGATGAAACAAGGGAAGATAAAAAAAATCGCTATGTTAAATTAGGCAGGACTTTTGATAATAGCATATACTGGCTTCATCTCCGCCCGTACACTATGTCTTGTGACGCCACTTTATGGTTTTTGTGTATGAGAATCCATTTTAGATGGATTGAGACCAACAAAATAGAAATTGGCTGGATAGGCATGCATCTTTTTGCGCCTTGTCGTAAGCGAGATCCAGTCAATGGAACGGTTAAAAATTGCATAAGGCTGGAATGCCCAAGATATAAGGATCCAAAAGGAGATGAATATATAAATTTCCGAAAAGACAGGGAGTGACTACCATGACAAAAAACTCCGGTTTTACAACAAATCCATTAATGGATCTTTATTTTCAGTTGCCAAATTTCAGGGATGTTTCTGAATCAACAATAATTAACGCTTTTGAATCATGCCTGGCTTTTAACGCTGGATTAGCATTGAAATTTCTTTTTTTCATCAGGGATATAAGGGGCGGAGCCGGTGAACGAAGGACCTTCAGGGTTATCCTTAATTGGATTTCTGAAAAGTATTCCGATAAGATGAATGAGATATGCCCGTTGGTACCTGAGTATGGACGGTGGGATGACCTTTTTTCCTGTAAGGATACTAAAAGCTGGAAAACCGTAAAGAAATTTGTAATTAGCCAGTTAAAAGAGGATATGTCATCGGAGGTACCATCCCTGTTGGGTAAATGGATGCCATCGATTAATACATCGAGTAAAGCAACCAGGCTACTGGCATCCGAATTTATAAAGGAACTCGGAATGACTGAAAAGGAGTACAGGAAAACACTATCGGAACTTCGAAAGAAGATTAAGGTAGTTGAAAGGGATATGTCCGCAAATAAATGGGAAGATATTGACTACGAAAATGTCCCTAAAAGGGCTTCTCGTACATATCAAAAAGCATTTGTCAAAAAAGATGAATCCAGGTATGTTGATTTCCTGGAAAGGGTAAGCCAAAAGGAAGTAGTAATTAAGGAATTCACCAATTTTCCTTATGAAGTGCTTCACCAGATGCATATCAAAGGTGAGGATGACAGCATTGAGGCCTTGTGGAAAGCATTGCCCGAATATGGTGTAAAAAACACCCTGGTCGTTGCTGACGTTTCGGGCAGTATGGATTGCCCGATCGGCGGAAGAACTACAACAGCTTTGGAGGTTTGCATAAGTCTGGCTCTTTATTGTGCCGAGAGAAATGAAGGTCCATTTAAAGACCAGGTCGTTACTTTCAGTGAACATCCGGAATATGTTCATATACCCGGAAATATGCCGCTTAAATCCCGATATATAAAGCTGAATAAATCTCAATGGTTGTCGAATATAAGCATTGAGGCTATACTCACTTTAATTTTGAAAACTGCCGTAGAGCATTCCTGTACCCAGGAAGAAATGCCTAAAAATATTTTATTCCTTAGCGATGTGGAGTTTGATGAATGTACGAAGAGTCCGGATATATCTCTCATTACCGGAATTGAAGAACAATACCATGAGAAGGGATATGAATTACCCAGATTTGCATTTTGGAATCTCCGTTCCGGGACCAATACAATTCCTATGCGTGTAAACGATTTTGGCGTATCGTTGATTTCCGGTTTCAACCCGGCCATTCTAAAATTGGTAATCAGCGGGAAATTGGATCCATGGGATGCCCTGAAGGATAAATTGGAATCTGAAAGATATTCCATGGTAAACTTTGAACTGTAATCTGAAAAACCAAAAAAATTAATTGATCTGTCACTCTATGATAGACCCATCTGTTACAGTTTCCTAAGGAGGCAAAGCATGAAACTGAAAAAATCCGGGGCAGGGTTATTCCTGATTATATTGTATTACGTCGTCTTTGGGGCAGT
>JGI24698J34947_10001868_pt1 | contig 11244 bp, 5 predicted proteins | sample TergutMp193P3_FD_34947 | JGI IMG/M metagenome (IMG submission 34947)
CCGTCCCATTGCCCCTGCGACAAAAGCCCCGCGTACGCCCACTCCAGCGAGTCGTCTTCAAAGAAGTCGATGGGCAGGGTTGAGCCGCGCGATACCATGACGCTGGAGCCTACTCCGGCGATGGCGGGGTCAAGAATGCCCTTGGGGAAGTCGCTGCTGTACCACAGGCAGAAGTAGCCGATATCGTCATGCAGTTCGTTCTCGCTGCGGTCGTTGGCGACAATGGCGGCCTGGTAGTAGTAGCGCTCTCCGCCGTAATANCGGGCGTTGTAATCGCCCCACTTCGCCTGCCCCGCCGCGATNATNTCTTCTTCCTTGAGGAACCACGTGGGCAGGTACAGGGTGGAGCCTTCTTCTATGTCGAGCGACAGCAGGGGGTCTTCGGGGTTGATCGCGCCGCGCCCCGGGGTTGCGTCGTAGAGGTTAAGTTTAACCGTTTGGATTCTGGTTTCTTCTTCATCGAGTTTCGCTTTTATTTTGAACCAGCCGTTCTGGTACCGGTCAGCGTAGGCGCTTCTTTCGCCCTGCGGGTCAAGACCCGCGCCGGTGGGGTTGTCTTGAGTAACCGGTCTTTTTTCAAGCGCGTATATGTCCGCCCACGACGCCAGATTCGCCCNGCGCATATTTCCGGTTGAGGTGCGTTCGATGTANTACTCGGTCGCAAAGGGCGGCCGGATGTCGATGATCAGCGAGACGGCGGCGATGGAGGCGTCGCCCGAGTTGCCCACTTTGTCGTAAGCGACAATTTCAACCGCTAACTTTTCGCCGTTGCGCTCTTCGGAAAATTCCAAATCTATTTCCCAGTTCCGGTTGGCGGGGTTGCCGCCGACAAGCCGGGCGGTAAACAGCACTTCGCCCGTGACAGCGTCGCGCAGTATGACGCGGTCTACCATGACGTTGTCGCTGACGGAGCCGGTCAGTTGGGTTCCCTGGCGCACATAACGCGGGTTAGACCCCGGATCCAGCGTAAGGGCAGGGGCCTCAAAGTCGATGGCGTCTCCAAAGCCAAGCGGGGAGTCGCAGGTGGAGAGGGACACGGCGATCAGGAACAGCGCCGCGAGCGCCGAGGACAACAGCGTAATGTTTCGCGTTTTTACCAACATAAAAGCCTCCGTCAGTAACGGTTAAAAAATATAGAGTCTCAACCCCACGATGACATGGGGGATGACCGTTTCGATGCCCAGCGCTTCCGCGTTGACATCGGTAGGAACGAACCAGAGCTGGCCTTCGGTAAACATACTGAAGGTGCGCAGGTATTTCTTCTTGGGAATGGAAACTTTGGGAAGCTCAAGCTGCAGCAGGAGCGCGCTCATCCAGGTGGATTTGCCCGACTGCGTGTAGTATTCGTTTTCCCCCTTGTAGTTGGGCGAGTACTTTTCGTTAACGGTGTTCGCCATGTCGAACAGCGAGAAGTTTGCGCCGAGCGAGATGGAGCCGAACAGCCACTCATAATCCGGGCCGAATGCGGCGGCAAAGGGGTACGTGTACACGTTAGCCAAAAGTTTGATGCCCAACACGTGTCCGCCGTAGCGTACCGGCCCTATGCCTCCCATCGATTCGAAAATGTCCTGGAACATAAAGCCGTACTGCACCTGAATTTTGACGTTGTCGTCGAAGAAGGAGAGACCCATGCCGACGTCCATATAGGTGGCGCCGCCCGCGAAAACGCCGGGGGCTTCATTCGCCAACTGCACGATAAACGGCGGGATGACGCTCTCAAAGTACAGACCCTGCAGGAAGCCGGGGATCTCATACGCCGCCTTGTCGCCGACGCGTAGGTGGTATTCCAAATCCGCGAGCGCGACGTCGTCCGCCGCAATAGCGGTGAATTCCAGGTCGGTGTTATAGCGTCCGCCCGGTTCGGGGGCGATTACGCGGATGCGCGGCGGCGTTTTGTCGACCTGCAGCACGGTGCGGGTAACGGCAAGCTCGCCGTTTTTCATTTTTGCGCGGACGATGATATAGTGCAGACCCTCTTTCATTTCGCCGGTTTCCAGGCGGTAGCTCCAGTCGCTGTTGGCGTCGCGGCCTTTTTTGGTTCTGATAAAGGTATTGCCGTTATCAAAACTCAAATCAATGTAATCGATTATCTTGCCGCTGATGTTGTCCCACACTTCCTTCTCAACGTTTTTGCTGCCCTGCGCCAGAATTTCAAGGTCTTCGTCGCTCAGGTTGTAGCCCGCGCGNCCGATAAACCACGGCCGGTCAAAGGCGAAGTCGCCCATGGTCAGGCTGTCGATNGTGACCCATGCGCCCTTGCTCTGGTAGTGCAGTTTGCGCGTTGGGGACAGCACCAGATTATANGTGCCAAAGTCGCTGTGCACGATAATCTCGTTCTCGCCCTCTTTTAAGATCTCTTCGTTCAGTTCGAAACAGAAGTAGCCCGTCCACGTAACCTCGGCGGTCGCTACGTCTTCGCCGTTTACCCGCAGGGTAACGGTTTCCGCCTTGTCGGAGCCGGCGGTGTTGCCGTACAAATTTAAGCTGCCCTGTACGTATTCGCCGTTGAGGGGGTACAGGATATCCACCTTGTTGGTTTTGGATTCGCGGCTCAGGATGATGTTACGCGACACGCTGGTTTCATTTCCCGCCTTGTCCGTTGCGGTTATTTCGATATTGTAGACCCCGTCTCGCAGCGGGGAAAGGTCAAATTCTTCCCGCAGCATGGGGGTTTGCCCAACGCGGTGGAGCGTAAAGCCGCTCGGTATGGGGCGGCCTTCCAAACTGCGCAATTGCAGNCCCTTTTCTTCCAGGTTCACGTCAACGATCTGCCCCAAAATATTGATGTGNCCGGTGGTGGTGACCCCGTCCGTGGGGGAGTCGAGGGTGATCGTCGGCAGGGTGTTGTCAACGTTGAGCAAACTCGCGTAGATCGCGGAGATGTCGTATTTGTCGGTAACGCGCAGGAAGACGACGTTGGGGCCGTCGGGCAGTATTACCGTGTTGAATTCAAAGAACCACTCGGCAGTGCCGCCGTAGGCGTTCAGCCGCGTGTCGTCGAAACTGTTGCCCGAGTCCAGCGAAACCTGCACCTTGGCGATTCCGTTGTCGTCGTAGGCGCCGCCGCTCATCTCGACCAGCCCGCCGGCNAGAATGTCAAACGCGGGGGCGGTTACGACGCCTATCGGCTCCGAGAGGGAGACGCGGAAATTACGCGTAACAGGTTCGCTCTTGACGCCGTAAATATCCTCGGCGACAACCGTTACCTTGTGTTCGTTATCGGTCAGGCTGGAAAGGGCTATGGGGATGGCAAATCCGTTCCCCGTTTCCAGGATCTGTTCCGCGTTGTTGTCAATGCGCCAGTACACCTGCTTGATGGCGTCGTCGTCGAACATGACGCCGGACACTTCAAAATCGGCGATGATGGTTTCGCCTTCCAGCGGCAGGGTGATGTGCGCCACGGGAATATCCATTTCATTGTCAATGATAAACGGCCATTCCCTCAGTTCCGCGCGGTTGCCCGCCGCGTCCAGGAATTCAAAGACCATATTTTCGCGCAGGGGCATTTCGGCGGCGTCAAGACGAATGTCAAAGAAGCGGGGGATGTAGTAGCCTTCGTTCGTCTCAGGTTCGACATACACCTGCCGCCGGTTGGCGCCCTGTATGTAGGTTACCGATGACAGCGTGCCGGCTTCCTCTACCGCGATGGCGAGGCGTATGGTGCCGTTNACGCTGGCTTCCGCAATGGGCAGGATAAGCTCCGGCCGGGGGGCGACGTTATCTTTTTGCACGGTGACGTTGGCGACCGCGGTATTGTTGATGCGGTCAACGGCGCGGATGAGTATGGTGATCTGCCCGTCTTCAAGGGCGCTTATGTCCAGATTGCGCTCAACAAAATTGGCAAAGCCCCGGGGCCTCAGCGCGGCTACTTCGGTTGGNTTTAACAGCGGCGTCCAGGCGCCGCCCAAATCNAGGGAGTACTCGACGAGGGCGACGGCGCTGCCGTCAGCAACGGTGAACTGCAATGGGACGGATTTCTGCACCCAGCGNGGCGGCGGCTGTACCGTGATGGAGGGGCCGCCAAAGTCCGCCAGAACGCGGAATTCCCGGCTGTTCTGGCTGCCGCTGTTAATGCTCAGGGTCAGCGGGCCAAAGTCGCCCTCCCCGACGGCGGTCAGTTGGACGCGCCCGTAGGCGTCAACCTCCGCGCGGATGTTATCCGAGCCGGAGCCGGTCAGGCGCACCGTGTTTACCGTGGTGCTGCCGGTCAGCGCCAGCAGGGTTTCCCCGGCGGCGGTAAACCTGATCTGCCCTTCCGCGTTTTGATTGGGACGCACCCAGCGGAATTCGGGAATGCGCGATGTGCCGATGTAGGCGTATTCGGTGAAAACGCCCTCGCCGCCGTTGCGGTCGGTTGCGCGCAGTTCAATTTCGGTCAGCCCTTCGCGCATACCCACGGGAACGGGAACGTCAGCGCGGAAAGCGCCGCTCTCCCTGTCCGCCCGGAGGTTCACCGCCACGGCGGGCTGCCCCGCAAAGGTAAGGGTGGCGGCGGTAATGGGCGCGGCGGCGGTAACGGAGAATTCAACCACCGTGCGGGCGTCGGGAACGATCTCGATACCGGAATAAAACTCGCGGGTTTCCGCGGTTCTGCCCGATCCGGTGCGGACGGTCGTCAGCCGGGGCGCGGGAACCGCTCCGGGAACGGTAATTCCCTTTATGTTAACTTTGGGACCCTCAATGCCCGCAATGCTTTTTGCCCACACGTCGAGCGTGATGGTTCCGGCGGGCAGATCAGTCGCCATTATTTGGAAAATTCCCGTGCTGGGGACTTCCACCGCGGGGTTGCCATTGAGCGAGTACAGCACCGACGCTATGGGATCGTTGTTGCCGGTGCGGGCGACGCCCTTGATCGCCAGCCCCTGGCCGTCGCCCAGCTTGCCGACGACGGCATTCGCGACCGGGCTTTCCAGCGTTATGATGGGCAGCGTCGCGTTTTGGTCGACCGCCATCTTCCGCCGGGCGTAGGTCACGTTGCCGGTAAGGTCTTCCGCCCGGATTTCAAGGTCAACGCTCGACGCCTTTAGCCCCCGGATGTCAAATTCCTGCGTATACCATGAATTTCCGATAATCAGCGGGAACTCGCCCGAATCTTTGCCCAGCCGCCAGGTAACGGCTTTCAGGCCGACCGGGTGGTTGGCGTAGATCGCGATGGAAAAAACGCCGCCGACCGGGATTTCGGGGTCGGGGTACATTATCTTTACTTCCGGGCTGGTATTGTTGACAAAGAGCAGATGGGCGTCCAGCCCCATGGTTCCCATGCCGTCAAAGGACTTAAACCAAATCACCTGCGGCCCTTCTTCCATGGTTCTGGTGTCGATATTGAGGTTCCAACTGGAAGTATAGGTTCTTCTATCATGTTTGAGGGAGATCGGCAGGTAGCGTTTGCCCCCGTCCAGCGAATAACTGAGGGATTTTACCGTGTTGCCGTCATAAACTGAACCTTTGAGGTTGATTTTTCCCGCGACCAGCGCCCCAATATCGTGGCTGGCNATCCTGTTTTTGGGTTTTTTACGGTCTAAATTCCATGAAACGACGTGTTTTTTGTGATCGCGCGCCTTAAAATCTTCGGAAATTCCCGATAAACCGTTAATATCGACGCCCCAGGCGGTAATGGTATACACGCCGTCGGGCCATTCAGCCTCATCCGTGGTATCTACATAGTATGACCAGAACACTCCCCCCTCGGCGCGGGCGCGGATTATCTCCTCCCCCTTGCCGCCGGGGCCGCGGGTAACGGTCAATTCCACATGGTCGACGCCGTCATCGTCCGCGCTGATACCGACAATGCTCAGGTTTCCCTGGATATGCATATTAACTTTGGGGTTAATAATGGTGATGATCGGGAGGTCGGATACCGGATCATTGTAAATATTATGCGGGCCGAACCTGACAGAATTCCCCCCTTTGTCAAAGGCCTCCATAAAAAAGTTCCATTTTCCCTTTTTTTTGGTTTCAATAGGGATGGAATCGGTGAATCCCTCGGGAGTCTCAGCACTATGCGTCTCGTTTTCCCCTCTGCCCCCCCCGTGGATTGCTGTGAGACAGATTAACCACAAAAAGCCCAACACCGCGATCCGTTTGATCATAAAAAGCCTCCAACTTGGCATACCTCTTGCGATGAAAAACTTTAATATGGATGTTTAGCGCCAACTTATAATATACTCCTTTTTGGTAGTTTTCGTCAACATTTTGTGTACCATTATGTTCATTTTCCCCATTGCCCGCGCCCCCTTTTTTTGCTACAATTCCCCTATGACAGCCGACGTACTTCGCGCGAAATATATCGAGTTTTTTGTGGCAAAAGGCCACGCCCAAATACAGGGCAAGTCCCTGCTTCCCGACAATGACCCCACGGTGCTTTTTACCACCGCGGGAATGCACCCGCTCGTTCCCTACCTCCTGGGCGAGCCGCATCCGGCGGGAAACCGGCTGGTTGACTACCAAAAGTGCATCCGAACCGGCGATATTGACAGCGTGGGCGACACCAGCCACCTGACTTTCTTCGAAATGCTCGGAAATTGGTCGCTGGGCGACTATTTTAAGGAAGGAGCCATCGAAATGAGCTTNGAATTCCTTACTTCNTCCCGCTGGCTGGGGATTCCGGTTGAAAAATTGGGAGTTACGGTGTTTGAAGGGGATGAAACGCCTTCCGGTGAAGGCGCCGTGCCCCGCGACAACGAATCGGCGGCGGCGTGGCTCAAAATGGGCATTCCCCGGAACCGAATCGCCTATTTGCCCCGCTCCGACAACTGGTGGGGGCCTGCCGGCAGCACCGGACCCTGCGGCCCGGATTCGGAGATGTTTTATTACATAGGGGACGAACCCTGCGGGCCGGACTGCAAACCGGGCTGTTCCTGCGGGAAATGGCTCGAAATATGGAACGATGTGTTCATGCAGTACAACAAGAACGCCGAGGGCGCGTACATCCCCCTTGCCCGCACGTGCGTTGACACGGGCATGGGCATTGAGCGGACGGTAACGATCCTCAACGGCAAGCAGTCGGTCTACGATACGGAGATTTTTGCCCCCATCCGGGGCGCGGTGGAGAAGGCGGCGGGCTATGTTTACGGCGCGGACGGCGAAAAAGACAAGTCGGTGCGGATAATTTGCGACCATTTGCGCGCCTCCACCTTTATTTTGGGTGATCCAAGGGCGGTTAGCCCCTCAAATGTGGGTGCTGGCTATGTGCTGCGCCGCCTTATCCGCCGGGCGGTGCGCCACGGTAAAAAATTGGGCATTACCGGCAGCCTGCTCCTTTCGCCCATCGCGGAAGTCCTTATCAAGCAGATGCACGGGCCGTACCCCGAATTGCGGGAAAATAGAGCGCGTATTATAGAAGAATTGGACAGGGAGGAGCANAAATTCCTGGAAACCCTGCAAAAAGGCGAGCATGAGTTTGAAAAACTGCTCCCCAACCTGCTCAAAGACCCCCGCAAGATCATGTCNGGGCGGCTGGCGTTCAAATTGTACGATACCTACGGCTTCCCCATCGAATTGACCGAGGAATTGGCGGGCGAGAGCGGTATGACGGTCAACCGGGAGGAATTTGACGCGGCGTTTAAGAAGCANCAGGAGCTTTCCCGNGCCGGCGGNGAGCAGGTTTTCAAGGGCGGTTTGCAGGATCACGGCGANACCGCCACCCGCTACCACACCGCCACCCACCTGTTGCACCAGGCGCTCCGGCTCGTGCTGGGCGATCACATCGCCCAAAAGGGGAGCAACATCACCGCCGAGCGGATGCGTTTTGACTTTGCGCACCCCGCTCCCCTGACAGCGGACGAAATCGCGCGGGTGCAGGCGATTGTCAACGAGCAAATTCAACAGGATCTGCCGGTTTGTGTGGAAGTGATGGCGCTTGACGCCGCCAAAGCCGCCGGAGCCATCGCCCTTTTCGGCGAAAAATACGAGTCGCAGGTGAAAGTATACACCGTCGGCCCGCCGAACGGCTTTTTTTCGAAGGAAGTCTGCGGCGGCCCGCACGTGGAGCGCACCGGCGTTTTGGGGAAATTCACGATACAAAAGGAACAGTCCTCCTCGGCGGGCGTCCGGCGGATCAGGGCGGTATTGGAATGATAACCTTTCCCCTTACCATTTGTTTTCTTTTATGCTATAATACCATCATGAAAGGGCGTGTATGAAACGGATATCATTTTTAATGTTGATTGCTTGCTTGCTTGCCGGTCAGGTTTTCGCCCAGGCGGATCTGCAGCCGGCGGCGATTGTCAACCTGACCAGAAGCGAGCCGATAACGGTCAAACAGTTCCGTACCGAGGTCGAGCGTATGGAAAAAAGCGCCCGGCGGACGCTGTCCGCATCGGAGCGGCGCGACGTTTTGGACGCGATGATCAATGAGCGGCTGGCGATTCAGGCGGCGGAAAAGGACAGAATTACCGTCGCGGAAAGCGAAGTAAACCGCCAGATTGACCAACTGCGGGCGCAGATGGTTCAGGCAATAGGGCGGCAGCCCACCGAGGCGGAATTCGCTACGGCAGTCAGAAACGAGACCGGGCTTGACATGACGGCGTTCCGGGAGCAGACGCGGCGGCAGCTTATCACCCAAAAGTACCTCATGTCAAAAAAACAGAGCACCATCGAAAATATCAAAGTTCCCACCGACGCGGAGATCATCAGCACCTATAATTTAACCAAGGCGCAGTTTGTCCGTCCCGATACCGTCCGCTTTTCCATGATTCAGGTGGAATACGGAGCGGACGCCGCAGCCAAAACCAGAGCCAAAGAGTTGGCGGATCGGCTGTTCAGGGAAATTGGCTCCAGCGCGTCCAAATTTGACGAGGTGGTTCTGCGGGGGCAGGCCCCCAATTCCGGTTATCAGGCGGGGGACGGCGGCTATTTGCCCCGGAACATGGAAGCCGCGCAGATCGTCGGTCAGGATTTTATGAACACCGCCTTTAGCCTTAAACAGGGCGAAGTGTCAAAGTTGATGGAAGGTGCGCGGGGGTATCAGATCGTCAAAATCACCGAGATGTATTCCCAGCGGAATCTTGAGCTTGATGATATTTACCAGTTGGGAACCCGCATGACGGTTCGGGACTATATCGGNAANGTTATGCTGCAGGAGCGGCAGATGAAGGTGCTTTCCGAAGCTACCCAGGAGTTGGTGGCTGAATTGCGCGCAGGCAAAACTTTTCAGGTATTTGATAAAAATCTGGTCTGGTAGGGGGAGGCGGCGGTGGCGTCCCGCAGAAAAGGCCGCATTTTGGCGTTTCAGGCATTGTACTGTTGGGAATCGACCCATACCGCCCTTGATGTGCTTATGACATTTCCCTGGATAGACAGCGAAAAGCGCCTTGATGACGGTATCGCCGCTTTTTCACGTTTATTGATCGCGGGCACTATCGAAAATATCAAAGCTATTGACGCATTGATCACAAAACATCTGCAAAATTGGGATTTTTCCCGGCTTAACCGCGTGGATTTGGCGATTCTCAGAATGAGCGTNTNTACCTTGATGTACCAAAAAGACATTGCCCCCTCAATCGTCATTGATGAAGCGATCGGCATTTCCCGCGAATTCGGGACNGACGATTCTTTCCGGTTTGTCAACGGGGTTCTTGACAGCATACGGATAACCCTGCAGGATTCCCCATGAATAACAAAAATCATTTGCTATTATTGCGCATAACGTTTATTGCGGGTCTTTTTCTGCTGCTGATCATCGGCGGGCTGCTTGCCGTTACTCTGGTCAGGGAACGCGGCGCGGGGGGCGGAATGCGGGAGAGCGCGTTTCACCGGCTGCTGCGGGAATATGATTTCAGGTACCGGCAGATTGCGGAAACGGGCGCGGTGCGGCGTCAGGAATTTGAACGGCTGGAAAATGACCTTGACCGGCTGGAAAAACAGGCGGAGGTGGTTGAATCGTGGCTTTCCGTTTTGAAGCGCCGCCGGCAGTTGGCGGGGATCGATCCCCGCTATGCGGAATCCTACCGGCAGTCGTCGCAGCGCGCCGCCGGGGCATTCCCCCATTCCGAGCCAATCGCCGCCGTCGCCGCCGCCGCCCTGGTGCACAACGCCGCCATCACCCGGGAAAGCGAGGCGCATTTGCGGGAGACGCTTCCCCTGTTGTCCGGTTCGCGCTTTGCCCCCCTGCGCCTGAGTTTGCACGTACTGTTGGGCGATTTCAAAAGCCCCGAACAGGCGCTTGCCAGCCTGCCCCGCGATTTTTCGGCGCCGGATCATTTTACCGCCTCGGATTTGGATCGGGAGGTGATTTATCCCGATTTAACGATACTGAAAATACTCGCCGGGGACATTCCATCCGCCGCGATTGACATTCAAACCGCCCTTGACGCCTTTCCTTCGCCCGGCGTTATCCGCCTTGCCGCGGAGTATTTTTACGATTTTGGCAGCCTGCTGCGCGCGGCGGAATTGTTTTCCCTGCTGCCGGACGAAACGGCGTTAAGCCGGCAGGCGGACGCCCTGTGGCTTGCCGGGTACGCCGACAACGCCCGCGCCCTTTGGGCNATACANACAAAGAACCGGGCGTTGTACAACCTTGCCCTCACCGCGCCGACGCAGGAAGAAGAAACGGAGTTGTTTGAGCGGCTGGTGGCGCAAGGCGCGCATGATTCCGACCGCCGGTTCGGCCTTATCCAGTTAAGCCGCCTGTTCGACGCCCCCGCTGCGGCGGCGCTTTTGGAGGGCGAAAAGAGCGCCGACCCGCTCATTGGGCTTGAAATTCTCAAGCGGCGGACGGAGACCGAAGAAGTCGCCCGCGTCATCGCCGATACCTGGCTGATGTTGGGGCGCCACCCCGAAACGGAATACCTGTACGAATGGGGCGCCTGGTACTTTGACCTGCACCGCAATTACCCGGAAACGGCTCTGCTGTTACGGGCCGCCGCGCGGCAGGGTTTTACCGGCTACTGGGTAGACTTTCATCAGGCGCTGCAGCATATCCGCGAGGGCAATGTTGAAGCCGCCGCCGACCTGCTGACAGCCGCGTCCTCGGCAGACGGCGATTGGGTCGCCACGGCGAACCTGGGTCGCGTCCTTGAGGCGCTTCTGGCGCCGACGCGGGCGCGGGAACAATACGAGCGGGCGCTGGCGGCGGTCATTGCCCTGGACGAGATGGAGGCCGCCTCCCGCATTCAGGTTCGCATCGCCCATTGCCTGCGAACCCAGGGACGGAGAACCGAAAGCCGCCAGGCGCTGGAATACGCCCTCGAACTTAACCCCGACAACCTCACCGCCCGCCTGGAACTGAACCGTCTTGACCTTTAG
>JGI24698J34947_10001869_pt1 | contig 11232 bp, 4 predicted proteins | sample TergutMp193P3_FD_34947 | JGI IMG/M metagenome (IMG submission 34947)
GATCAGCAGGAATCGGATTTGGATTTCCAAAAGAAGTTTGAAAGATTATTTGTGCAAGGCAACGAGAATAAGATTGAGGAAATAACAAAAGCTCTGGAAGCGAACGACATAAAACTGGCACATAGGCTGGTTCATACTTTAAGGGGCAATGCTGGTCAGATTGGTAAAATTTCTCTGCAGAAAGTAGCGACTGATGTCGAGATGCAGCTTAAGGACGGAAAGAACCTTGCCGATCCGCAGCAGGTGGCTCTTTTAAAAACCGAACTCAATGCGGTTCTTGCGGAACTTGNACCGCTGCTTAAGGACGAGGANCAGTCCGGTAAAGATCAGGTCGCGGCTCTTGAACTGGAAAAGACATTGAAATAACAGTGGACAAAAGGAAGGGTTTTATATGTATACAATAATCAGATTTTTCCGGATAGTCCCGATGGTGATAATTTTGCCTGTTTTGCTTTTGTCNTGCGGCAAATCCGTAAACAGGCCATTTGACGGAGCGCCCATGTTTTCATCGTTTCGGGATATACCTGGCGTAACGGAAGATGAAATAAAAAAAATACAGGCGCTTCAGAAACAATACGACTCTTTTGTTTACGGTATGACCCAGGGTACTGAGTCATTCAATATAGACGGCGAAATAGGCGGTTTTTCCACTTTAGTCTGCGAATGGCTCACCGGCCTGTTCGATATTCACTTTATACCGGCTATTTATGAATGGGGCAATTTGGTTACAGGGTTAAGAACCGGAGAAATTGATTTTTCCGGCGATTTAACGCCTTCCGATGAACGGCGTAAAACATATTTTATGACAGGCGCTATCGCCCAGCGTACGATTAAGTATTTCCGTATCAAGGGCAGTGCGCCTCTCAAGGAAATTGTGAAAGAGCGTCCGTTGCGTTTTGGTTTTCTTGAAGGTTCTGTTGTTATTGATCAGGTAATTTCTTTAAACGAGTATGAGATGGCTGAACCTGTTTTTGTAAGAGACTATGAATCCGCTTATGAACTGTTGAAAAGCGGAAAGGTCGACGCCATTCTTCAGGAAAATATCGCCGAGGCCGCGTTTGATATTTACGGCGATGTAATTGTAGAGGATTTTTTCCCGATGATTTACAGTCCGGTTTCCCTTGCTACGCAAAACCCGGCGCTTGAATCTGTAATCTCGGTTGTACAAAAAGCTCTTTATAACGGCGGTCCGCGCCATCTTAGCTGGCTGTATAACCAGGGACAGCGTGAGTATCTAAGATACAAATTGTTTATGCAGCTCACAGAAGAGGAAAAGGAATATATACAAACGCATCCTGTCGTGTTGTTTGCAGCAGAAAACGATAATTACCCAATCAGTTTTTTTAACATACAGGAAAATTTGTGGCAGGGAATAGCTTTCGATNTTCTTAATGAAGTACAAGCACTTACGGGACTGACCTTTAAAGTTGCCAATGATCAGTACACAGACTGGCCTCTTATTTTTAAAATGCTTGAAGACGGCAGAGCCTCAATGGTTACTGAACTGATCCAGTCCGAAGAACGAAAAGGCCGCTTCCTGTGGCCGGATTCCAAAGTTTTGATTGATTTCCACGCGCTTCTTTCCAAATCGGAATTTCGTGATATCAATGTCAGCGAGATANTGTATGTGAGGGTAGGCTTGCCCAAGGGTACTGCGCATACCCAGTTATTTAAAAGCTGGTTTCCTGATCATGAGCATGCCGTAGAGTATGAAAACCTGAATGTCGCCTTCGATGCGCTAGAACGCGGTGAAGTTGATTTGGTAATGTCCAGTCAGCACCAGTTTCTTACTCTTACAAATTTCCGTGAACTTCCCGGTTACAAGGTTAATNTAGTGTTTGATCGTACTTTTGAATCTACCTTTGGCTTTAACAAGAATGAGACAGTTCTGTGTTCAATTGTTGATAAGGCGCTTGCCATGATCGACACAAAGGGAATTTCCAGTCAGTGGATGCGCAAAATCTATGATTATCAGGTAAAACTGATACGGGCATGGATGCCGGTATTTATTGGCGTACCTATAGTTGTGTTGATACTCCTTTTCATGTTTATTTTATTTCAGAGAAACCGTAATGAGAGCAGGCGGCTTGAAGATCTGGTACAACAGCGTACTGCTGAGCTTAANAAGTCACAGCAGGATTTACAGGCCGCGCTTGAAGCCGCAAAGAACGCGAACAATTCAAAGTCTGTTTTTCTTGCCAATATGAGCCATGAGATACGGACGCCAATGAACAGTATTGTGGGTTTTTCGGAACTGGCCATGGACGGAGAGACTTCGCCCAAAACAAGGGATTACCTCGGTAAAATCCAGGANAACGCGGATTGGCTTTTGCAGATTATAAACGATATACTTGACATCTCCAAAATCGAATCCGGCAAAATGGTTCTTGAACGTATTCCCTTCGACATACACGAGCTATTTGCAAGCTGCCGGACTCTAATCATGCCCAGAGCCATTGAAAAGGGCGTTATGCTTCATTTTTATGCCGAGCCATCGGTCGGGCAAAGACCGTTAGGCGATCCTACAAGACTGCGCCAGGTACTTGTGAATCTCCTTTCCAACTCGGTAAAGTTTACCAATACCGGCATGATCAAACTTCACTCGGCTGTTAAAGAAAAAACCGATAAAACGCTCTCAATGCACTTTGAGGTAAAAGACTCAGGAATAGGTATGACAACCGAGCAGATAAGCAGAATATTCGATCCGTTTATGCAGGCGGAAACCGGTACGGTGCGCAAATACGGCGGTACGGGACTAGGGCTTACCATAACAAAAGATATAGTGGAATTGATGGGTGGAAAACTTTTCGTTACAAGCACCCCAGGGGTCGGCAGCAAGTTCAGTTTTGATCTGACGTTCGATACGATAGACGTTGCCGATGATGAAATACTAGGCAGTAAAATCGTATTAAATGAGATTGAAAAACCAGTTTTTGAAGGAGAGGTTCTGTTATGCGAAGACAATGCCATGAATCAGCAGGTTATCTGCGAACACCTTGCCAGGGTCGGCCTTAAAACCGTGGTTGCAGATAACGGCAAGATAGGCGTTGAGCTGGTTCAGCGCCGCAGGGAAAAAGGTGAAAAGCAGTTTGATCTTGTTTTTATGGATATGCACATGCCCGTAATGGACGGCCTTGAAGCGTCCGCGAAAATCCTTGAGCTCAACACAGGCATTCCCATTGTAGCCATGACAGCTAACATTATGTCCAATGATCTTGAAATTTACAGAATGAGTGGTATGAGCGACTGTGTTGGTAAGCCCTTTACGTCTCAGGAACTGTGGAGATGTTTGATGAAGTATTTCAAGCCGATAAGCGGCGGGACGGTAATTAAAAAAACGCCGAATAAAGGCGCCGCCGCAGTTGAGTCAGACGTTGAATTCCAGAGGTCTCTTCAAAGAATGTTTCTGAGAAACAACAGGCAAAAATTTGAGGAAATAGCAAACGCCATTGAATCTAACGACATAAAACTTGCGCATCGTCTGGCTCATACATTAAAGAGCAACGCCGGACAGATTGGCAAAATACTTTTGCAAAAAGCCGCCGCTGATGTTGAGTACCATCTCAAGGATGGAAAGAATATGGTTTCCGCCGAACGGTTAAGTATACTGAAAGCGGAATTTAATTCGGTTCTTTCGCAGCTTGAGGCGGAACTTGGACCGGACGGCGGTGAAAGTCCTTCAGGTACGGCGATTCATGGCGAGCCTCTTGACGTACAGGCCACGCTGGAGCTGTTTGATAAACTGGAGCCAATGCTTAAAATGGGCAACCCTGACAGCTGTAATTTTATTGGCGACCTGCGCCGGATATCTGGAAGCGATACGCTTATACAGCAGATGGAAGATTTTGATTTTGAACTGGCTGTCTCCACACTTGAGGAATTGAGGAAAAAGGCGTGATTTTTAAAGACAGACTCGCAGTCGCAAATCGTCAGAAAAATCAAGCCGAACAGGTGAGTAATTTTTTTATTTTCAGCGCGACGACGAGCAAGTTTATCATTTTTTCGGTTACGTTTTTTCTTTTGATTCTCGTGGCAAGCGGCATCGCTTTTGTTTTTTCAATGCGGCAGATTATCAGAACAAACAACGGTATCGAATTGTCCCAAACACTGGAAATTGAACGACTCAAACTGGAATTCTTCGTAAACAGCGAAATTTCCATTGCGCTGAAAATGGCTGGCTCACCGTTAATCAAACGGTATTTCGCCAACCCAGACAATTCTGAATTGGAAGCGCTTGCTTTTGAAGAGCTGGAAGCGTACCGCCGGGCTTTCAAGGCAAATTCGGTTTTCTGGATAAACGATAAAGATAAAATATTTTACTCAGACGACTATGAATCATATATTCTTGATCCAGAAAACGCCGAAAATTACTGGTATAACATGACGCTTTACGAAACGGAAGTTTACAATTTCAATATTAACTATAACCCGGACCTTAACATAACAAATCTTTGGATTAATGCGCCTGTTTTTGACGATGGGCGCAATCCCATTGGAATAGTCGGAACCGGAATTGAGATATCGGAGTTTATAAATACAGTTTACATGAATTACGCAGGCAGGGCAGATATTTATTTTTTCAACGATGAAGGAGAAATCACAGGCGCTAAAAATGTAGAGTTTGTGTTTCAAAAAAGGAAAATTAATAACGAACTATACGATTCAGGCTTAGATATTACCGCAAGCGCAAAAAATCTAAACCCCGGCGAAACGCTGACCTTTGATTCGCCCCTTGGGAAAATTGCCATTGGTACGCTGCCGCTACTGGAATGGTATTCCGTAGCCATATTACAGGACAGCACAGGCGATTATAACAGCGCTATGACTGCGTTGTTCTTTGCAATGCTCATGGTAGTGGCGCTGGTTTTTGTCATATTCAATGTGTTCATTGCCGGGCTCCTTAAGCCGCTGCGAAAATCAATGGAAGAGGCGGAAATATCTAACAGGGCAAAATCCGCCTTCCTTGCGAACATGAGNCANGAAATAAGAACGCCCATGAACAGTATAGTGGGCTTTTCCGAGTTGGCTCTTGATGGCGAAGCTTCTCCTAAAACCAGGANCTATCTCGAAAAAATACAGACAAACGCCGAGTGGCTTTTACAGATCATAAACAACATACTTGATATTTCNAAAATCGAATCCGGTAAAATGGANCTGGAACATATTCCCTTTGATATGCATGAACTGTTTTCAAGCTGCAGGACTCTGATCATGCCGAAGGCCATTGAAAAGAGCATTCAAATGCACTTTTACGTTGAACCGAGTATGGGTAAAATGCCCTTGGGCGATCCTACAAGACTGCGCCAGGTGCTTATTAACCTCCTTTCAAACGCCATAAAATTTACAAATGCCGGTATGGTCAAGCTTCAGGCGGCTATAAATGGAAAAACTGAAAAAACGATCACGATGCATTTTGAAATAAAAGATTCGGGCATCGGTATGACAGTGGAGCAGATAGAAAAAATATTCGATCCGTTTACGCAGGCGGAAAGCGGAACTACGCGCAAATACGGCGGAACTGGTCTGGGGCTTGCCATAACCAAAAATATTATCGAAATGATGGGCGGAAAACTTTTTGTTGAAAGCACGCCCAAGGTTGGCAGTAAGTTCAGTTTTGATTTGACGTTTGACACTTTAGACATACCTGAGAATGTAAAGACAGACAGGGCAAACGCGCTTGATGAAATTGAAAAACCTGTTTTCGAGGGCGAAATCCTGTTATGCGAGGACAATTCCATGAATCAGCAGGTTATTTGCGAACATCTTACAAGGGTCGGCCTTAAAACCGTTGTGGCTGATAATGGAAAAATTGGNGTGGACATGGTTCGCGGACGGGCGCGTAGCGGNGAAAAGCAATTTGATCTGATTTTCATGGATATGCACATGCCGGTTATGGATGGTCTTGAAGCGTCCGCGAAAATNCTTGAGCTTAACACAGNCGTCCCCATAGTNGCCATGACAGCTAATATAATGTCCAACGATATTGATATTTACAGGATGAGCGGCATGAACGACTGTGTCGGCAAGCCCTTCACATCCCAGGAACTGTGGCGGTGTCTTCTTAAATACCTAAAGCCNCTGAGCGGCGGAAACGTAGTTGTAAAAACGCCTCATCATGGCGCGTATGCGGAAATGGACCTGTTTGAGATTGACGCACAATTCAAACAGAGTCTTCAAAAAACATTTTTTAAAAGTAATCAGAAAAAATTTGAGGAAATAACCAGAGCGATTGAAGATAACGATATAAAGCTTGCGCACCGTCTGGCTCACACTTTGAAAAGCAACGCGGCTCATATAGGACTAACAAGTTTNCAGAAAGNCGCCGCCGATGTCGAAAACGATTTAAAGGATGGAAAAAATCTCGTNACAAAGGAGCATCTTGAAATCCTCAAAAAAGAACTGACAATGGTTCTGAATGAAATTCTNTCNTTGCTCTCCGAATCTGAAGAACAGCCTGCGGAAAGCCGAAAAGCGGAACTTGATACCGGGAAGGCGAAAGAATTGTTTGAAAAGCTGGAAGACCTTCTTAAACGCGGTAATCCTGATTGNCTAAAATATATCAATGAACTTCGCGCAGTACCGGGAAGCGGACTTCTTGNGCAGCATATTGAGGATTTTGAATTTGAAAAAGCGCTTTTTGAGTGTGATGAATTAAAGAAAAATTTTGTAAAATAACGGGTAAATAAATGAAATTAAATACGTGTAAAAAAAATCGGATTATCGGTATAATCTCATTTTTAATTTTGTTTTCAGCTTGCGGCAAAGACGGAAACAAAGCGGCTGAAAATACTTTTCAATACGCCTCATTTCGGGATATTCCCGGCGTAACAGAAAACGAAGTCAAAGCCATTGAGTCTTTTCAGAAACAGGGCGTTTCTTTGATTTATGGAACACCGCTCATGACCGAGACATTTATTAATGAAGATGGAGAACTNGGCGGATTCGCGGTCTTGCTCTGCGATTGGCTGACAGGCTTGTTTGGCATCCCATTTAAAACAGAGAGTCATGTTTTAAGCGATGTCCTTGCAAAGCTGAAAACCGGCGAGGTCAATTTCGGCGCGCTGACGGCTACCGAAGATCGTCTGGAAAATTATTATATGACCGCTCCTATTATTCATCGTTCGATCAAAGTTATGCGGATTAAAGGAAGCCCGTCTCCTGTCGAAATAGCATTGTCAAGGCCAGTGCGTTATGTTTTTATGGAAGGTGCCACAGCGATAGATTCAATTATCGCCGTCCTTGAGCCCGGCTCCTATGAAGTCGTTGTTGCCAGAAACCATGAGATCGCTTACCAAATACTTAAGCGCACAGAGGCCGATGCCTTTATTGGAGTCAATATAGCGGAAGCGGCATTTGACCCTTATGGAGGCGTAGTTACCGAAGATTTTCTTCCGTTGATTGTCACCCCTGTTTCTCTGGCAGCGCAAGACCCTGCCCTCGCGCCGATCATTTCGGTGATAACAAAGGCGCTTGCCTCAAGCGCCTATAGACACCTAACAGGACTGTACAGACAGGGATATCAGGACTATAAAAAAAATAAATTCATTACGCAGCTCTCNGATGAGGAAAAGGNTTATGTACGGAATACGCCNGTAATACCATTTGTTGCCCAATTTATGTCTTANCCGGTCAGCTTTTANAGCGCAAAAGAGGGGAGATGGGACGGAATAATATTTGACGTGCTGGACGAAATGGAGAAGCTTACCGGATTTACCTTTTCGCTGGTTAATGACGAAACGACAGACTTGCCCGAACTTATGAATCTACTGGAGAATGGGACAGCCTTTATCATGCCCAACCTGATTCAAAGCGATGAACGAAGAAAGAGATTTATATGGCCAAATACCACATACCTGTCGGACAGATTTGCCCTGTTGTCCAAGCGGAGTTACCACAATATCGAACTTAACGACATACCCTTTACCAGAGTAGGTTTTGCCAAAGGTTCCGCGTTTGGTGATTTATTCCGAAGCTGGTTTCCCGATGCCTTGTACGCAATTGAGTATCCCGGTACCGATGACGCTTTTATGGCGCTGGAGCGTGGTGAGGTTGACCTTGTCATGTCCAGCCAGAGCAGGCTTACCGCCCTGACCAATTATTACGAACTTTCTGATTACAAGGCCAATTATCTGTTTAGTGCCGCCTTTGACGCTTCTTTCGGATTAAATAAAGACCAGACCGTTCTGTGTTCAATTATCGACAAAGCGCTCCCGTTAATCGACACCGGCAGGATTGTGGAACAGTGGTTGAGCAGGACGTATAATATTGAAATCATGCGGCTGCGGGAGCAGCGTCCGTGGCTGTTTGGTATGCTTGCTCTGTTTTTGTGCGTGCTTGCTCTTCTTGCCATTCTTTTCGCAAGAAGCCGCCGCACCGGTAAGCGGCTGGAAAATCTTGTAAAGGAGCGAACGCATGACTTTGAATTGCAAACCGCCAAGCTCCAGGCGATGTTTGGTTCTCTTCCCGATATTGTGTTTTGCAAGGATTTGGATTTGCGTTATACGCAATGCAATAGAGTCACAGAAGAACACAACGGCGTCAGTGAGGCGGATATTATCGGGAAAACCGATATTGAAACTTCAATATTTCCGGCCGATGTGGCGGAGCGGATCATGGAAGAAGATCGCTTTGCGCTCAAAGAAGGCAGGAAGGTTGTCATTGAAGAAACTCTGCCGTACTACAACGGTGTTACGCGAATTCTGGAGACGGTCAGGTCGCCGCTTGTGCAGGACGGCGTAATAGTCGGACTTATCGTCATAGCGCGCGACATAACAAAACGCAAAGAAATTGAACGCGAACTTGCTATGCAAACTGCCATACTTACCACTCTGTTTGATTCAATTCCCGATTTTATTTTTACCAAGGATGTGAATTTTTGTTATATGCAATGCAATAAAAGCTACCTGGCTCATTTGGGTTTTAGCAGGGAGGATGTTATCGGGAAAAACGATGTGGATGGCTTCAAGTTAGACCCTGAATTAGTGGAGGAATACTGGGTATGGGATCGAAAAGTTATCANCGAAGGCCGGAAATTCATGCTCGAGGAGCGCATACCCNGCGCCGATGGGACAAATCCGCTTTACGAGACGGTTAAAGCGCCGCTTGTGCTGGACGGAAAAATAATTGGGCTTTTGGGNATAGCGCATGACATAACCCATCGCAAAGAAATGGAAGAAGCNGCGCTGGCCGCCTCACGTTCCAAATCCGTTTTTCTCGCGAACATGAGCCACGAGATACGAACGCCCATGAACAGCATTATTGGCTTCTCGGAGCTGGCCATGGACAGCGAAGCTTCCCCAAAAACAAGGGAGTATCTTGCTAAAATCCAGTCAAACGCTGAATGGCTGCTGCAGATCATCAACGACATACTAGATATTTCCAAAATTGAATCTGGAAAGATGGAACTGGAGAACATCCCGTTTGATATGCATGAGCTATTCGAAAGCTGCCGGACGCTGATTATGCCGAAGGCAGTTGAAAAGGGAATTAAACTGCAATTTTACGCCGAGCCGAGTGTAGGAAAAAGACCGTTAGGTGATCCGACAAGGCTTCGCCAGATACTCGTAAATCTCCTTTCCAATGCCGTAAAGTTTACGAATTCGGGAACTGTCAAAGTACTCACGGAGATAAAAGAAAGAACCGAAAAAACCGTTGCTTTTCATTTTGAAATAAAAGACTCAGGTATAGGCATGACGGACGAGCAGATAAAAAGAATATTTGAACCGTTTATACAGGCGGAAAGCGGAACGACGCGCAAGTACGGCGGCACAGGGCTTGGTCTTTCCATATCTAAAAATTTCATTGAGCTTATGGGGGGCAGGCTTGTGGTGGAAAGCATTCCCGGTGTCGGCAGTAAATTCAGCTTTGATTTGATGTTCGATACGGTCGATATAAACGGCTATGAAACATTCGAACAGAAAGCTGTGTTGGATGAAATTGAGAAACCTGTTTTTAGCGGGGAAATTCTATTGTGTGAAGACAACGAAATGAATCAGCAGGTTATCTGCGAACATCTTTCGAGGGTAGGACTCAAAACCGTAGTGGCCGAGAACGGCAAGATAGGAGTCTATGAAGTTCAAAACCGCAAGAAAAAAGATGATAAACAATTTGACCTGATTTTCATGGATATTCATATGCCGGTGATGGACGGCATTGAGGCGGCGGCGAAGATCATTGAGCTTGAAACGGGAGTTCCCATAGTAGCGATGACTGCGAATATAATGTCCAGCGACATGGAAATATATAAGACAAGCGGTATGCATGACTGTATAGGCAAGCCTTTTACGTCGCAGGAACTGTGGCGGTGCCTTTTAAAATACCTAAAGCCTGTAAGCAGTGCAAATGCGGAGCAGAAGAATTCCCAAGTTAAAGATATTCTGCTTGGCGATGATTTGGAATTCAGCAAGGGTCTTCAAAAGACATTTTTTAAAAACAATCAGAAAAAAATTGAAGAAATAACAAAGGCGCTTGAAGACGGCGACATTAAACTGGCACATCGCCTGACTCATACTTTGAAAAGTAACGCGGGCCAGATTGGCAAAACGCCCTTCAACAGGCCGCCGCCGATGTTGAATACCAGTTAAAGGACGGAAAGAACCTGGTTACCGGCAAACAGATGGCTCTTTTTGAAAAAGAACTGAGCACGGCGCTGTCGGAACTTGCGGCTGATTTTGCGCCGTTTGACGAGCCGGAGTCGGCTCAGGGAGAAACGCTTGACGCTGATGCGGCGCGCAAGCTGTTTGATAAACTGGAACCTATGCTTAAAATGGGGAACCCTGAAAGCCGTAAATATATCGACAGCCTGCGCCAAATATCAGGAAGTGAAACACTGATACAGCAGATTGAGGATTTCGAGTTTGAGTCCGCCTTGTCTTCTCTTCACGATCTGATGAAAGGACATGAATAATCAGGTAATGATGAAAAAAGCCTCAAAAAAATATTCTTTCCGCACTCGCTCTGTTTCCTTCAACTGCCGATCTGTTTCCTCTTGCCGTTTATAGGAAATTAATATATTATTTGAAAAGGTTATAAAGCATGCAGGACGCTTTCCACGCTTTATTCTGTGGTGTTCAGTCCCTTTTTTGGATAACAGGAAAAAGAGCGTTCCCATGCGGGGACAAAATTTTACGCTCCATTAAGGAGCAAAAAAGGAACAATGTATGAAAAATACATTCAAACTGTTTGGCATAATCGCCATTATCGCCCTCGCCCTTACCGCCTGTTTCAGTCTAT
>JGI24698J34947_10001870_pt1 | contig 11227 bp, 8 predicted proteins | sample TergutMp193P3_FD_34947 | JGI IMG/M metagenome (IMG submission 34947)
TGGAATCCAAAGAAATGCTGATGCGTTCAGGCATACCTTATATCACGTCGCGGGGACGCAAGGGCGGCAGTAACGTGGCCGCCGCCATTTGTAACGCCTTACTACGAATGGCCGGACAGGAGGAACCGTCATGATAGAAAATAATTACACCCAATAATAACGGAGATATACCACATTGACAATCCGCCAATCCTTCTTCATTATAGTAATACTGAAAACCCCTGCCGTAAAGGAGAGTCTATGAGTTTTACCACCGACCTTATCAGAAACATCGCTATCGCCGGACACGGAGGTACCGGTAAAACAACCCTTTTTGAGCGCCTGCTCTTCGCGGGCGGGGCAATTCCCAGGGCGGAGACCCTGGAATCCGGCAAAACCACCAGCGACTACACGCCGGAAGAAATTGAAAGAAAGATTTCCATACACACGTCCATGGCTCATGTCGAGCGCAGCGGAAAAAAAATAAACATCTTCGATACCCCCGGTTCCTCGGACTTTACGGGAGACGTTATCCTCTCCTTCAGGGCTTCGGAACTGGCCATCCTCACCGTGGACGGCCAGACGGGCGTTCAGATCGAAACCGTGAAGATTTGGCGGACTTTATCGGACAGAAACAAACCCAGGGGCGTATTCATTACACGCATGGATGCCGACCGGGCGGATTTCGACAACGTCCTGGCCGACATAAAGGAGAAATTCAAAGTCGAGCCCGTGCCGGTAACGATCCCCATGGGAAAAGGCTCCGGGTACTCAGGCGTCATTGACGTGCTCAACGGGAAAGCCTGGTTCGCTCAGGCGGACGAAGGGCTGGAGAAGGAAGGCGCCATCCCGGCGGAGTACGAAGCGGCCGTTGCCGGGGCCAAAGAACGGCTCATAGAAGCCGCCGCCGACGGAGACGACGCCCTCATGGAAAAATACCTTGAAAGCGGAACCCTTTCGCCCGAGGAAATGCAGAAGGGCCTCATCGAGTCTCTCGCGCTTAACAAGTTCATCCCGGCATTCGCGGGAGTGGCTTTAAAGAACTCCGGCCTCGTCCCCTTCCTGGATTTCATCGCCGCCGTCGGCCCGAACCCGGCTTCCTTCACGGACAAGGTTCTGGACAAAGACGGGAAAGAGCACGATATCCCCCTGGATTCCTCAAAGCCCCTGGCGGCGCTGGTTATCAGAACCGTATACGACCAATTCTCGGGAAAACTCTCCTGGGTCAAGGTCATAAGCGGAAAACTCAGCGCGGATTCGGAATTCCTTAACGCATCCGAAAACAAAAAGGAAAGGGTGAGCAAACTTTACACCTGCCTGGGTAAAAAACTGGAAGAAACGAGGGAATTTTTCGCCGGCGACGTCGGGATCATCGCCAAATCCGCCACGCTGAAAACCAACGATACCGTGGCCGGCGAGGCGAGCCTCCTCTTCGTCCCGCTGCAGCTGCCCGAGCCGGTTCACTCCATCGCGGTTAACGCGACGGCGAAAAAAGACGACGACAAACTGGGCGAGTTCCTCGTACGCGCCGCCGAGGAAGACAAAACCTTCAGGTACGTCTACAACGCCGAGACAAAAGAGACGGTCATTTCCGGCATGGGCGAACTCCAGATCAACATCATCCTGGACAAGATCAAGGCGAACCAGAAGATCGAAGTGGAGACCCGTGTGCCGCGTGTCGCCTACCGCGAGACGATCACCAAAAAGTCTTCGGCGGAGTACACCCACAAAAAGCAGACCGGCGGCCACGGCCAGTACGGCAAGGTCGTGCTGGACATCGGCCCCCTGGAGCGCGGCGAAGGCTACAAGTTCGAAAACAAGATTTTCGGCGGGGCGGTTCCCAAGAACTACATCCCCGGCGTTGAGAAGGGTATCGCCGAAGGCATGGCCCACGGCACCATGGCCCAATACCCGGTAGTGGACGTCGAAGTGGCAATCGTGGACGGCAAGTACCACCCGGTAGACTCCTCGGAGCTTTCCTTCAAACTCGCCTCCAGAAACGCCTTCCGTGAAGCCATGCGCCAGGCCAACCCCACCCTCCTGGAACCCATCATGAGCCTGACGGTCTTTGTCGAGGACAAATTTCTGGGGGACGTGATGAGCGACCTCTCGGGCAAGCGGGGCAGAATCCTTGGACAGGATTCGGCCGGCGGAATCGCGGAAATACGCGCGGAAGTTCCCCAGGCGGAACTCCTGCGCTACTCCATCGACCTTCGCTCAATCACCTCCGGCACCGGTTCTTTCGGCGTGGCCTTCAGCCACTACGCCCCGATTTCAGGCCGCATCGCCGACGACGTGATCAAAGCGGCGGAAGCATTCAAGATCCAGGAAGAAGAGGAATGAAAGCCTGTCCAAGAATCGGTCTTCAAGAATTTTTACCACGAACCACACGAACCAACACAAACTTGTTGCCCCGTATTTATCTTCGTTCGTGTGAGTTCCGAAGGAACGAGTTTGTGTCTGTTCGTGGTAAATAAATTTGGAGATACGATCCAAACCGAAGTAGCAGATTAAATCTTGAAGATATTGTGTATGTGTTCCCTGCCCGGTAACCGGTAGATGTCGAAGTCTTTGTCGAGGCTGATGATTTCCCGAATGCCGGTTTTTTCCGCGGTGATGATCAGGGTGGCGTCCGCGAAGTCCATGGGAAGGTCCGCGTATTTATCGGTCAGTTCCAGGAGCCGGGGCATGTCGTGCTGGTTGATGTCGCTGATGATCACACCCTTATATATCACCCACTTGTAGAAATCCCGCCGTGCTCCCGCATGAATGGCCAGCATGTGGGAGACTTCAGCAAAGACCGCCAAGGTACTCACATATCGATGGGGGTTTGCCTTGAGGAAAGCTTTAATCGCCGTATGATAATTATCTCTTGCATTAAAAAGGGAGATAAAGGGGCCGGCATCAATAAGGATAGAGTTTATTAGCAATCGGGCTCCTCTGTCCAGGAACGATTTTCCCGCGCCAGCTTCTGTGCGATTTTCTCTTTGACGCGTTCCTTGTAAGTTGTAGAGAGATCACCGTCGCCGAAACTGTACTTCCCGAAATAGGGTTCGCCCAGGGTATAGGAGTCTATCTCATTTTCTTCCTGGGCATAGTACATTTCAATGGACTCTTTGATGATGTCGGATTTCGTCTTGCCCTTGACCCTGGCGAGAATACGGAGTTTATTGCTAATCTCCATGGGGAGCCTTGCGGTAGTTATTTGATCGCTCATAAGCACCTCGTATTACAAGGTATAATACACGCGTCAAAAAAAGTCAAGCGCTTTTCCGCTTTTTTCCAAAAAAATCGTCTTATCCCCTTAAAACCTCTTCCTCGGCTTCCTCCTCAAACTGGCGGGTGTAAAGTTTGTAGTAATGCCCCTTCCTTTCCATCAATTCGCTGTGGATTCCCCGTTCGATGATCTTTCCGTCATCAACCACGAGGATTATGTCCGCGTTTCTTATGGTGGAAAGCCGGTGCGCGATGACAAAGCTGGTGCGGCCTTTCAGCAGGGTGCGGATGGCGTTCTGGAGCAGCATTTCCATATCGGTGTCAACCGAGCTTGTGGCCTCGTCAAGGATGAAAATCCTGGGGTCCGCAAGGACAGCCCGCGCGAAGGAGATGAGCTGCTTCTCCCCGGTGGAAAGCCTGTCCCCGCCCTCGCCTACTTCGGTGTCAAAGCCTTTTTCAAGTTTGGCGATCACCTTGTCCGCATGAACGATTCGGGCGGCGTTCTCCACCTCCTCGTCCGTGGCCTCAAGCCTTCCGTAGCGTATATTGTCGCGTATGCTTCCGGTGAAAAGGTGCGGGGTTTGCAGCACATAACCCAGCGCGCTGTGAAGCCAAAGCTGGCTCCTCTCCCTGTATTCCCGGCCGTCCACAAGGATCTCCCCGCTTGTCGGCTCGAAGAAGCGGCAGACCAGGTTCACCAGCGTGGACTTGCCGGCGCCGGTCTCTCCCACAATGGCGGCGTAAGTCCCGGCGGGCACATGCAGGTTGAAGCGCTCAAGAACATTTTCCGTCCCGTCGGGATACATGAAAGTAACGTTCCTGAACTCCACATCCCCGGCGATAGGCTCCCAGTTTTCCTTCTTCGGCGTAAACGTGTCGCCGTATTTCTCGACGACTTCCGGCCTGTCGGTGACGCCGGGGGTCTGCTCCAGAAGGCCGCTGACCCTCTCGATATTGGCCTGGGTCGAAACAAGCTCCGTAAGCACGCCGGCAATCTGTTGAATGGGATCGAAGAAGCCCCCGGCATATTGAAGAAAAATCGCGAGAATCGAAAGGTCAAGCCCCATGACAGCGATCTCCCATCCGCCATAGCCCAACACGGCTGCCGTTGCCAGCGAGCCGATGAAGAGAACCAGCGGGATGAAAATCGATCGCAGGCGGGCCATGTGTCTCGCGTGGAACCTGTATTCCCCGGTAATTTGGGAATACTCTTCCAGGCTCTGCTTCTCGGCGACAAGAACCTTGATGGTTCTTGAGCCGGTGATGCCCTCGTTCATTGCGCCTGTCATTTTGGAATTGATCTTGCGCATAATTCTGTTAACTGTCAGAATCCGCTTCTGGAAAAACCAGGTGAAGATCGCCAGAGGAGGAATCGTGGCGCAGACGATGAGGGCAAGCCGCCAATGAACAAGGAACATGGCAATGACGACGCCTATGCAGTAGAAGGCGGACCAGGAGAAATCGATAAGCCCCCAGGCGACAAGGTCGCCGATACGGCCGGTGTCGGAATTGGTACGCGCCATCATGTAGCCAACAGGAGTCTTGTTGTAGTATGAAAGACTCAGTTTCTGCAGATGAAGAAAGATCGCGTTCCGCAGGGAGCGGCTGATTCCGGTCTCCGCCTGTATTCCGAAGTCGACAAAAAAGCGCACGTTCACCGCCTGGGCGGTCATAAGAAAAAACGCCGCGGCCAGAACTTTCCATATCCCTTCGGCGCTGCGGGGCTCAATATTGTTCCTGATCGCATAGCCCAGGAGCAGCGGCAAAAGCACGTCGACCGCCGCTACCGAGACCATCAGGATCACCGTGCGGATAAGCATCTTCTTCTGGGGCAGAATAAAGGGAAGCATCTTCTTCCAGATACTTATTGACATGGGTTTGCTGTAATCAAAATCTTCAAAATCCGCCATCGCTCATTCCTTGCTGTAAATCAAAAATACGGCTATACGTGCCTTTTCGTTCCAGTAGTTCCGCGTGTGAACCAATATCTTCCACAGTCCCGTCTTTCAGTACGAGTATCTTGTCCGCCTGCATAAGGCTTGATACGCGGTGTGAAATGATGATAACCGCTGCGTCATTGACCCTGCGGCGCAGGGCCGCCCGTATCTTCGCGTCGGTTTCGGTATCCACCGCGGAAAGGCTGTCGTCGAAGATCATCACCACGGCGTTAGACGCAAGCATACGCGCTATGGAAAGCCGCTGCTTCTGCCCGCCGGAAACGGTAACCCCCCGCTCCCCGATGATGGTGTTGTACCCCTCGGCGAACCCTTCGATGGTCTCGTCCACCATCGCCACGGCGGTGGCGCTCCGGAGTTCCGCGAGCTCCATCTCGGGCCTTGCTATGGCGATGTTATCGCGGATGGTCTTTGAAAAGAGGAAAGGCTCCTGCAGGCAAAGGCCGATGTGGCGGCGGAGATGCGGGCGGCTTATACGGCGTATGTCGATCCCGTCAACCATGATCTGCCCCTCATCGTCTTTGAGGTCGTAAAGGCGGCTTAAAAGATGTACCAGCGTGGATTTCCCCGAACCCGTAGCGCCAAGTATCGCCAGGCTCTCACCGGGCTTAAGGGTAAATGAAATATCGCGTAACACCGGCTCGCCTTTCCCGTAACAGAAAGAAACATTTTTGAAACAGACCTCACCCCTAAGCTCCGGCGTGAGGGCGCCGGGCGGATCGGTTTCAGGCTCCGCCTGAAGTATGTCCCTGACGCGGTTTGAGGCTACCATGGTTTTTGACAGTTCCGACAGGATACGCCCAAGCGAGCGTACCGGCCAGATCATCCAGTTGCAGTAGGTGTAAAACGCCAGGAAGGTTCCCGGCGTGAGATCGCCTGAAACACTGCGCCAGACGCCGGCGCCGACAATGATCGCAAGCTGCAGGCCGGTGAAAAAATCACCGCCCCCCCAGAAAAGCCCCAGCATCTTTCCGATCTTAATCCATATATCCTGAAATGTTTTCGTCCTTTCCGAAAACCTCTCCATCTCGTAGGCTTCCCTGCCGAAGGCGCGTACCACACGTACCCCGGTATAATTCTCCTGCGACGTGGACTGCAGCAGCCCTTCGGCCACATCCGCCTTATTGAATTCACGGCTGACCTTCTTGAAATAGATGATGGAAAAAACCAGTATGGCCGGAATCAGCGCCAGGGCCATAAGCGACATGAAAACATCCATCGAGAACATCATGTAAAGCGCAATCACAAAGACGGAGAAGGTCCTCATAAGCTCACTCAGGTGGTTCTGGATAAAGCCCCGTATATTGTCAACATCGGTGGTACAACGCTGAATGATGTCGCCTGTCTGGCAGCTAACATGCCAGTCGTAGGGCAGCATCTGAATATGGGAGTAAAGGGCATTTCTGAGTTTCCACGCGACAGTCTCGCCGATATCAATTGACGTATAACGGCGCGCCGAGTTACAGAGAGCCGATAACAGGGCTGCCGCCGCGATCAAAAGCGCGCAAAACCAGATATTCTCCCGTAAAAATCGCAAGCCGCCAAGTCTCTCCAGCGCATCCGTGAGAAAGACCGGAAGATTCAGGGGCAGGCCGCCTATAACCGAGTCTATCGTCAGGCGGATTATTTGCGGGTTCAAGAAAGAGAAAGCAACGGTTAACACTGTTGTCACTGCACAGAGAAAAAAGGAAAAACGGCGGCCTTCCGCCGCCGCGGCGAGAAGCGCGGTACGGCCGCCTTTCCAGGGGAGTTTCATTTAACCTTCCTTACAGATCGCTGGTCAACTTTTCCGTCCTGCCGGCCAATAAAAACCACCGGACGGAAATTAATCGCGGAGGGAAAAGTGAAAAGACCGTTTTCAACGACTCCGGGAATGCGGTTGATTTCAAATTCCATGACGGCGCAATCAGGCGGCTCTCCAAAACGTATATCAAGCAGCAGATTACCGTGCTCAGTGATCACCGGCCCGGCCTTGCGTAACGCCTCACGGAGCGTAACCTCCGCGCCGAGCTTCGCGAGCGCCTGCGTAACGGGGATTCTCGCCTCGGGGATCACTTCCACGGGGACGGGGAATTTTACGCCGAGGTTCTCCACGAGTTTCGATTCGTCAACAACAACCGCGTAAGAAGCCGAGGCGTAGGCGATGATCTTTTCGAGGAGGAGGGCCCCGCCGCCGCCCTTTATAAGCCGGTTTTCGCCGTCCACTTCGTCGGCGCCGTCAATCGTGAGATCCAGCTTCCCGTCAATTTCCTTTGAGTTCAGGCTGAAAAGGGGAATGTCCCATTTTTCACATTCTATCGTAGTTTGGAAGCTGGAAGGCGCCGCGAGAATATCTTTGATTTTTCCCTCTTTCAAAAGCTCGCCGATATACCGTACGGCGTGTATAGCCGTGGAACCGGTTCCAAGCCCCAACTTCATGCCGTCTTTCACCAGGGCGTCTACCGCCGCCCTGGCAGTCTGTTCCTTGATAGCGTTTTGCTCCATCATTTTGTGATCATCTCCATATCNTTAACCACCCTGGATAAAAGCGAGGGCGGAAATTCCCTGTTCAGAAAATAAACATACTGATAACGCGACTGTCTGTGAAGCATGTCCAAACCGTTCTGAACGCGGCAGCCCGCCGCTTCCGCCCGCCTTAAAAAAAGGGTCTTTCCGGGTTTGTATACAAAGTCTATCACCATTTCCCTGCCCGAGAAATTATGAAATTCAACCGGATCCACATCGACATTGGGCGCCATGCCGGCCGAAGTCGTCTGAAGTATAATGTCTGAATACCTTTCCATCATTTCCGCGCCGCGGCCGTCAAGACCGGCCCAGACAAAACGATAAGTGTCCGCGAGGCTTCGCGCGCGGGCCGTCGTGCGGTTGAGGATGAGGGCTTTCCCCCTGAGGCGGCAAACCTCAGAAGCCGCGGCTTTGGCGGCTCCGCCTGCGCCGATTATGGTCACCTTCCGGCCTTTCAGATCCTTCCTGCCTACAAACGCCAGGAGGGCGTCGGTGAAACCCATAGCGTCCGTATTGTACCCGCTCCAGCCCCCGGGGCCGGCAACGACGGTATTACAGGCGCGGATGGAAAGCACTTCCTTCGATTTTTCCGACAAGAGGGGAAGAATCTGCTCCTTATAGGGAGTTGTAAGCGAAAAACCCGAAATGCCGATTTCATTCGCGAGGCGCATAAGGGAATGCAGCGAATCAGCCGGGATGGGGACAAAGACGGCGTCAATCTTTTCCAATCTGAATACCGTGTTGAAGAAGCGGGGGCTTTCGGCGAACGTGAGAGGGAAACCTGCAACAGCGAAAACTTTGGTGTTAGTCGTTATGCTGCGAAAACGGTAAAGTTCCGCCAGCTCTTTGGGGTCCAGTTGACCCGGCGCGGCTTCCGGCAGATCAGTTTCCCCGGCCGGGGACGTGTAACTTATGCGGGAACCCAGGAACTCGGCGAGAATCCTCGTATTAACGCCGTAATTCCCCATGCATAAAAGCACCTTGTCCATATCGGGGGTCTCTTTCGCCGCCTGATACACCCTGACAACATCGTCCAGAGAGTCGGGCTTGACGGCCGCTTTGACTATCTCGTCCCCTACCCGCCGGAGCCGCCGCAGTTTTCCCACAAGGTCTTCATCAACGCCTTCCAGATTGTGCCAGGAACGGATCACGCGGGTTCCGAAAGCCCGCGCCGCCTCCTCAAGGCTCGGCACGTTCAGGTCCTCCTCAAGATCGACGTAGGCGAAATTCCGCCTTTGATCGGCGGCGGCGTAGGCCAGACCGTTCGCGAGAAGGTTTATCCGGGAACCCTCCCCGCCGACAAAGCGGCCGCCGTCGTTTTCCCTTCTTATCGTGAGTATCACCGGTAAGCCCGCCATTTCCGGGAAGCGGCGGATAGAAAACCGCTCGTCAGGATCAAGACAATCGACCCTAAGCTCAGCGAGATCAATATATTTTCTGTACTTCTCAAGTACTTCCATATCCCTGGCGATGGTATTTCCGGTGAGACACAGACATATTCTCGACATATTAACCTCTTGGAGCCGGCCCGTCAAAGCTCTCCAATTTAAAGATGCCCATTTAGAGTTGATCAAGAGACAGACTGTCAACTGGACGGGTGACAGTTTCCCTGTGTATTTCCCGGTTGAGCATTGAGAGTACCAGAATCGTTCCTACCGGCTCGCGATAGGGAACCGAAAGCCTGCCCCCCGCGTATTGGGTTGACAGCAGGCGCCGCCTTTCGCCGCCGGGAAGTATGCTTTCAAGACGCAAAAGGAGGGGATAGGGATTTTTCGCCATATCATATACAAAGAGGCCGAACACCTCGTTTTCAGAGAGATTTTCAGGGACACTCATGGTAAGCGATACCCTGCCTGTAGAAGCGGCCAGGGTGTCCCCGCGGGGACTCTGCGCCACCACGGTTCCGGCGCTTTCCCCTTCGCGGGCAGGGCGCACGCTAAACTCAAAGTCAATGCCCGTAAGGCCGATTGTCTCAAGGGCGTCCGCAAGGCCAAGACCCATGAGGTTCGGCACTCTCACCATGGTGTATTCGGGCCCGCGGCTCACCACCAGTTCCAGCGTGGTAGGGCCGGAATACGTCGCGCCGGCCTCGGGCCGCTGCTGCAAAATAGTACCCGCCGTCTCCGCTGAATACTCGTACATCGGCGGCTCCTTGAGCGTGATGTACTGGGGGAGTACCTGTGTGGAGGTCTGTGACGCGACAATCGTCTGAAGATCGATGCGGACTTCCTCGATATTGCGGCCCAGGTAATTCTCGATTGTATTGATCACCACCCCCTGGCTCACCGTCAACTGTATCCTCCTGCCGGCCCTCACGATTGCCCCCGGCAGGGGGTTCTGCTCCAGGACAAGCCCCTTGTCGGCGGAACTCTGGGTGTAGCGAAGGTTGATCCGGGGGTAAAGCTCCTTCACCTGAAGTTCCAGCAGGGCGCTTGTGAGGTCCCGGCCTATGACATCGGGAACCAGGGTCTGCTCCGCCCCCTGGACGTTGACAAAGAAAACCAGCACGGCAGCAAGTCCCACAAGCACAATGAGGATCGCGGCCATGGAGATAAAAAGCCGCATGGGGTGCGACGCGAAATTTTCGAATCTATTGTGATCACGGTTGAAAATGCTCATGCCTTTGCTGCCTCTGCTACATTAAAGCGTAAAAGGCATTTAGTAACAAGGGTGTATGACCTCTATACGGGAGAGAGAAAAAAGCATAAAATATTGTTCAGAAAAGGATTTGGGAACATGAATATCAACCGCTTGTTTACAGAACCCTCATCGGGGCCCTATAAAGGCATTGTTTGGGAAAAGCGGAAGAGCGAAATAAGAAACCCAAACGGCAAGACGATTTTTTCCGAAGAATGTGTTGTCGTGCCCTCGTTCTGGAGCCAGATTGCTTCGGACATCATCGCCCAGAAGTACTTCCGCAAAACCGGCGTCCCGGCGGACAAAATTTTTGAATACAGGAAATGGGCGCCGGGCGAAGCTGAGATTGAAGTTCCCGCCGACGGCGCCGAACACGACGCCCGTCAGGTTTTCCACCGGCTGGCATTTACATGGATGGACTGGGGGCGGCTAGACGGCTACTTCGACAGCCCGGATGACGAAAAGGCGTTTTACGACGAAACCTGCTACATGCTGGCCCATCAGATGGCGGCCCCAAACAGCCCGCAGTGGTTCAACACCGGCCTGTACGCGGTGTACGGCATTGACGGCCCGGCGCAGGGACACTACTACTTCGACCCGGCCGCCGGTCAGGTGAAAAAATCCGAGAGCGCCTACAAGCGGCCGCAGCCGCACGCCTGTTTTTTGCTCTCCGTTGAAGACGACCTTGTGAACGAGGGCGGGATAATGGACCTCGTCACCAGGGAGGCGAGGCTTTTTAAGTACGGTTCAGGGTCGGGAACGAACTTCTCGCGGATCAGGGCGCAGAACGAAAAGCTTTCAGGCGGCGGCGTTTCGTCGGGGCTGCTCTCGTTTTTGAAGATAGGCGACCGTTCCGCCTCGGCGATAAAGAGCGGGGGAACCACCCGCCGCGCCGCCAAGATGGTCACCCTGGACGCGGATCACCCGGATGTGGA
>JGI24698J34947_10001871_pt1 | contig 11217 bp, 7 predicted proteins | sample TergutMp193P3_FD_34947 | JGI IMG/M metagenome (IMG submission 34947)
TATNTGAGGATAGGCCTGCAAAAAGGTACGGCGCATACCGAATTGTTTAATAACTGGTTTCCGGATCATGAAAATACCGTGGAGTATGAAAATCTGCATGACGCCTTCGATGCGCTGGAGCGCGGCGATGTTGACATGGTGATGACGAGTCAGCATGAATTTCTGTACCTGACCAATTATCGCGAGGTTCCGGGTTATAAGATCAATGTCACGTTCGATCGTAATTTCAACTCTACTTTCGGCTTTAACAAAAACGAGGCGTTACTGTGTTCAATAGTTGACAAGGCGCTTTTTTTGATAGACACAAGGGGAATTTCGGGAAAATGGATGCGAAGGATCTTTGACTACCGGATAAAACTCGTACAGGCGCGCACCCCCTGGCTGGTCGGCGCGACCGCGCTTGGGTTTGGGCTTCTTTTACTGTTTGTTTTATTTCAAAAGAAACGCTATGAAGGCAGGAAACTTGAAGCGCTGGTGCAGGAGCGCACCGTTGAAATGAACAGATACCAGCGGGAGCTGGAAGACGCGCTCGAAGACGCCAGATCGGCTAACGCTTCAAAATCTGTTTTCCTCGCGAATATGAGCCATGAAATACGGACGCCCATGAACAGCATCATGGGTTTTTCAGAGTTGGCCCTCGACGACGAAGTTTCACCCAAAACCAGGGATTATCTTGCCAAGATCCGGACGAACACGGAATGGTTGTTGCAGATTATCAACGATATTCTGGATATTTCAAAAGTCGAATCCGGAAAAATGGAGCTGGAGCATATTCCTTTTGATATGCATGAATTGTTTATCAGTTGCAGAACATTAATAATGCCGAAAGCGATTGAAAAAGGTATCATGCTGTATTTTTACGTCGAACCGAGCATAGGCAAAATGCCGTTAGGCGATCCCACAAGGCTGCGTCAGGTGTTGACGAACCTTCTTTCCAATGCCGTTAAATTTACGAATACCGGCATGATCAAGCTGCATGCCGCCTTAAAGGAAACGAAAGAAAAAACGGTTACCATGCATTTTGAAGTAAAAGACTCAGGCATCGGCATGACGGCGGAGCAGATTGAGAAGATATTCGTTCCCTTCGCGCAGGCCGATTCAGGTACGACGCGCCAATACGGCGGTACGGGACTGGGGCTTTCCATAACAAAGAATTTTATTGAGCTGATGGGCGGAAATCTTTCGGTTGACAGCACACCCGGTGTCGGCAGCAGGTTCAGCTTTGATCTGACGTTTGACACGGTAGATATCACCGCCGATGAAATACTCGATAAAAGAATTATACTGGAGGAAATAGAAAAGCCTGTTTTTGAAGGTGAAGTTCTGCTGTGTGAGGACAATGTTATGAACCAGCAGGTTATTTGCGAGCACCTTGCGAGGGTTGGTCTCAAAACCGCAGTGGCGGAAAACGGCAAGATGGGCGTGGACATGGTACAAAGCCGGAAGGAAAAAGGCATAAAGCAATTCGATTTGATTTTCATGGATATGCATATGCCGGTGATGGACGGCATTGAAGCGGCAGCCAGAATAATCTCTCTTGACACAAGTGTCCCGATAGTGGCATTGACAGCTAACATGATGACCGATGAACTTGAATTCTATAAAATGAGCGGCATTAAAGACTGCGTCGGCAAGCCCTTTACATCCCAGGAACTGTGGCGCTGCCTTCTGAAATACCTGAGGCCGCTGAGCCGTGAAGATGTTCCCAAAGGCGTGGAAATTGAAGAGGACGCCGAATTCCAAAAAGAGCTTCGGGAACTCTTTGTAAGAAACAACCGGACACAATACGCGGAAATTGTCAATGCGCTGGAAGCGGGGGATATTGCGCTTGCGCACAGGCTTGCGCATACCTTGAAAGGCAACGCGGGACAGTTAGGCGAGACCCGCCTTCAGCAAACGGCCGCGAATATCGAAAGCCTTCTTAAAAACGGGAAAAACCTGGTTACCCCCGAACAGATGGCGGCGCTCGAAACAGAATTGAACGCCGCGCTTTCGCATCTTGCCCCGCCGCCAGGCCTGCCAAATGAAAGCCTGACTATGGCCGAGACTCCGGCGCTTGAGGCGGAAAAGGTAAAGGAGCTGCTCGGCAGGCTGGAACTCATGCTAAAAGGCGGAAACGCGGGAAGCGTTGATCTTGCGGATGATCTTCGCGCGATACCGGGAAGCGGGCCGCTTATCCGGCAGATAAAGGATTTTGATTTTGACGCGGCGTACTCCACACTTGCGGAGTTAAAAAAAGGATGGTTTTAAATTATGGACGGAGAAGAGAAGAACAGCCTGCTTATTGTTGACGACGAGAAATCCAACTTAAAAGTGCTAACCCACATATTGGGACAGGATTATACCATTTACACGGCTACAAACGGAATAAGCGCTGTCGAGAGGGCCAGGCAGTATCTGCCCGATCTCATTTTACTGGATATTCTTATGCCCGAAATGAACGGGTACCAGACGCTTTCCGAGCTTAAATCGTATGAAAAAACCCAGAGGATTCCGGTTATTTTCATCACGGGGCTTGACAGCTTTGAGGATGAGGAAAAGGGGCTGGACATGGGGGCGGCGGATTTCATTCATAAACCTTTCAGCGCCAAGATTGTCAAGTCAAGGATCCAGAATCAAATACAGATCGTAAATCAAATACGCGAAATAGAGCTATATGCCAAGGTAGCCGAAGACGCTAATCACGCCAAGTCCGCTTTTTTGGCGAAGGTGAGCCATGAAATACGTACGCCGTTGAACGCGATTTTGGGCATCTCGGAAATTCAGCTCCAAAACGAAAACCTTCAGGAGGATATGAAAGAGGCGTTAAACAGGATCATGAATTCCGGTACGCTGCTCCTCGGTATTATCAACGACATACTTGACATGTCCAGGATTGAGGCCGGTAAACTGCAATTGACCGAGACGAAGTACGATGTCGCGAGCATGATTAACGACACCGTTTTTTTGAATATGATTAAGTACGAGAACAAGCCGATCGAATTTACCCTTAACGTGGATGAAAATGTTCCGGCCATGCTTTTTGGCGACGAGCTTCGCATTAAGCAGGTATTGAATAATTTATTGAGCAACGCTTTCAAATATACCAACGCCGGTGAGGTTGAGCTGTCGGTCGGAATGGAAAGTCCGGCGGATCCTCAAGACGATGTTGTGACGGTCGTTTTCCGTGTGCGCGATACCGGACAGGGAATGACCGAGGAAGAGGTGAGCAGACTGTGGGATGATTATTCCCGTTTTAACCAGGAAGCCAACCGTACAACAGAGGGTATAGGCCTGGGCATGGGCATCACGCGAAGTTTGATAGAAATGATGAACGGCGAAATTTTCCTGGAGAGCGAGCCGGGCAAGGGGTCGCTGTTTACGGTTCGTCTGCCGCAGGGAAATGTCGGCGCGTCGGCGATGGGAAGTGAAGCGGCGGAGAGGTTGAAGAAATTCCGCTCGAATTTCGCGGTAAAACCGAAGAAGACCCGGATTGAACGCGAACCAATTCCTTTTGGAAAAGTTCTTGTCGTGGACGATATGGAATTGAATCTATATGTCGTCAAGGGGAAATTGTCACCCTACGGGCTGCGGATCGACACGGCGACAAGCGGGCCTGAAGCAATTGAAAAAGTGAAAAATAACGGGTACAGCATTGTGTTTATGGATCATATGATGCCGAAAATGGATGGTGTGGAAGCAACCCGCGAAATAAGAAAGCTCGGGGAAGAATTCGCGCAGCTTCCCATCATCGCGATAACGGCTAACGCGGTTTCCGGCGTGAAGGAAATGCTGCTGAAAAACGGATTCAACGGCTTTATTTCAAAGCCGATTGATACGCGGGAGCTGGATGAAATCTTAAGGAAATGGATAAAATGAAAGAACACGATTTATCATCGCGGCTTCCCAACGGGGATTTTTTTCCCTTTTGGGATGACAGGACGGAATATAAACAGTTTCTGTATGTTGATGGAGCGAATGATGCGGCCGTGGACAGCAATCCGGGGACGATCGATAAACCTTTTAAAACGATAAACGCCGCCGCCCTTGTCGCGGCGCCGGGGACCAGGGTAATTATCAGGGGAGGCGAATACCGCGAAACGGTAAAACCGGCACGGGGCGGCGATAATGAGGCGGCCATGATTTGCTACGAAGCGGCTGAGGGGGAAAATGTAATTATCAAGGCTTCTGTTGTTATAACGAAATTTAAACCCAGTGTCGGCTGGAGATTCACCGCCTTCCTGTCCAAAGAACCTCCTCCCGAAAGTATGAAGGTATGGGAGATAGAGATTGATCCTGAGGACTTTAAAGGTTATAACCCTTTCTGCGCCGTCAACATTATTCATGATCGCTTGTTTATTGAATACGCGAAAACGGATATGACTACTTATCTAAACCGCCGCGGTATGGTATTTATTGACGGGAAACCACTGAAACAGGTTCCGCTCTTTAATTATATGAACAGGGAGACCGGTACTTACTGGGTAGAGTCCAATGGACAGAAGATCCATGCAAGACTGCCCGGAGACGCGGATCCTCACGACCATAAGGTGGAAATCACAAACCGTGAACAATGTTTCGCGCCTGATATCCCGTTCCTTTCCTATATTCATTTACGCGGCCTCACCTGTGCCCATGCGGCTAACGGCGCGCCGGTTCCCCAGCGCGGTTCCATCTCGGCTCACCGGGGGCACCACTGGATTATTGAGGATTGTACGATAGATTGGGCCAATGCCGTGGGTATTGATTGCGGGAATGAATGCTGGCACCACGATCTCATTGAGGGGCAAATACTGGGGTACAATATCTTACGCGGCAATACGATCCGCGACGCGGGCGTCTGCGGTATAGCCGTCATGTTCAGCAAGCACTTGCTGATTGAGGATAATTTAATTGAAGGTACCGGCTGGCAGCGTATGGAACTTTCATGGGAAGCGGGAGGCATCAAGGTTCACAATGCAGAAGGCGCGTTATTCCGCCGGAATATCATAGCCCGGAGTATCGGCTGTGATTCAATTTGGATGGATGTGAATAACTATAATTGCCGCCTGACCGGAAATCTGCTTATTGACGGCATCGATTCACGGGAACATATTTTTATGGAATGCGGCAGGGACGAGGAGACGATGATAGATAACAATATCATCTGGAATGTGGAAGGCCGGTTTGATCGCAACGCCATACCTCGTGAACCGGGATCATCAGGATGGTACAAAGAGCAGCAGCTTAATGTGGAGAACGGCTATGGTATTTACGGTGAAGGCACGGATCGGCTGCGGATAGTGAATAACCTTATCGGGAAATGTCATGACTCAGGGTACTTCGCCAAAATAGTTCCCTTCCGAATCATGAAGCGGGGCGGAACGGCGCGGGAATGCAAGTTTTACAACAATATATTTTATGACTGCGGCAGCGCGGCGATAAAATTTCCGAATGAACACAATGAAGCTGACGGTAACGCCTATGCCAAAATGCCGGGAGGATTTTTACGGATACTTCAGCCGGCGCCGACGATGTGTCTTGATCTGGAAGCGTGGCGTGAATTTTGCGGTTTTGATATCAGCGGCTGTGAGAGTGATATTGTGATTGATATAAACGGCAAAACGCTGGAGATGACCGTTGAATTAAAGACCGGACTCCCGAAAGTTAAACCGGATGAAAAGACTAAAACAGATTATTTTCTTGCTCCGACCGGTGATACGCGAGTTGCGGGCCCTTTCAGCGGAATTAATACAGGCAAAACCGTTATCAATATAGATCCAAGGCGCTATAAAAAATAGGTTAACTCTATTCAAGAAAGCCCCTTTTTGTCATACTGGCATTATGTTGTTCAACGATGTTTACCGTCCCGACGCGAAGGTTGCCCGATTCTTAAGTGTCCTTGTACTTTCCGGGGTGGCTTACGGTCTTTACCAGGGAATCCAGAGCAATTACCTCGCGGAAATAATAAAAATTACCCCCTTTGAAAGGGGCATTGTCGAGTTTTTTCGGGAAACACCCGGACTCCTTCTGGTCTTTATCCTTGCGTTGATGTACAGGTTCTCCGACTCAAGGATTTTCAAAATCGGTAACGCGATTATGACCGGGGGCATGATCGGGCTCCTCCTGACCAGCTTAAGCGGCTTCTTCATGACGAAATTATTCGTTGTTGTGTTCATGGTTCTTTTCAGTACCGGGGAACACATCATCATGCCGGTCAGAACCATCATATCCCTTGATCTCGCGAAACGGGAAAAAGCCGGGGCTTCCCTTGGAATAACAAGTTCCATAAACCAGGTCGGCCATATCCTGGGAAACTTTCTTGTAATGGCGGTCTTTTTGATTTTGATCCGTATGGGTATTTCCCGAACGGATATTTTGGGATACAGGATTGTTTTCGGCGTTTCTGTCGCCCTTATGATTACGGCCTTCATGGTTGTCCTTGCGCTTAACGAAACCACGCTAAAATCGCAAAGGCGGCGTTTTTACTTCGCGAGAAAATTCCGCAAATACTATATGCTTGAAATCTTTTACGGCGCGAGAAAACAGATATTTCTGACTTTCGCGCCTTACGTGCTGATCCTTCACTACGGGGCGGACCCTTCGATCATATCCCTGCTTTATGCGGTTTGCGCTGGATTCGGCATATTCTGCGGCCCCCTCATAGGAAAGATCATCGACAGGCTGGGGTATAAGGTGGTCATGGTGGGCGACACGCTCATCCTCATTGTGGTCTGCCTTCTCTACGGTTTCGCGCACAGGCTTTTCTCCCCGGGAGTCGCCTTCATTGTTGTCTGCGGCAACTTCGTGCTGGATTCGATAATTTCCATGGCAAGCATGGCAAGTAACGTTTATGTTCAGCGTATCGCCTCAAGCCAGGAGGAGATCACCGCCACCCTGTCCACGGGCGTTTCGGTGAACCATCTTATCAGCGTTCTTATTGCTCTTTTGGGCGGATGGATTTGGTCGGTTACCGGCATTGAAGTCCTCTTTTCCCTCTCCGCTTTTCTGGGGCTGATGAACAGCGTCTATGCGGCGACGATCAAAAAGAGTGAGGAAGTAAATGTTTCTGAAACGAGGTGATCACCCCTTTATCATCCCCTCAACCGTTAAATAAACCAGCGGGATGAAAATAGCCGGAATAAAATTCGCCACCTTGATCTCCTTTACGCCCAGGAAGTTGAAACCAATGGCCGCAATGAGAAGGCTTCCCACGGCTGACATCTCGCGGATTATGTCTTCGGTCAGGAAATCCCTGACCGCCATCGCTGCCAGCGCGATAGAAGACTGGTAGAGCAAAACCGGGATGGCGGAAAAAACGACGCCGATTCCCATGGACGCGCCGAAGACAAGCGCGGTTGAGCCGTCCAGAATCGATTTCGCGTAAAGAATCTCGTGGTTACCCATGAGGCCGCTCTGCATGGAACCAACGATCGCCATTGAACCCGTGCAGTAGAGTATGCTCGCACTGACAAAGCCCTTCGCGAAGGAACGCCCCTTGCCGCCGTCTCCCATGCCAAGCCTGCGCTCCGCCCACTGTCCCAGCCGGTTCATAAAGCCGTCGATGTTGATGAGTTCGCCGAGCATTGAACCGGCTACCATGCTCATAATCAATAGCAAAGTCCGCTGGTTGTCGAAGGCGCCTTTAATGCCGACAAAAATAATGGAGACGCCGATTGCGGTTTTGAGTATCTCCTCAAACCTGGAGGGAATGCCGCGTACGAGGAAGCAGCCCGTCAGGGCGCAGACAAGTACAACCACGGCGTTTACTATAGGTCCTAACATATCGCTATAATTATAGCGATTAAAGCATGTCTCGGCGACCCCCTGATGTCGCCAAAATTTGTGAATTCAACCACGAACCACACGAAAAAAAAACGAACTTTTACTTTGATATTTTCATTTGTTCGTGATGGTTTGTGGAGTACCGAAGGTACGAGTTCGTGGTAAAAATTCCTGATGACAGAATTGTTTGGGTATGCTAAGCTCATTATACTCTATTATATGAAGAAAGTGGCGGTACAAACAACGAATGAACATATAGCGGATGAATCTGTCCCGCTGACTTTTATCAGAATCCTGGGCAAGCCATACCTGCGAATAACCGCCCTGCGCTGTGTCGCCTCCATTTTCCGGCATTTCTTTTTTTTGCAGTATTGGGCGGCTTTGCTGCCGGGCCGTATACATGTGTCCAATGTTGATCATCCCCTGGACGGCAAGATTCCCTTTCAGCCGGGTAAAGTGAACACATACCTGGATTTTGTGGCGTTCTGGGTGCGGACCCTGGGTTTCCTGCTCAGGTCTTGCGGACGCGGGATTTTGGAGAGGGTGCGGAACTTTCTTGAAACCATGGGAGATCTTTACGCCTGGGCCGCTTTAGTCTACGGTAAAAACCTTTCCACAACGGAAAGGCCTTTTTACATAAGCCGTCCGCGTTTCCTGCTCATCCACGCGCTTGACCCGCACCTCATGTGCATACCCAGCCTCCATGTCATGGTCGTTATACGCACTTACACCCTCTTCAGGGAAATTGCCAAATCAATCGGGGAGGAAGAACGCTTCGCCCCGCAGGTGGAAGAGTTACGCCTTGGCGCTTCGGCGATCACCGAGGCGGTACTCTATATAAAGCAGCACAGCGTTAACTGCATTTCCGCGGCAATGTACGCCATGACCAGGTTTGATCCGGCCCTTTTCCCGCCCGCTGAGGCGGAACGCTTCGCCTCCGGTATTTTTGCGAATGCGAAGTATCCCGGCAAGGCGGATGCCGATGAACTTCGCGGGTATATAGTATCACTGTACCGCCGTTTCCTGTCCGAGGGGGTATCGTGCGAAGATTGGACTGAACCGTTATTGAATTTTTTGAAGGAGAGGCCATTTCCAAAAACACTGTTAATTAAATAAATAATATTTTTACTTCATCAAAAATATGATAAAATGGTGCTTTAAGGGGAAAAAATGGTCGATTTAGTTTTAGCCGGCGGAATAGTTATTACAATGGATCCTGCCCGCCATGTGATCAAAAACGGAGCTGTAGCCGTTGATCGGGGAGAGATTCTCCATGTGGGTGAGGCCGGGGAAGTAAAGCGGCAATACCCGGCGAAGGAAACGGTCGACTGCTCAGGCCGTGTGATCATGCCGGGTTTCGTCGATGCCCACGGACACGCCGGTCATTCGATGTTCCGTTTTGTCATCAAGGACACGAAGTACTGGATGCCCGCGATGACGCATACCTACAAGCATTATGTGACCGATGAATTCTGGTATTACGAGGGACGGGTGACGGCCCTTGAGCGCCTGAAATCAGGCGTGACCACCGGCGTCTGCATCATGGGTTCCCAGCCCCGCTGTGACGATCCGGTTTTCTCAATCAACAACGCGAGAGGCTACGCCGAGGTCGGTATCAGGGACATTGTGTGCACGGGCCCCTGCCATGTGCCGTGGCCGCACAATTTCAGCCGCTGGCATGACGGCAAACGGGTGATGCGCGCGGTCGGTTTTGAGGAAGCCGTGAAAAGCCTCGAGACCGTTATCAAAACACTGAACAATACGAACGGCGGAAAGACCTTCGCTTACGTGACGCCCTTCGGCATAGTCACCTCGATTAACCCGTCAGGTGCTACGCCTCGTGAGCAGCTTACCGCCCTTACCGAACACGACAAATTGCAGGCAAGGGAAATGCTGCGCGTGGCGAAAGAGTACGACACTCGCATCCATTCGGACTGCTTCGGCGGCATGCTCTACCTTGCCATGCAGGATTTGGACAACGCCCTGCTTGGCCCCAATGTCCACGTACAGCACTGCTCGCGTCTTTCCGACGATGAGGTGAAACTCCTGGCGGACACCGGCACCCACGCGTCGGTCGCCCCCGGTTCCGGCGCGCCGGTTCACCGCATGCTTGATATGGGCGTCACGCTCTCCGCTTCCTCCGATGGTTCGCACGCGGGGCGCGGAATGGATATGTTCGCCTGTATGCGCGAGTTCCAGCAGTTTTACCGGGACCTCGCCGGTGACAACAGCCTGCTGCTCTACGAAAAAATGCTGGAGCTAACCACGATTGAGGCGGCGAAGGTTGTCGGCCTTGACCATATAATCGGATCGCTTGAGGCTGGCAAGAAGGCGGACATCATCACCGTCAACTTCTTGAACCCCCGTCTTACGCCTAACTTCAATACAATTCAATCAATTGTTATGAGTGCCCAGGGCTGCGATGTGGATAATGTCCTCGTGGACGGCGCTTTCCTGCTGCGGGACGGCAAGGCGCAGACCGTCGATGAAAAGCAGATACTCACCGAGGCGCAGCGCGAAGCCGAGGAAACGGTGGAACGCGCGAAATTAAACGGCTTCGCGTATTTGCACGACGCATATTGGGGACAGACGCGCAAGCCGCCTACGGAAGAAATTTTTGACATTGAATGGCAAAGGCGCGACGGAGGGCATTATTGATTTATACAAGAAAATCATTATACTGATTTTTCTTTTCTCCGCCTGCCTTGTCCTCGCCTGTGACCTGGAAGGGCATTTTGATTTTGATGTTTACAACAACGAGGAAGAGATACTATATACCGGCTGTTACGACGCGATTAACCTGGGGCCGCACATAATCGAGTATATCCTGACAAAAGAGCGGGCGGAGGCCACGGGCACAAGGCGGCCGTCCGTGCAATTCACGCAGAACAGGGACGGCGGCGTATTGCGGGATTTGCTGCTCGAAAACGGCTATTCGCTGCCTTCGCACAGCGATTACACCTACTCTGGCTATGACAGGGGACACATGGCCCCTAACGCCGATTTCAACGATACTTACGAGAATGCGGTGATGACTTTTTTTATAGCCAATATTTGGCCCCAAACACCCAGCGTAAACAGGTCATCATGGCTCAGGACGGAGAATGAGACGAGGAGGCTGGCCTCGGAGTACCTTTTTGTGAGGGTGATCATTATCGTTGATGAATTCACGGAGAATAAAGTCAGGGACATACAGATCCCGCTTGTTTTCAAGAGAAGGGTGTATGACGCGTATACCGGTGAATTGATATACGCGATTGATGTTTACCAGGAAGAAGAAATAACAACCACGGAGTAACACAGAGTACCACGGAGTTAAAATTTTTGTTTTTCTCCGTGAAACTCCGTGTCCTCTGTGGTTAATCCTTCCGACTTACCTCGTGAGTCTCGTTATAAGATCCATTATCTGCTGTGCGCCCGCGGCCGGTGTAACCCGTCCGTACGCGACGTTCTGATAAATCAGGAAGAGGCCGC
>JGI24698J34947_10001872_pt1 | contig 11216 bp, 10 predicted proteins | sample TergutMp193P3_FD_34947 | JGI IMG/M metagenome (IMG submission 34947)
TTTAAGTTCCGAATGGGTTCGCAAATCATATGAGCAAGCCGTAAAAATAAGCATAAAGGACGATTACCCCATAGAAGAATTCGAAAAATTCGAAGTATTAGCCTCCCGCTATGCCAGAACAACTGATATGCTGGTCAACAAAGTGTTAAGAAGCATTGACACATTGGAATTGGAAGATATAGGTACTCCCATTGATATAATGAATCGCGCCGAAAAACGCGGGATTGTAGAATCAGCTGAAGTGCTGCATACCATTAAAGATTTAAGAAACAATATTGTACATGAATATCAAATTGAAAAGGTAGCAAAATTTTTCGGAGATATTGTTAAATATTCTCCTGTGTTACTTGAAATAATAAAAAAAGTTAACAATTATTGCGCGAGGTATTTGAAAAATGACTAATTCAATTTCATTATTTGTACCGGGCAGATTGTGCTTGTTTGGCGAGCACAGCGATTGGGCGGGGTTATACCGGGAAATAAACGCGCAAATTGTTTCCGGCGCCGCAATTGTAACGGGCATAGAACAGGGTATATACGCAAACGTTACAAAAGCAGATCAGTTTGTTATGCGAAATACTTCTGATGAGTTAAAAGATGTCTGGGTTGACTTCCAGGCTGATATGAACACCGATAGTTTAAGAAAGATAGCCGCCGAAAGCGGATACTTTTCCTATGTGGCAGGCGTTGCGTCGTATATAAACGAGCATTATTTTGTCGGTGGGCTGGAAATAACCATTAACAAAATGACGCTGCCGGTTAAAAGCGGGCTGTCCTCAAGCGCGGCTATCTGTGTGTTGGTAGCGCGTGCTTTTAACCTGTTGTACGGCTTGAACATGAACACAATCGGCGAAATGGTAGCGGCATACCGGGGTGAGCGAAAAACAAGTTCGCGGTGCGGGCGCCTGGATCAGGCTTGCGCGTTTGGCATTGCGCCTGTTTTAATGACGTTTGACGGCGAAGAGATAAATGTGAAACGGCTTATCGTCAAGGAACCCTTGCATTGGGTTATCGCCAATCTACGGGGGAAAAAAAACACGATAAAGATATTGGCGGATTTAAACCGAAGCTATCCTTTCCCTGAAACAGAAACAGATAAAAATCTGCACGAAGCGTTAGGTGTTAATAATCAGGAAATTATCAACAGGGCGATTCAATACATGAGAGAGGGCGACCAAAAAGCATTGGGCAGCCTCATGACAGAAGCGCAGAGCCTGTTCGATACAAAAGTTGCCCCGGCGTCAATGGAACAGCTAAAAGCGCCCAGGCTGCATCAATTTCTCAATGATGAACGTGTTTTATCTCTCACTTACGGCGGTAAAGGAGTTGGTTCTCAGGGAGACGGAACGGTTCAATTTCTGGCAAAAAACGCGATAACGCAGAAGGAACTCGTCGGTTATTTAGAAAACGCGGGCCTGGAAACATATTCTTTCACCATCCCAAGACGGCATCAGGTTCGCAAAGCCGTGATTCCCGTAGCCGGATTTGGAACACGGCTTTATCCCGCCACGCGAATGTTACGCAAGGAGTTTATACCCGTCATAGACAAGGACGGTTTACTCAAGCCCGTGATTCTTATGTTGGTTGAAGAACTGTACGATGGCGGCATAGAGGAGATTTGTTTAATAGTAGGCAGTGAGGGAGATATAGACCTGTACAAAAAATGCCTGCTGGAACCGCTGTCAGAAGAACACATTGGCAAACTAAGCCCGGAAGCGAAAAAATATGAAGAAAAGATCGCTCAAATAAGCAAGCGGCTGGTTTTCCGTATTCAAAGAGAACGATTGGGATTTGGCCACGCGGTCTTTCAAAGCAGGGATTTTTGTATGGATGAACCCGTACTGTTACTGTTAGGCGATACCATTTATTATTCGGATACAGACAAGCCCTGCTGCACACAGCTTGTTGAAGCTTATGAGAAAATTAACCAGCCCATTGTTTCTATCTGTGAAGTACCATTGCAAAATGTATCCAATTTCGGCATTATAGCGGGGCAATGGACAGATGACGCTCAAAAGATTATGCGTGTAAGCCAATTTGTCGAAAAACCGGACAGCAATTTTGCCGAAAAGCATCTTTCAGTCAACGGGAAATCAGGCGGACAAAATTATTATTCCGTTTTTGGGCAATACATCCTTACCCCCGAAATTTTTAAAGAACTTGAAAAGAACATTCAAAATGGAAACGCCAAAAATGGAGAGTATCAGCTAACTGACGCCATTGCCGCGATGATTGACAAAACAGCCCTGTACGCCTTTGTGCCTGACGGGAAAATGCTGGACATGGGTAATGTTGACGCGTACCGGAAGGCGATTGAGAAGATTACAAGGTAATTAAACGATTATGAATATTTTTAAAAAATATAAATTGGAAAAATATAATCAGGAAGAATGGTACATTTCTCTGACGGATGAGGGTAAATATATTGCGGATTTAATATTTAAATACCATAAATATTACAGGAGAAAAGACAAGAAGTTTAAAATTTTTGTTTATTTGTTCAAAACAGCTGTATTATTTCTGGCCATGTGCAGCACAATTATTTTAGGTATTAAATTTTGTACTGGAAATTATTATCAAGTTAATCTTGGTTTGATTCTGAGCGCTATAATCACCTTTTTAACTGCGTTGACATCTTTCTTTAATTTTGAACAGTATTGGATGAGAAATATATTAATGCACATTGAGCTTAACAGACTTAGGGATAATTTTATTTATGAAGTGAAAACAAAACAAATGAATGATCAACAGCTAATGAAATATATGGAAAAACTTGATAATATTCAAAGCAAAAATATTAATTATTGGGAAAACGCCATATTAAAAATAAAATGAGTAAAGATAATTATCTAGACAAAGCAAACGATTTCTCCAATAAGAAATTAAATGAATTAATTATCGGATTATCATCATCTCTCACTAAAAAAGAATTTAAAACGGATTTTTTAAGGAATATTTGTGTATATGTATGCGGCTCATTGGGAAGATATGAGTTATCAGAAAAATCTGATTTAGATTTGTTTTTTATATATAACAAACAGGATCCTTGTTCAAATCTGGAAAAATATAGATTTTTTTCAAAAATATATGATGTAAACAATAAACTTGGTTTTAAGGATCCAAGTAAAGGCGGATATTTTTGGGATATAATTTCCAAAAAAAATTTGGTGGATATTGGAAGCAGGAATGAAGATTATAACAATAGCTTTACCGCCAGATTGTTGCTGATACTCGAAAGCAAACCTATTTTTAATATAAAATTATATAATAATATAGTCAGGGATGTTGTAGATGCATATTTTATTGATTATGAAAAACATCCCGATAATTTTTTCCCAATGTTTTTAATAAATGACATCCTTAGATATTGGTTCACACTTACGCTGAATCATGAACACCGGCGAGATAAAAAAGATAATAAACAAACGCGTTGTTGGAAAAGGCTTAAATTAAAGTTTCCAAGGTTATTAACCTGTTTTTCTACGCTTGCATGTCTTTATAAAAAAGATATAAACCCTGAATATGTGATTGACCTTATGTCTAAAACTCCCATGGAAAGATTAAGTATTGCCGCCGGGGAAAATAAAAAGATTTCATCACTGGTGATCAAAATAAAAAAAGAGTATAACTGGTTTCTTTCATTAACAAAGGAGAATCCTTCCTGGTGGGACATAGAAGAAAATAAAAAAATGGCATTTAAAAATGCCGATGATTTTCATGAATTGGTTGTTCATAAATTATTGAATGAAGTTTCCAAAAACAATATTGAATTAAAAAAGAGGATTGAAATTTAGTTATGCGGTATTTTGAAGTTATAAATGTTAATGACAAAAATGCCCAGACATTTATAGACGGCATAAGATTATTTGCTGTTTCCAGGGTAAAACATAAAGCCCATGTTACATTGAAAGGGCCTCTTAATAGCGCAATAAAGCCTGAAAGAATAAAAAAAGAAAATCAAATAGTTACAATAGACAAAGCCGGTAATTTTTTTAAGGAGAATCAAAATACGGTTTTTTTAAAATGTTCTTTACAATCAAGATTAAAAAATATGATGTATAAACCTGATTATGGAAATGAAAATCCACATATTACTATTTATGATGGGAATGACAGGGAATATGCAGAGCAGATATATAATTTACTTAATAAGTATCCTGTAAGATTTCAGGTTATTGTTAATGAACTTGGATTAATATCTTCAAAAAGCGAATATACAACCTTTGAAAATGATTTTTTTGATCATCTTTCTTACTATATCGGACAGGAAATTGATAAAAATACAATTGAACAATTAACACAGGATCAGCGGTTGGAATATATAGAAAAACTTTTGTCATTATTTAAGGGTTGGCAAAATGAAAATGTAATCGCAAATCCTGTTATAGGAATACTTAAAAAATTGAATTATAGTGAGCAAAATGGTTTGTTTTTCTATGATGATATCAGAAAGTGGGATGATTTTCCAACAAGAATCAAACAGGCGATACATCAAATAAGGCCTTATGCCTTTCTTTCTCTCAAGGAATTGGAAAAGGATAAAAATATTGATTATAATCTTCCATTTATTTTTATTTTTTCAAATCCATCTGATGAAGAAGAAAAAAAAATCAAGAGAGGAATTTTTAATTTTGGAAATGCCCCTATTGTAATTATTCATCAAAGAGCCAGGATCAAGATACTCAATGGTTTAATATTTAGCGGAACATATGACAGGCCGGAATTGGAGAATTTGTTAAAGAATTCTGATAATATAACGGAATTTTCTTATGAGAATTTATTAACCACTTCTTTCTGGGATACTCGTTTAGAAAATAAACAAAATAGAAATATTTATGCTTCCTTTTTATCGAATATATCGCAAATAAGAAACTATTTGATAACACATCAGGGGTTATCAGGAACAATTTGTAATAGACTTATTGGCAGGTTGTTGTTCATTCGTTATTTTATAGACAGGGGGGTCTGTTTTCCAAGGGATAATGAGACATCCTTTTTCAGCAGTGAAATAATAGATGCTCGCAAGGAATTTGCAAAACTTATAAAAGACAAGAAGAAACTTTATGCTTTTTTTAATTATTTCGGGAAAAAATTTAACGGTGATTTGTTTCCGATTGACCGTGAAGGAAAAGAAATTAATCTTGTCAATGAGAATCACTTAATGTTGTTGTCAGAATTGTTTATGGGCGGTGATTTTTCGACGTATGCTGATAAAATTTATTTACAAAGATCATTATTTGATGTTTATGATTTCTCTATTATTCCCATTGAGCTTGTCAGTAATGTATATGAACGTTTTATGGGAGACAAACAGGATAAAGAATATTCTGTAAAAATTAAAAATAAGGCATTTTACACGCCTTATTTTCTCGTAGATTTCGTATTGGAGAATTCTATAGAATTTTTTTTAAAGAACACTTCTCTGAGAGAAGACTTTATCTGTCCTGTTCTGGATCCTTCCTGTGGTTCCGGAATATTTCTTGTGGAATCTTTGCGGCGAATAATAGAAAAAAAAATAAGAATCAAGGAACGGGCTCTCACATATGATGAATTATGGCAGTGTGTTTCCGGCAACATTTTTGGTATAGATATTGATCCTGACGCTATTGATATTGCTATATTTTCCATTTATATTACTATTCTTGATTATGTAGAGCCTAAGGAAATAACAGATGATTTTAAATTTATGAATATGAAGGGAGAGAATTTTTTTATATGTGATTTTTTTAATACTGAGCATGGTTTTAATGATATAATTCCCGGTAAAAATCTCAAATTTATCATAGGGAATCCACCCTGGGGTCAAATAAATAATTCACCGTACTTGACCTATTGCCATAAGCGCGAAAAATATGAGACACAAAATAGGGAATCGAAGACAATAATAGGGATAAGTGATAACCAAATTGCGCAAGCCTTTCTTGTAAGGGTAAGTGATTTCTTTGGGGAGGAAACAAAATGCGCTTTCGTTATTACAAGTAAAGTACTGTATAATTCGAACGCATGGCAATGGCGGAAGTATTTTTTTAATGAATTCTTTATTAGTCAGATATATGATTTTTCTCCTGTCAGGAGCTCTTTGTTTGAAGATGCTTCATGGCCGGCGATGATAGTATTTTATTCAAAAATAGATACCGGGGTTTTTGAATTTTTCTCAATTAATTCCGGGGAATATTCGAAACATTTTAATAGTTTTTCCGTTAATCAGCAAAATATAAAGAAATTTACCAGGAATGAAATCTTATTGTTCAATAATAATTACGATTGGTTTTGGAAAACAATGTTGTATGGTTCCTTTTTTGATTTTTTAATCATTAAGAAATTAAAAAATTCTTACCCTGCGATTTTTGATATTATTTATAAGTATGATTTTTATTATGGAGTTGGATTAAAGAGAAAGGATGGGAAAAAGAAACCAGCTTCATCGAATCTGATAGGATACAAATTTATTGATACTCAAAAAAAAGAACTACAACCTTTTGTATATAATTCTTCCGCTGTATGGAATGAAAAAATCGCAGGCAATATACCTCAGTTAAAGGACGCTGATAATTTCCCTGTTTTGTTTAAACCACCAATGGCATTAGTTAAGGAAGGTTTAACTCCTGATATTAAAGGAGTTTCCGCATTTTGCAATGAAAAAATGATTTTTACTCATTCAATTAGAGCAATAAAGGGAACAAAGCAAAATATTGATGTTTTAAAATCAATCGTTGGATTAATTAATTCAAATATATTTTCCTATTATATTCTTCATACCGGGAGTAGTGTCGGAGTAGATCTTACAAGAGCGAATCAGATAGAACAGTTTTCTTTTCCTGTTGTTTTATCAAAAGACATTTCTTTTTTTGTTGATAATATTATTAAATTAAGCAGATTAAAAGCACCCAATTCACAAGAAAGAGAAAATGCCATAAAATTATTTAACCAAAAAATAATCGAATTATACGGGTTTAGGAAAATTGAAATTGACTTCATAAATTATACGCTGGAACACACAATACATACCATTAAAAATGTAAAAAACCCCAGAATAAAAATAGAACGAGAAGAAGATATAAATGGATATAAAAATATATTTCGGGCATATTTTGTTTTTTATAAGTTTATTTATAGAATCTCATATCATATTGATAAAAGATTTATAGTGGTTTTTTTTCAAAAAATAAAAGATAATTCTCCAATAACGAACCATATTGATAAAGAAAAAATTACCGGGATACTTAAGTTTTATTTTAGAATATCTGAAGAAAAAATATCAAAAAAAATATTTATGCAAAAAAATATTACTGAAATAAGTCATGATGGAACAGCGTATTGTATTATTAAATCAAACAATTTAGAAAATTGGCAAAGTGCCAATGCATGGCTGGATTTGGTGGAATTCATTAAAGAAATGATTTATCCCGACAAAGATTTACATGAGATTTATGAAGACGTTTTTAATTTGGATATATGTGCATAACAGAAAATGAAAAAAAACGTAATCATTAAAAATTGATGTTATGGAAGAAATTGAAATAAGGCGCAAAATCTGCGATAGAATTGGAGAACAAAAGATAGACCTTGTCGTGTCAAAAGAAGGGCAGCAGACATTTTTTAAATTTGTTGTTGCAAATTAAAAAGCTAAATAATTACTGCGCGAGGTATTTTGAAAATGATAAATGACGCAATAACAGCCATTAAGGATTGCATTTTGCATACAGTAGGGGATGACTGCGAAAAAATAATATTATTCGGTTCTTATGCTTATGGTATACCAAATAATGAAAGCGATTATGATTTTTTTGTAGTTTTAAAAGATGGAACAGAAAACCCTGTTTTAGTTTTGCAAAATATTTACTGTAATCTGGCAAAAAATAAAAACTATACTCCTGTTGATGTACTTGCAAATTATAAGACTACTTTTTATGAAAGAAGCAAATTGCCTACCATAGAGCGTACGATAGCGCAAAAGGGAATGGTCCTCTATGAACAGGATTGATCTTGCAAAAGAATGGCTAAGATATTCAAAAAGTGATTTATTTACCGCAAAACATATGTTTGAGGATGTATATCCCAAAGAAACAGAAATCGTATGCTATCATTGTCAGCAATGTGTTGAGAAAGCATTGAAAGGATATTGTCTCTCCAAAAATATTGAACCATTAAAGACACATGATCTAATTGCTTTGTGTCAGATGTGCATAATAGCTGATAATTCATTTTATGATATACTGGACAACTGTTCCAGACTTAATCTCTACGGAGTTTCCGCTCGTTATCCAAATGAGCTTGCAATTGATGAGGCAATCGCAAAAAATGCAATTTTACAGGCACAGCAAGTTTATGATTTTTGTTGTGATAAAACACAATTTTGATTCAATTAAGGTTTATTACAGAATATGATCAAAGCAGTATTAAACTGTCGGAAAATGGAAGGCTGAAATAATAAAAAAATCCATGAATACAAGCTGGGCGTTATAGGACACGGAAAACGATGAAGAATAACTTTGTTGAAAGTCAGCAAAAACAATCCGGCTCTGTAAAGTTTGCTAATAAAATATCGTCCATACGCAGACTTATTCTTGAAAGCATTGATAATGAAATTATTAATAAAATATATCTTTTTGGTTCTTATGCGTATGGAAATCCGAATGAAGATAGTGATATTGATTTATGTGTGGTTGTAAATGATGATACTAATAAATTAGATACGTATATGAAGATATATAGATAATTTATGGAAGAATAACATTATCCCTTGTGATTTATTAGTATATAACGTAAAGGTGTTTTTTAATGTGGAGAATCCCAAAAGTATTGAAAATACCATTATAAAGGAAGGGCAGGTATTGTATGGGTAAAAATGATTTAGTTACCGAAACGCCAATTGAACAGCATGAATTTATTGCCGTCATAAAATCCTTGAAAAATGTATATTCTTTTCAACCAATACAAGAAATTCGTGATAAATTTTCTAAACAAGATGGTTATAGAAAAGTAAATAATATAAACACAATATGAGCGAGACAGTAATTAAAGTAGAAAACCTCTATAAAGAATACAAGCTGGGCGTTATAAGTCATGGCACCCTTTATCGGGATATGCAGTCATGGTGGGCAAGGGTTCGGGGAAAGGAAGACCCCAACTCGCTCATTTCGTCGCATCATGGGCAGGATGCGGAAAAGGACAGCTTCCTTGCTTTGAACGATGTGAGTTTTGAAGTAAAAGAGGGAGACCGGCTGGGTATTATCGGTAAAAATGGCGCGGGAAAATCGACGCTGCTAAAAATTCTTTCTCATATAACATCGCCTACCAAAGGGACTATCACGATACAGGGAAGAGTAGGGTCTCTCCTTGAAGTCGGTACTGGTTTTCACTCTGAACTTACCGGCAGAGAGAATATATACCTCAACGGCTCAATTCTCGGCATGAACAGGCATGAGATTTCCCGCAAACTGGACGAGATCGTAGATTTTGTCGGCATTGAAAAACACCTTGACACCCCCGTTAAGCGCTATTCCAGCGGCATGCTGGTCCGCCTTGGGTTTGCCGTGGCGGCTCATTTGGATACTGATATTCTTATTGCCGATGAAGTTCTTGCGGTTGGAGACGCGGAGTTTCAGAAAAAGGCTTTGGATAAAATGGGAGACTTGAGTACAGGCGAGGGGCGGACAGTTTTGTTTGTGAGCCACAATATGGGAGCTGTGAAGAAACTGTGTAATAAAGGCCTTTTACTAGAAAATGGTAAACTTTCTGTTGCCTCTGACTTGAATACCATTATTTCTTGTTATTTTCAAACCGAAAACCAACTGTCATATATTGATTTAACATCTTATAAACCCAATTATAAATTGACCGATATTCAAGTATTGTCTATTGAAAGAATTTCAAATTCAAACAATGATAATTTATCATTTGATCTTTATGAAGAGATTTCCCTTCGTTTAAAAATAATGAATTTTGCATCGCCATTAATGCTCATGGTGGGACTATCAATTTCCGACATTGATGGTCATGGTGTAATAGCCGCGATAAATAATGAAAATGAACAGACTTTTTTTGAAAAGAATTCGATGTATTTTGTAGATTTTCATATTGACAACAAATTTTTACCTGGAAAATACAGGGTTCATTTTGGTATAAATTATAAATCAGAAACTATTTGGTGGGGGACAGATATTGCTATTTTTGAAATAACAAATACTAAGAAAGTAGAGATTCCAAAATCAGGTATTATCTTTTTAGAGAAAAAAATATTGGTAACTGAGGTAAGGAGTTAAATGAAATATGCTTAAAAATTCAACCATATTGGTAACAGGCGGCACGGGTTCATTTGGGAACACTTTCGTACCAATGACACTGGCGAAGTATGACCCAAAAAAACTTATCATTTATTCCCGCGATGAAATGAAACAATGGGAAATGGCGAAAAAGTTTCAAGACGATGAAAGAGTCCGTTTCTTTATCGGGGATGTTAGGGACAGAGAGCGTTTGTACCGCGCCCTTGATGGAATTGATTATGTAGTTCATGCCGCGGCGACAAAAATTGTCCCAACTGCTGAATACAATCCATTTGAATGTGTTAAGACCAATGTTAACGGAGCTATGAATTTAGTAGACGCTTGCATTGACAAGGGTGTAAAACGGTGTGTCGCGTTAAGTACCGATAAAGCAAGCCAGCCTGTCAATCTGTATGGAGCTACAAAATTATGCAGTGATAAATTATTTATTGCTGGTAACTCCTACGCAGGAGGTAAGAACACCCGCTTCTCGGTTGTAAGATATGGGAATGTAATGGGATCAAGAGGTTCTGTGATACCTCTCTTTTTAGAACAGGCGAAAAACGGGGAAGTAACTATTACTGACGAACGCATGACGCGGTTTATGATTTCCCTTGAACAAGCAGTTGAGCTTGTATGGCATACTTTTGATGATATGGAAGGCGGCGAAATATATGTAAAAAAAATCCCTTCTATGAGGCTGACAGACATTGCCCGTTCGGTATCGGAAACGGCAAAGATAAAAACAATCGGTATACGGCCGGGGGAAAAACTGCATGAACAAATGATAGGTATTGAAGATGCTTCCTATACTTACGAGTATAATGAGCACTTTAAAATACTTCCACAAATTCATGAGTGGAGTAAAGATTCTGCCAGAATAAAAGATGGTAAATTAGTTTCAGAAGGGTTTATATATTCGTCTGATACTAATCATTCATGGATGTCGGT
>JGI24698J34947_10001873_pt1 | contig 11214 bp, 10 predicted proteins | sample TergutMp193P3_FD_34947 | JGI IMG/M metagenome (IMG submission 34947)
GAAACGCGCCTCAAGCAGGTGCTGCTCAACCTGCTCTCGAACGCCGTGAAATACACCGACCGGGGCTTTATCCGGCTCTCCGTCGCCGGCGAACGGAGGAGCGAGGGCCTGGTCAACCTTAAGTTCGAGATCTCGGACAGCGGGGTGGGAATCAAGCCGGAAGACATGCGGCACCTGTTCGGAGATTTTGTCCGGCTCAATTCCGAGCGCAACAAGACCGTGGAAGGCACTGGCCTGGGGCTGGCGATCGCCAGAAGGCTCTGCCTGGCCATGGGCGGGGACATAACGGCGGCCAGCGTATACGGCGAAGGTTCGGTCTTCACCGCCGCCGTCACGCAGAGGCTGAAAAACGACGCTCACCTGGCCGAAGTGAAGGAAGCGAAAAAAATCAGCGTCCTGTTTTACGAAGACCGCCCCCTTTACGCGAAGTCGGTCGGCTGGACCTTGAAAGACCTGGGCGTGGAATCCATTCAGGCGGCGAGCGAGGAAAATTTTCTCGGGAAGCTTTACGGCGGCAAGTATTCGTTCGCGTTCGCCGCCCACGAAACGGCCGTGCGGGCGATGGACATCATCCGCCGCGGGCGGCTCAGGACCGGGTTGGCCATCCTGGCCGGCCTGGACGAGACCGCCCCGTTTCATCAGGGCATTCCCGTCATCGTCATGCCCGCCTATGCCATTTCGGTCGCGAACGTGCTTAACCGCGAAAAAGCCGCGATCGGCGGCGGCGGCCGGACCCTGGCGAGCTTCACCGCCCCGGAGGCCAGGGTGCTTTTGGTGGACGACGTGCCGACCAACCTCTTGGTGGCCAGGGGGTTCCTGGCCAAATACGGGATGATAATGGACATGTGCGGAAGCGGGGAAGAATCGATCGAGCGGGTCAGGGAGAACGATTACGATATTGTGTTCATGGACCACATGATGCCCGGCCTGGACGGAATAGAGGCCACGGCCCTTATTCGCGGAATGGAGAAGGGACGCGGGCTCCCGATCGTGGCTCTCACCGCCAACGCGGTGTCGGGCATGCGCGAGATGTTTCTGCGCCAAGGCCTGGACGACTTCCTTTCCAAGCCCATAGACCCCCTGAGCCTGGATGAAGTTCTCCGCAAGTGGATTCCGAAGGAAAAACAGCGCGCGACCGTAAAGGCCCCGGAGCCGGCCAATGACGCGGCAACCGAAACCGCCGCGCCGTTCGCGATTGAAGGCGTGGATGCGGAAACAGGCCTGGCCCAGAGCGGCGGAACGGAAGCCGATTACAGGGAGATTCTTGAAGAGTTCAACCGAGACGCGGCGGCCAGGATTGGATTTTTGACCGTCTCGCAGGCCGAAGAGGAACCCAAGAGCTTCATCATGCACACGCACTCGCTCAAAAGCTCCTCGGCCAGCATAGGCGCCATGACCCTGTCCGAGGAGGCGGCGTCCCTTGAGAGCGCCGGCCGGTTTGGAGACCTGGGGCTTATCCGGGAACGGATCGAGGGTTTTCGCGAAAACCTGTCCCGCCTCATGGAACGCATAGGCGCCGCCCTGGCCGAAAAACCAGGGGCGGCCGGCCGGGGACAGCCCGAGGTCATTCCGCCTCTTCGCCGTTAATCTTTTGCCGCAGTATTCCGGAAGTGTGGAAAACGACCACCCGGCGCGGCCTCAGTTCCATGGCCTCCTTGGTCCGGGGGTTGCGCCCGCGCCGGGCCTTCTTGCGCCTGACCTGGAACTTGCCGAAGCCGCTGACCAGGATATCCTCTTCACTGGCCAGGGTCTTTTTGAGAATGGCCAGGAACCTTTCCACGGCCTCGCGGGCGTCTTTCCGGGGCAGCACGCCCTGGTTGAAAACAGCGTCTATAATCCGTTCCTTGGTGACGGTCATGTCCATAAGCTCCAGAAATCTTATGGCTCCAAAGCCCACCGCGCCGAAGCCATAAACTCGCAGGTCTCAGAAGTCCTTGAAATCCTCGTCGTCGCCCGGGGGAAGGGCCTCTTTGGGCTTGGCGGGCGGCTCCTTGACTTGCGCCGCCACCTGGCGCGGAGGATCAGCGGCCCCGGGGCGGGGCGGGGCGGCCGGCCGCCCCGCGTGGACGGCGGCCTGGCCGGTCACCAGGCTCACCAGGGTCTCGACAACGGTCTGCAAGGACGCGGCCTGGGCCGAGAGTTCTTCCGAGGCCGAGGCCGATTCCTCGGCATTGGCCGCGGTCGCCTGGGTCACCTTGTCCATCCGCTCCACGGCTATGTTGATCTGGTCCACGCCCTGGGCCTGTTCGGAGGAGGCCGAGGTGATTTCGCCGATCAGCTTGCCCACTTCCCGGGCTTCGGTTTCGATCTGCCTGAAGCTGGAATCCAGGTGCTCCGCGACTTCCTCGCCGCTATGGACGCGGGTGACGGTGCTTTCAATAAGCTCGGAAGTATCCCGCGCCGCCTGGGCCGCGCGCTGGGCCAGGTTCCGGACCTCGTCGGCCACCACGGCAAAGCCCTTGCCGGCATCGCCCGCGCGCGCGGCCTCGACGGCCGCGTTCAGGGCCAGGAGGTTGGTCTGGAAGGAGATTTCCTCGATGGTCTTGATGATGTGGCTGATCTGCTTGGCCGAATCGCTGATTTCGTGCATGGACGAGGACATGTTTTGGACGGCCTTGGCGCCCTCGTCGATGAGCTGCAGCTCATGGGTGGTGGTGGTGGCGGTGACGCCGGCGTTGTCGGCGTTGCGGCGGGTCATGGAGGACATCTCTTCCAGCGAGGCCGAGGTCTCCTCCAAACTGGCCGCCTGTTCGGTGGCCCCTTCGGCCAGGTGATGGGAGGTGGAGGAAATCATGGCCGCGGCGTCGGCCACCTGGGTCGAGGCCTTGCCCAGTTCGGTGATGATCTGGTTCAGGTGCTTGGTGATGTTCGTAATGGTGAAAAAGGCCAGGATGACGGAGGCCAGGATGCCGATGACGGCGACCATGGTGGCGGACAGGTTGGCCTGGTAACCGGTTCGGATGGCATCCGCCCTGACCGCATCGCGGCCCGCGTTGGCGATATTGATAAATTCCTGGCTGAGCTTGTGAATGGCCTCCATGGAGGCTTCACCATGATCAACGAAATACTGGACGGCCTCGGCGCTGGTGTCACGCTCTCCGAGCCTGATGATCTCGTTCATCGAGGCCACGCAATCCCCTTCCAGCGAGGCGGCCAAGTCGCGGGCTTTTTTCCCCGGGTCCCCTGGTATCTTCCCCGCTTCTTTCAGGTGGGCGATGGAGGTCTCCATGTTTGTTTTTATTGACTCGAGGGCGCTCTGTATCCTTTCCGGCGTATCGGCGGCGATCAGAGACCGGGCGCCAATCCGGTAATAGGCGAACGCGGTTCGCGCAGAGGCGATCTCATCGCGCAAGCGCAGCACATCGGCCGGGGAATCGTAGGGCACGGATTTAAACAACTCTTCAAGGCCCTTGTCGATATTTCCATTACGCTCCATCGATTTGTTGACCTCTTCTATCGCCTTGGCGCGGGAGTTTATCTTCGCCAGACTGACGATCTCCTCGGTATCCTTGGCGTAAGCTTCCCAGGCGGCCTTCAGTTGCGCCGGGCGGCCCTTGGCTTCGCTGTCGGCGTTCGCGGGTATGTTCCGGGTGTAGGTTTCCAGCGCCTCCGCGAACTCCCCCATGGTCGGCTCGTAATCGGCCTTTAATATTTTCTCGATACGGGCGTCATCCGTATTGATGATGGCGCGGAACATGGCGGCGGAGCGTTTTTGGGTGGCGAGGTTCATGGCATAAAGTTGGACGCTGCGCTCGGCCTGGGTGCCTAATGCGTATATGTCATCGTTCATCCTTCCGATGCTGGCGACGCCGACCAGGGCGATTATGGCGGCCACCAATACCAGGAGGCCGACCACGCCGAAGATTTTTTTGGACATGGACAGGTGAAGGGACATTACTTTAACTCCTCCGCTTGATCTATCTGACATTACTATAGAAAGAACAAAAAAACGCCGAGCATAACCGACGCTTCAAGCCTTTGCCCGGCCCGGCCGGTTTCCCGTTGAACGAAAAAAACACGGCTCCGGGCGGGCGGCCGCTGCGAGGCATTAAGGATAACTTCGTTATGATTGAAGCATGAGGCCGGGAAAAAGTCAATAGAAACAAAAAAAGACAAAGAATACTTGTTGTTGAGGCCATTCTCCCGCCGGCCCCGGCTCCGGCCCCCGGGGTGCTGAAAACCTGTTGACTTCGGACCGGGTCTTGGCTAAGTTTATACAAATAAGGAGACGATATATTGCATGGCCCCAAGCAATACGGAAGAGTTCAGCCGCCTTGATGCCGACAGCTCCCTGGCCGACCTGGTGGAACACCCCGCCTTTAAGGGGTTCGGCGCCCGGTTGCTGCCGGGGGCTTACAACGTATCCGACGGCGCCATACCCTTGCATCGCGTCGATTCCATATTGCCTCACCACAGGCATGTGGACGCGGCCGCGGTGCTTGGAGCGCTCAACCATATGATTGGCGAGGCCGGCAGGGGCGGAACCATTTTTTATGATTTCCATACCGAGGAACAAAAGCGGGAGACGCAAGATAAAGCCTCGACCGGACTCTTTTTTTTCAGGGGAAAGCCGGGAGCGCCCTTTGCCGTCATATGCCCCGGAGGCAGCTTCCGCTATGTCGCCTCGCTCCATGAAGGTTTTCCGCTGGCGGTCGAGCTGAGCAAAAAAGGCTACAACGCCTTTGTCCTGAAATATCGCGTGGCCTGCGCCCAAGCGCTGAAAGCAAGCGGCTTCCTGGCCTGCGAGGACCTGGCGGCGGCCTTGTCGTATATTTTCAGGAATGCGGAAGAGCTGGCCGTCGCCAGGCATGATTACTCATTATGGGGCGCTTCGGCCGGCGGGTGGATGGCGGACTCGACAGCGGCGCGCGGGACCGCGCATTTCGGGGGGGACGATCTTCCGGCCCCTTGCGCCCTGGTCATGATGTACCCTGTACTCACCGGGTTTTGCGGAAATGTCCCTCCGACATTCTTCGCGGTGAGCGCGACTGATGAAATAATCACGGCTCTGGTGGAGCAGCGCGTCAAGGACATGCTTGAAGCGGGCATAGATGCGGCCTGCCGCGAATATCTCGCCGGGCACGGCTTCGGATTGGGCACGGGAACGGATGCCGAGGGCTGGCTGGAGCATGCGGTCCGGTTTTGGCGGAAGCATATGGGGGAGCATATGAAGAAGCGTAAAGGGCGGGCCATGGCTTTCTTGCGCCAAGCCGTGGAGCGCGGCCGGGTGTGGAAGCATTTTGCAAAATGACCGAGGGATGCGCCCGCCCGGCCCCGGACCGCTTGAGACAGGCGGCGGACCGGCCGGAGGGGGAAGCCGAGATGACGCCCCGGGTTGCTGAATCCCGCTTGACTTCGGGCTAAGTCTTGGCTAAGTTTATATGGGGAAGGCAAGGAGGCAAGATATGCCGACGACAATCGTACCCATGCACCAGGCCAAGACTTCTTTGTCCAAGCTGGTCAAACGCGCCGCGGGCGGAGAGACTATCTTCATCGGCAGCTATGGCCGGGCGGAAGCGGTTCTGGCCTCGGCCTCAAGCGTCAGGCCGAAAAAGCGTCTTGGACTTCTGGAAGGAAAACTGACTGTTCCTGATGATTTTGACGCGCCTTTGCCGCCGGAAATCATCGCCGCCTTCGAGGGGGATAAGGAATGAGACTGCGGCCGAACCAATGAGGCTGATTACCGGCGATGGGGCGCTATCCAAATATACGCCTCTGGTCGTGCATATTTAAAAGCCCGTTGGCCGGGATCTCGCGAGGGACGCACTCGAACTGAAGACGGAATGTATTGAAATAATTAAACTCTAATAGCAGACACCATTTGTGGTTTTTCAAGGGTAAAATCCATATCGCCCCAAAACACCCTGAAAACATTGAACTTGACTTCCCCTCTAGCCTTATGGTACAATAATATTACGGTACTAACAATACCTACAAGCGGTCACACGCCCGGTCAGCCGTGTCTTTTTTATGTCTTTGAACAGGTAGCGCCCTACAAGCTACCTAACTGGCTTGGCCGGGTGTGGGCTGAATAAAAAACCTTCTGGGAATATGTCCGCAGTTCTTGTAGCTGTTGTTAGCACCCGGCCTCTTGTTCTATTGAGAGGCCAACCAGTGAATTACTGGATGGTGCTCAGTGTCGGCGGTTTCTCAAACTCCTAGCCAACTAATCCCCCTTCTCTATAGACCTGTCTGCATATCGCGCTGTATTCCAAATACTGTGCGGCTTTCGGCGTTTTTTTTCGGACTCTGGCCGGGTTGTATGACTCGGCCTAATTTTTGGAAACCACACAACAAAGAGTTAGGCAAAATGAAAGGCAAGTTGATGGTTTTGGCCGCTGTGGCGGCTCTGGTGTTGGCCCCGGTGGCTTCGGCTCTGGCCGAGGGTTTCTATGTAACCCCAAAAGTCGGCTATTCCTACTTTAAAGTTGAGAGTGAAAGCGCGAACATAGTGCCCTTCGGGCTGGCCGTGGGCTATGATTTCATGCCGGCCCATGATATCCCTGTGCGGGCGGAATTTGAATTCGCCCATCGCGGTAAAAAAGAGTTGTTCAATAAGTCTGAGGATAATGTGGATGACGGCGCTGGCACCACCGCCGATAATCTTTTCATGAAGGGGAAATACGGGGCTCAGACATTCTTTATCAACGGTTATTTCGATTTTCACAATTCCTCCCCGGTTACGCCTTATGTCGGGCTAGGCTTGGGCTTGGCCAGAGTTTCCGCTGAGGTTTCGGCAGGCGCTAGTAATCTTGTTGTTTCTCCTGACCCTGCAGTGGACATTACGCTGAGTGGTAGCACAACTAAAACCAACTTCGCCTGGAACATCGGAGCAGGAGCGGCTTGGAAAATCACCGATAACATGGCCTTGGATTTGGGCTATCGCTATGCCGATTTCGGCAAAGTCAATCCAGACATAAACTATACGGGGTCGTTTGGGACTGGTACTGCTATGATTTGGAGTAAGGATACCAGCGTTACCGCTCACGATGTTATGCTGGGCCTGCGTATCAGCTTTTAAGCTGATTTAATGACCTTGGCCCTAGGGTTGGTTTTCGCCCCAGGGCTCTTTTTACTTGCTCTGACAGTCGGCTAAATCTGAAACTGAGGTTCGGTATGAAAAGAGTATTTTTGATTCTGGCATTGATAGCGTCTTTTGGCATGACGGGCTGTGCGGCTGTAGGCATAAAACATAATCTCGACCCCGCAAGCAACCCCGACTTGAAAACCAGTAAAGTTCTTGTCGTGCATAATGTAGGCAAAGCGAAGGGATTTTTTAATAGCACACTTGAATCTTGCTATACTATTCCTCCGGGAACATATAACATTACAGGTGACGATGAAAAGCGATATTATGCTCTCACTACAGGAACAGGTGGGGAAGTTACCAGGGGAGCTATATGTAACCCCACCCACAGTTTGACAATTCCCAAAGATGTTCCTAACACGCTTTGCATACAGGAAGGCATTTATTTTCCTGAACAGGCCTGTTTTGAAGCTGATTTTGCAATAAAAGATGTTGATGTGCGGGGGAACAAGTAGATGTCCGGCCAACATTGCAAGGGACTGACAGATACGGGCGAATAATGGCAATAGTGGAGATTCCGAGGGTAGGGATTCTACAAGAACTTTTGCTTGAAGCTGGTCTGGGTTTACCCCGTTAAAAAAAGATGAGGCAATGAATATGCGGAAATTACTGCTGATTTTTGTGGCAATGATGTGTCTGGGCTTGGCCGGGTGTGGGGGTGGAGGTGGTGGTGGAAGCAACCTCCAGAACAATATTGGTGGAGGCAATCTTCAGCACAATAATGGGGGGCTGACAACAAGGGCGGATGGGGCAACTGTTGGTAGCAAAGCCGTTGGCTTGGATCACACCAATTTCGGCTTCTGGGAGTTTAGTGTGGTCAACAGCGCCAATAGTGCCAGCTTCAGTTCCGACAGGCCTTTTATTCTGGAGGGGCCAAGCGCGGTGAAGGTAGCGCCACCTAATAGCGGAACATTCAACGGTACTGTTTTAGCCAATGCCTTTGATTTGCAATACGGTGTGGGCAAAACCGCGTCCTTGGTAGGTACGGCAAGGCTTAGCCTGGATTCGGCCACTGCGGGAAATTTGACGTTTACTTTTCCCAATTTTAACACAATGGCCACCGGCCTGAATATATCCGGAGACGGCAGTATTACAGCAAATGGCTTTTTCTCTGTAAGTCCTGATCATGATGGCAAAAACAACACCGGCATCTATTTGGGAAATACCAGCGGAGTTATGGCGCATTTCACAACCAGCACGGTACAAGGGCAATTCTACAGCGGAAGCGCAGCCTCACCCGCTAAGGAGGCGGTTGGGGTATTTGAATATTCCCGAAATGTTAACGACATTTATGTCGGAATTCGCGGTTCTTTCGGCGTAAAATAGAGAGCATTGTATAAGCCATTTAAAACAAATATGGAGATTACAACCATTGTTCTGATATCCGCTGAACAAGGGAACAGGGAAGCCATTGAAACCTACAACGGTTTTGCGCTAAATGAGCTTGCCCCTATGAAGCTCTACCATAGGCCATAAACCATGAAACCGGAGGAGTAAGAGATGACTCGGAAATTGTTTGTACGTATTACGTACGACCCCGCAGACAAAGAGGAACTATTACTTTTGATACCATCAGGGTCAGCTGTTGCCCCTACCGACACTTCAGCCGAATACTGGATAGAAGGAACAGATAAATCCACTATCTGGAATGATATGCGAAGAGACTTTCAAGAAGCAGGGAAAGGACCGCTATTTGAAAAGATTAAAATTGATATTAAGGATGTTGACGAAAGGGGGTATGTAAAATAATTTGAAGTGTAGCAGTTCCGACATGCTCTGACAGGCGGTTTCTCAAAATGAAGTCTTCTGTCAGAGCAGATTTTTTAGACGTGGAGGGGCATATCAGCGATGCCTCAAAACCGCCCCTATAATCGATTCTAAGCCACGATTTTAATTTTTCCGATGTAGAGGTCATCTGAAATTTTTCTTCATTTCTCACTGCTAAAATAATGTGCTGGAATTGATAAAAGCGCATGGCAATTTCATTATAATTTTTGACTGCCTCCGTACCCCTTGAAAACCGAACGATACCCAAACATCCCCCGGCTATCTCTCAAAAAAGCATTCTTCAAGCAAACTTAAACACTATGCCCTTCAACCGAAGCCAAAAGACTTAAATTCGCTTAAATCATATCGCCATGCCCAACCGTCCAACCGTGGAAATCGGAGGAACCAGGGCGTGTTACTCTCCGGGGCTTGACCGTGTTTTGAGTTCCCGACCTTTTCAGGTATGAACGACCGGAGGAATATTACAGCCCCCTTTTCCATGAACTGGCCCACTCTACCGGGCATAAATTCCGCTTGAACCGAGAGGGCATTACCGACCATCATTTTTTCGGTGACGCTGTGTATAGCCGAGAGGAACTTGTGGCCGAAATGTCAGCCGCCTTCTTCTAAGGTGGTGGGTGGTCAAGCTGGCAAATTTTGGGAAGGGGAACCAGAAAAGACACTTCAGCCTCCTTTCTTAGAAACGCGGGCGATTAGGTCGCGGATGTCCGCCACCCGCCAGATGGTGAGGCGTGGCCCACAGAAAATATCACGGCGACTCACGGGCTTGCATCTTTCACCTGGTTTTGGGAGCAAAAAATTTTTGTTGAGACTCAATGGTTAGCTGCGGGGGCGAGGTCTCCGGGGCGGCCGGGCGGCCCGTTTTTGCCATATTCCTTAGAGTTGAGGTATAATGAGCTTCTAAGGAGGATGGACTGATGGACGCTGAACCGAGAAAAGAATACGAACAGGTTCTGGCCCAGGCTCTTCGCCTGGATAAGCCCGCCCAGATGAACCTTATAGCCGACTTGACCGCCCATCTGAATAAGGAGCCAGATGAAGCGCAACCGGCGCTCAAAAAGCGCAGCATAATGGAATTGCAAGGCTTAGGAAAAGAGATATGGAAAGGTATGGACGCCCAGGAATACATCAACCGGGAGCGGGCGGAGTGGGCTAAGCGAGACCAGGAACGAGAGAAAGAATTATGGGGTGGTTGAGAAAGCTGTCTGGAAAGACTGTGGCCTTGGACACCGCTCCTTTGATTTATTTCATTGAGGAGAACCCTAAATTTTTAGCTGCGGTTAAACCATTTTTCGCCGCTATGGCAAGGGGTGATTTCCAAGTAGTGACCTCGTCAATTACCTTGGCTGAAGTTTTGGTGAACCCTATCAAGCATGATAAATTGACTCTGGCTGAACAATATAAGGAACTTCTTTTAAGCGCCGAAAATATGAAACTTTTTCCAGCCACAACTCAAATCGCCGAACTGGCCGCCCGGCTGAGGGCCGCCCATAACCTGCAAACTCCCGATGCCATACAAATCGCCACGGCTTTGGACCAGAAAGCCGATTTTTTCTTGACCAACGATGCCAAATTGTCACGTCTGTCCCAACCTCAAGTCCTGGTGCTGGCCGACTTGGCCTGAGGGCCGGCCTTGCTCCTCAATAGGGCGCAGGAGCCACAGTATCGCGGCCGGGGTGATCTTCCGCGCCTAAGAGGCGTCCCAGGCCGGCAGGAGGTGGTTGGTCAAGTGGAGGCTCTTCCTGGTTTTTTCGCCCCAAGCCGGAAAAAACGGCCCTTGGCGGGCCTATAAAAACCAAAAACCCTTGAAACTCAAGGGTTTTTGGTTCATGTCGGGCTTGCCCGGGTGTTTTAATGGTGCGAGGGACGCACTCGAATTGAAGATGGAACATGTTGAAATGATTAAACTCTAATAACAGATATTTTCTAGCGTACCGCCCAAAATACCGTCAAATCTTTTTCCTGCTCTGCGTGGATAGCCCTTAATCTGCTTTCAGTTCTTCCATCCTACCAGCGTCTTTCTGATTTTGCAAGCGGTTAATCTCGTGATTTAACTATATGAATTAACTAAATAAATGTAGCATATAAGCCATTTGTGGTTTTTCCAGGATAAAATCCATATCGCTCCTAACATCCTGAAATAATTTAATTTGACTTCTCTCTGGCCCTTATGGTAAAATTTCAGGCAGGTACTATCAATACCTACAAGCGGTCGCACGCCCGGTCAGCCGTGCCTTCTTTATGTCTTTGAACAGGTAGCGCACTACAAGCTACCTACTGGCTTGGCCGGGTGTGGACTGAATAAAAAACCGCAAGGGAATACTGTCCGCAGTTCTTGT
>JGI24698J34947_10001875_pt1 | contig 11207 bp, 9 predicted proteins | sample TergutMp193P3_FD_34947 | JGI IMG/M metagenome (IMG submission 34947)
GGGCTGTCCATGCAGTGAGAAATGATCTGACCACTTGAACGCTAAACCTTCAAGGTTAATCTGTACTTGATGTTTCAAGTGGTCAGAGGGCTCCGGAGCCGGGTTCTTCAAATGTTTTCACCAAAGCACTTGCCCACCCGTTAATATGGTTTATTCGGGAATTTAGTAGACAGACTGCCCGACAAATTAGGGTTTTAAAGACCCCTAATCTCACTCTGTGCACGTCTTCTGGTAGCGGGGGGTTTGTCGTCCCCTGAGAGAATAGTCAGCAATCTGACTCCTGCCACGCTTAAGGGAGGGCCGGAGAAACGGCAGAGGGCCCCTGTTGCCGCCGCGACTGCGGTCAGGAGGGTTTCATCATTGCTGGGAAAGGGCAGAAAAAACACCCTTTCGAAGGATCGCAGGGCAATCCCTTCAGGGTCTACGCCTATCCTCCCAATCGCTTCCGCCGCAGCGGCTTTAACAAGCACTTCCGGGTCCCTGTTGAAAAGCTCGGTAAGGAAGGGAATGGTTTCCCTGGAACCGATATAGGCCAAAAGCCGTGCCGCCTCTATTCGTTGCGGGGCAAAGACAAGCTGGCTAATTGCCGACCTTGGAGTCATGAAGAGGCTTCCGGCCGTTTCCATGAGCAAGGTGGCATATTCCTTTTCCCTTGTCCCCACATTGCCGTTCCTGATGGCCCTGCGTATCTCGGCAAGGCGTTCTTCCGCCGCCCTTTCGCCAAAATAAAAACGCGTCCTGAATGAAGGATCAGGGGTGCCGGTGCCGTAACTGCCTTCAGGCTCTTCCCCGTACAGAAGCGGTTGTTTCGCTTTAGCCCTGTTCTCAAGACGATAGGCGTAGAGGATCCAGTCGGCGCCGCCTGAATAGAGGACCCCGTCGTCGCCAAAAGAGGGGATTGCAACGGCATCTGTCAGGCGTATGGTCCAAAGCCTCCTCCCGTCTGCTGTAAAGCCTGTCGCCCCGGTCTTGGTCAGGACGTAGATGCCGCGCTCATCGTAAAGCAAGTCCAGTTCAGGTTCCCCGGTTCCGCTTCCAAACTCACCGGGGCGGATGTGGCTTTCCGCTGTCCAGAGCATCACCGATTTTCCCAGGGAGAGAAGTGCGACCCTCCCATCGCGAAGAAGCACCGCGACTTCGTCCTTCCTGCCAGGTATCCCGGTACCGGTAACGTCTAGCACGGCGGCAGCCAGGGGAGGGGAGGGGAGATCGAGCCTGCCCCTTAGTGAGACCGATGATTCGTTTTCATCGGTCGCGAATATGTTGACCAGTTCCATATGGCGGTCCTCATACAGAAGCAGGACTGCCGGCTCATCAATTTTCACGGAGACGGCGGCAACCGGCAAGGCCCCGGCGGAGGAGTGATAGGTAAGACCATTGCCAAAGGGATCGATTCTGAGAACTTCCCCGTCTTCCTGTACGAAAACGAACCCTCCGGCAACATCCATGAACGGGGCAATTACGATTTTTTTCCCCAGAGTCCTTGACCAGAGAACGTAACCCGCGGCTGTCATGCAGGTAATTTTCCCCTGGGTGAAGGCGAAAAGCCTGCCGTCCCAGCCTATCAAAACCGGGTAGGCCAGGGGGGAACCGAGTTCCTGGGCCCATAGTTCCCGGCCCGCACGGTTAATCGCAATGAGACGTCCATTGGTCCTGCATATGTAAGTGGTCCCTTCCCTTGACCTGCTGATGTGGGGACTAAGCCTGCCCCGGGCGTAATAGTCCCAGAGAGGCACCCCATGCGAGGTGTAGGATTTAAGGCTCCCGCCGTCCGTGGCCGCTACCACCGATTCCACCTGGGCAACAGGCCGCCCGATAACGGTTCCCGCCAGGGCCTGTTTCCAGGAAACCTGTTCTGAAGAGAACATTTCGCCTTCGTTATTTTGGGCAGGAAGATGCGAAAGAAAAATGAAAAAAGAAGAAAGAAAAAAGAAGAAAGATATAAGAAAAAAGGGAATTTGTTTCACCGCTTCACTCCCTGTCAAAAACAGCAAGGCTTTCAATGTGGGCAGTCTGGGGGTAAAAATCATAAAAGGTAAGCCCTCTCATCTTATACCGCCCTTTTAGCATACCGCTATCCCTGGCAAGGGTTGCGGGATCGCATGAAACATATGCCACAGTCCCCGGCCCGTTCATTACGAGCCATTCCCTGAAGGCGGGGGACAAGCCTTCCCTCGGCGGGTCAAGAACCATAAAGCCCCATCTTCTTTTGCCTTGCGTTTTGATCCAGTCGCTGTCCTTTAAGGCATAATAATTTAATTTATTGTTCACTTTTTTATATATGTTCAAGTTATTTCTAGCCAGGGAAATGGCATTTTTATTTTCTTCAACAAGATCAATTTCATGGAATCCTTCGTATCCATTGTACCCGGCCAAAAAGGACGCGAAAGTCCCAATGCCACAGAAGACATCAGCCAGGGGAAGGCTTTTGTCGGCGGTTCTTGAAACAACAAGGAGATCGTCTATTAGCGTCTCAAGCATCGCGGCGTTGCTTTGGAAGAATAGCTTTACATCCATAAACAATTCCCTGCCCAAAATGGAAACACTTCCATGTTCAAGAGCCCCTTCCATAAGAAAAGTGTATTTAAAAGAATACACGTTAAACCTTTTTCCAACCTCTGTAAGGTTTATTTTCCCTTCTCGCAGGGCGCTGCGTATTCCCGCATCGGCCACCATGCAATCGCTAACCGCCACAAGCCGCTGGCTTTTCCTCTCCCTAAAGCAGGGATGATTTTCAGAATCAGTGTGAAATTGCACACGGTTCCGGTATCCAAAAGGTTCCGAACGCCGCACCCCGATATCAGGTGGAACAAAGCCCCCTATCCGTTTGCACGACTCCAATAGAATCGCGCTCTTGGCCTCAATCTGGGCCTCATAGTTCAGATGCTGAAGAGAGCAGCCGCCACAGAGCCCAAAAAAAGGACAGGCCGGCGTTACACGCAAGGGAGAGGGCTCAAGGGTTTCCAGGAGTTCCGCTTCGGCCCAGGATCTGTTCTCTTTCATTATCCTGCCCCTTACCAAGTCCCCCGGCGCCGTTAGGTCAATGAAAACACTTTTGCCTTCAACGCGGGCTATCCCTGCACCCCCCACGGCGATCTTTTCTACCCGTGCTGTAAAGATTTCACCCCTTGACATGGATATTCACTTTATCATTATTGCAAGAACTGTAAAATAGGGGGTACAATAGGGTATGGTTTCTGATGTAACAAATGATAAGGATGATTCCGGCGAATGGGTCTCCATGGATGATGGGACTTGTTTATTTCTCAGGCGCTGGAAAACCAAAGCCCCGCCAAAGGCGGTACTGCATATTGTTCACGGTATGGCGGAGCACTCAAAGCGTTATGCAGGGCTGGCAGGGCATCTAGTGGAGGAAGGCATTGAAGTCTGGGCGGCGGATCAGAGAGGCCATGGGGAAACGGCAAGCAACAGGCAAAACAAAATCGGCTCTGGCGGGCTTTTGGGCCATTGCGCCGACAGGAATGGTTTTTCCAGGGTAACCTCCGATATCGATTTTTTAAACAAGGCCATTAGGAAGGAATACCCTGACACCCCGCTTTTTCTCATGGGGCATTCATGGGGTTCCTTCATTGCGCAGAGCTACATTGAAAATTTCGAGGGCGGGGAAAGGGTAACCCTTGCAGGCTGCATACTCTCCGGTACACGGGGTCCCGACGGGATAAAGATAGCCGTTGGGTCGGCAGCAATGGTTTTCCTTGCCTTTGTCTTTGGCGAAAGGAACGGGTCCCGTATAGCGAAAGCCGCAGCGGACGGCCCGTATAACAAGCCTTTCAGGCCGAACCGTACCGAATTTGACTGGCTCTCCCGTGATGAAAAGGTGGTTGACGAGTATGCCGCCGACCCTTTCTGCGGCTTTCTCTGTTCCACGGGGTTTTACCGCGACATGGCCCTTGCCCTTAAGCGCATTCACCTGCCCGCTGAAATGGGCAAAATCAGGAAAGGGCTTCCCGTCTATGTGTTTTCTGGAAGCGCGGATCCCGTCGGGGATATGGGGGCGAGCCCCGCTGCTTTGGTTGTCGCTTACAGGCATCTGGGAATCACTGATTTGGAGACTGTTCTTTACCCCGACGCACGGCACGAGACCCTTAATGAGACAAACAGGGACGAAGTACAGGCAAGCCTGCTCTCCTGGCTAAAGCGCCATACCAACCCTGTTGGAGGCGGCGAAACTGGCGCCGCCACCTAAATTGGCGTCGCCAATTTAGGTGGCGGCATAATGTGGAGGTTTTTTGCGATTTAGATACTCAACGGCGGAAAACGGCAAACCGGTAAAAAAAGCGGCTGTTTATACCGTGGATGAACACGGGATTAATTTTTCAGATGTGGACAGTCAGGCGGTGTATATCACGGAGCGGCTCCAGGCCAACGGCTTTGAAACGTATATCGTGGGAGGCGCGGTCCGGGATTTAATCTTAAAGAAAAAACCCAAGGACTTTGATATTGTTACAGCCGCGAACCCTACCAGGATTAAAAAAATATTCCGCAATGCCAGGATAATAGGCCGCAGGTTCCGCCTGGTCCATGTCTACTTCGGCCCCAAGATTTTTGAGATCTCCACATTTCGCTCAATGAAGGACGGCCCCACGAGCAACACCTTCGGCACGATAGAGGAAGATGTCAGGAGGCGAGATTTTTCGCTTAACGCCCTTTTCTATGATCCGGTAAAGCAGATTGTTGTGGATTATGTAGGCGGCATGAAGGATATCAGGGACCGAAAAATCAGGGCCATTATCGCTCCCGAGCAGATCTTCGCGGATGATCCCGTGCGCATGATCCGGGCGGTAAAATACGCCGCCGCCACGGGATTTAGGCTGCCCGTTTCCCTAAAGTGGAGGATTAAAAACCATTCCGGCCTTCTCGCCGGCGTTTCGCCATCCCGGCTTACCGAGGAGATATTTAAAATCATTCATTCGCCTTGCGCCCCTCTAATAGTCAAAAGCCTTGACTACATGAATATTTACCGCTATATGCAGCCCCAGGCGGCCGAACTCTTCAAAACGGCGCCTGGTTTTAAGGAAAGGTACTTTAAAACCATGGAAACGCTTGGCAGCGCGAATTTCAAAAACCTTCCGGGACAGGCTGTCTCCGCCCTCATACGGGACTATCTTGAGGACCTTGTTGACTGGGACGGTAGCCGGGAAGGGAAGCTGCCTTCCGTCGAGCTCTACAAAAGCGCCTTTGGCGCGGCCAGGAAATTTGTCCTGCCCATGAATCCCCCCAGGGTTGAATTGGAGTTGGCCCTGAAAATGCTTTTCGCGGAACACGGTTTATCAATAAAAAAGGCGCGCTTTCACACAGGGAAGATACGACGGCATTCGCCAAGGGCCGTCCCTACTGACTGATTTTGTCTATGATGATATTCACTTCCTCAATAAGTATTCCGGTATAGCGCTCAATATTGTCGATTATATAGCGCTGCAGGGCGTGTATGTTTCCCCCAAGCTGAATGCCAAACGGGACATCTATCGTGATTACCAGCCTGTACCCCAGCTCGTCGTCCTTGACCACGATTTTCTTTATCTTGATTTCCTGGTTGTATTCGTCAACGCAATGTATGACCATTTGACTCAAGGCCGCTTCGGAAATGCTCACCTTCCCTTTCCTGGAATATTCCGGCCTCACAACCGATTTCTCAAGCACGCTGGGAGTGGCGCCAATGCCTGCCGGCCCTTTCTTTCGCCTGAAGATTTTGACCGCGTTGTAAAAGATATTGGGATAACTGCGCTTGACCTCAATGGACGGAACCGGAATTACATGCTTGCCTTCGATTCTCCTGGTACGAATGGCCCTTTCAATTTCTTCCTGGGAAGATATGTCCTCAATCTGAATCAGCTTCGACGGCAAAGGAAGCTGAAGCCGCGAGGCGATCTTGTGTACCATTTTTTCCGAGGTTCCCAGTATCAATATCTTCTTCGTTTTTTCTCCCTGAAGTTTTTTCGCTACTTCATCCCTGTGGGCCTTTTCGTCAAAGAGGGCGGTCTTTACAGCCGCCATGAAGGTTTTTTCTTTTTTTGCGGAATGGCCGGCCAGTATGCGATTGTCGCGAATCAGGAGGCCGTCATCTATTATGTAATCTATCTCGTATTTCTGGGCGACGAGTTGGGCCCTGAAGCTTTTTCCCGTGCCGCTTTCCCCGATAAGAGCGAAGACCTTAATTTTTGTAAAAGGGTAAAATATATCCAGAAACATAGTTCAATTATAGCTGAGAGAGCAGGTCACTGATAATCCCCTTACCAAAGATATTCTGAATTTTTTCAAGAAATTTTTCCGGTAGGGGGGCTTCAATACGTTGGGGTAACCTCCATGGTAAACCTTCATATTTATCATTATCGGTATTTCCCGGAAATTCCATACGCCATGCATGGAGCAAAAACTCCCCATCAAGGTTCCCATCAGCATGAATGGCGTTGCCATATATGCCGCCGTATTTCCTGTCCCCAAAGAGGGGATGACCGCGAGCTGCGGCCTGCGCCCTGATTTGGTGGGTTCTCCCTGTCTCAATCACCGCCAGTATCAGCGTGCGTTCCCCGTCTCCCGCAAGCGGGCTCACCCTGGTCAATGCCGTTTTGACCCCACCGGGTTTTGAAACGTCATTTTTGACGACACCGGCATTGTCGCCCCGTGCCCGAAAGGTCTTTTTTTGGCCCTCATCCCGAACAAGCTCGTCCTCCCAGACTTCGGCTTTTTCAATGACGCCATTGACAAGGGCCAGGTATTGCTTTTTTATCATCCGGTTACGCATCATGGCGCTGAAGAACCTCGCCCCTTCAAGGCTCGTTGAAAAGGCAATGACGCCGGAACTTGGCCTGTCAAGCCTGTGCAGAGGGCCTGGCCTGAAGGAGAGGGAAGGGGGTAGTTTTGGCTCAAGGTACAAACGCACCATGTCTTCAAGGCTCCCTTTGCCGTGTACCGGAAGCCCCGCTGGTTTATTGAGGATCAAAAGCCCCGCCCCCTCAAAGAGGATCATATCAGAACAAGTTAACCACGGAGAACACGGAGTTTTACACGGAGTACCACGGAGTTTTTGATTCGTTCTTTGTTTTTTCTCCGTGTAACTCCGTGTCTTACTCTGTGTAACTCCGTGGTTTAAATTTCTTTGATAAACGTTATCCGGTAGCGTGATTGTTTGTCCCGCCTGTACGCGGCGATCAATGGCCGCCCTTTCCCCTTCCACGAGAACACTGCCTTTTCGCAGCAGCCGGTGAATGGCGGAAAGGGGCAGTTCCGGCAGGGCCTTCCTGAGAATCCTGTCAAGCCTGCGGCCATCGTCATCAATGGCGGCGGTTAAACTGATGGGCATGGGGTTTTATGCTCATCAATGCTGAAGCTGATGATAGCGGCTAACGTTGAGAGGGCCGCATTGAGAATCCACATGGGCATGAAGCTGCCTGAATGTTCCATGACGAAGCCTCCGAGCCATGCGCCGAAAAACGCCCCGGCCTGGTGCGTAACGAAAACAAGCGCGAAAAGGGTGCTCACGTTCCTGGGATGAACCAGCCGGGCCGTAATCGCGCCGGTGGGGGGGACGGTAGAGCCCCAGGTAAGGCCTGAGATAACTGCGAATGCGATGAACACCGGCGCGGTTTTTGGGGCCAGGATATACAAGCCAATCAACAAGAGCCGTATGCCATAAAGGCCGGCAAGGATGTTTTTCAGTTTGAAGAACCCGCCTGCTATCCCCACAAGAATACAACCGGTAATGTTGCATATTCCAATAATCGAAAAGCAAAGAGCCGAAAATGAGCCGGAAAACCCGAAAAGAGCAATCTCGCCCGGCAGGTGGGTGCCAAGAAAAGCTACATGAAAACCGCAGGCCAGGAATCCGAGGTGCAGAAATAGATAAGAGCGATTACGAAAAGCCCCGGCTATTTCTTTTTTCAAGCCGGTGTCAATGGCTTCGATATTTCCAATTTTCGGCGCCGGTGTTGACGATAGGGGCTCCCTGGCATGGCAGAGGTACCAGGAGGGAACAAGCGACAGGGCGACAGCCCCCGCAAGAAAGACACAGGCGCCGTAAAGCCCCCATGTGTTCAGGCAAACCTGTATGAGCGGCGCCAGCACAAACTGCCCTGCCGATCCCCCGGCGTTAATAAAGCCGCCGGAGAACGCCCGCTTTTCATCGGGTACCGATGACGAAATATGCCCCATCAAAATCGGGAAACTGCTTGCCGCCGCCCCCGCGGGCGTCAACAGCCCGAAACAAAGTATCAATGCCAAAACGGAATTATCAAAGCAGACTCCCAAAAATCCCAGGATAAGGCAAATGGCCCCGGAAAGCAAAATTTTAAAAGTACTGTATTTTGTGGTGAGTATCCCGCCCAGGGGCTGAAACAGGCCGAAGGTAAACTGCCCTATGGCCAAAGCCATGCTGACCTGGGTAAGGCTGAGAACCGTGTTTTCCACGAGGGGATTTACAAGAAGCCCTATCGTGTTCCGTATTCCGTTTGCGACCAAAATAGCCGCAGTGGCAAAGAGCGTCGGTCTCCAGAAATTCCTGTCCATTAGACTATACTCCCTATATTAGCATACACGTATACCTTGACAAAAGCCCTTATACTGGGCGATTGTTTAGTTAATGGGTTTCTTCATTACCAAAATTATAGACCCCTTAAGGGCTTTTTTCGCGAATCCCATTATTCTATCCTCGCTGACCAGCTGGTTTCTGTCACAGCTAATTAAGGGGATATACGTGCTTTTTACGGTCAAGAAAAAACGGGAAGTCCTGGAAACCATTTTATGGCGTACGGGGGGGATGCCTTCAAGCCATGCCGCGGTTGTGGCCTCGATGACGGCGTCTGTGGCTTTTCATGAAGGCCTGGGCTCGGACCTATTCGCCGTGTCCCTTCTCGTGGCCCTCGTGATTATGAGGGACGCGATGGGGGTTCGGCGTGCCGTTGGAATTCAGGCCAAGGCCCTCAATCTTTTGGGCAGTCAGACAACGGAAAAAAACGACATTGAATTCAGCCCCGTAAAGGAAATCAAGGGACACGCCCCCCTTGAGGTCATTGCCGGCGCCCTTTTGGGTGTTCTTGTGTCAGCAGCCTTTGTCAGGCTCTAGGTCTCCCAGTGAGTTCCAGATCGTCTGTTTTTTTCTATTTTGGGATATCCCTGGTCTGCGGGGTTCTCCTGTTTATCCTGTGGTATAACGCCTCGAACGGATCCTTGCCAAATTTTGGCTTGCAAAAATCCGGCATGGCAAGGTTTGTCGGTCCGGGTTCAAACGGCGGATATGCCATCCTGGTTATGGATGAATCGTGTAACGATCGCGGCATTCGGGAAATCCTTGCGGCAGGTGGAATTGGGGAGATTATTTCCGAATCTACCCAATTCGTTTCGATTGATGATTTTGGCGCCTGGAGGCAAATTCCCCTGGATTCGTTTAATGACGAAATCGAGTCTTTTGATCCCAGAAATGACGGATACGCGGAAAAACTCCGTTCGTTTTTTGTGAATGAAGGGAAACGTTATTTTTTCACCCCATTGGATAGCAGTCCCGCGGATCTGCGGGCACGGTTAGGTGAAAGTCTTGCGGACATACCATTTTCCCTCTTTTTCCTGGAACAGGGAAGATCCCTTCTCCCGTATTTCTTGCTTCTGGCTGCGGCCGGCATTGTTGCTCTGTTCCTTTCCAGGTCAAGAAGGCTTTTTATGTTTCAAATCCCGGTATTCCTGTCAATAGGCTGGGGAGGTTTTGCGGCAATGATCCTCGCTGCGGCGTTTGCCGGAATTTGGGAACTGCTCAGGGAGCCTTTGAAGGAATTGTTTACCTCCCGCTATTCCCAAAGAAATACCCATTACTACGCCGGAACAGGGCTAAAGGGTATCAGCGAGCGGCTCAGGCCATACAGCCTGAACATTATTCTTGCTTTGCTCTTTTTTCTCCTGATCCCGGTTCTTGCCATTGCCGCTTTTCTTCCTGCCATTCCCCTTTTGGCGGCCTGCGTATCCTTCTTTCTGTTCTATTTCCTTTCTTTCAAATCCATGGAAGCGGGTTTCCGGAATACCCGCCATATACTCTTTATGCCTGTGCCCCTGCTTCCATTAAGGACAAGAACCTTTTCCCTCTTTCCCTTCCTTCTCCCATTCGTTCTTGTGTCCTTTTTAGCCCTGGTACTGCCTGTATTTTTGCCTGCGGAGCGAAGCGATATCCCGGCCATGGAGAACGTCATGGATCCGCGTTATTTCGTCAGCCCTGAGGACTATTACAGCCACATTGATTTCCAACGGTCGTTCCCCTACAGGTCTTTGAATACAGGCAGTGGCGCGGGAGGCCCACTTAATCAGGAAGGGTATCTGCGTTACTATTTGGGGGATGACGGGCTTATCGCTGGCAGCGCCCATTCAGCCGGTACAGTGGAGCCGGAGACCCTTCCGTTTCCACTGGAAAAACTAATGGATTTTCTGATACAATACTACGAACAACCGGAAGAGCCGGTCAGGGTAACTGAACCGTTAGGCCCGCCTGGGAGGGAATGGATTTTGGCAGGGATTATTTTGATTTTTTGTTGTATGTCGGAATTGCTCCGGCCCGGGATTGTGCCCGGGAAAAAACTCCCCTATCGCTGGGATAAACGGATCGCGGCATGACAATAGGGAAAATCAATTTTGGGCAGAAAGTATATAGATTTCCCCGCGGCGGTATCGCGTTTGAGGATCCAACGGCGCCCCCCAGGGATTCTTACGTGACGGCTTTCCTTCCGTCCCTTTCGGTAATCCCACTGACCCAACCTTCAGGTGCGCGGGCATACCCCATCGTCGCTGAGGGTGATACCGTAAAGGAAGGGATGCTTGTCGGCCGCGGCCACGGGCCGGGTTCCGTCCACGTTCACGCCACAGTACCGGGCAAGGTCATGCGTATGGTGACATGGAAAAACGGCGCCGGGGAGCCGCAGGACGGAATTGTGATAAACATGGAAGGCGGTTTTGAAAAGCTGGGGAAAAAGGAAGAGGTCTTTCCATGGGAGGGAACGCTTCCGCATGACATTCAGCGCACAATTGCGGAATTTGGGGTATTGGAAATGGAAGGCAAGGGAAGGCCGGTTTCGGAAATCATTTCCACTATCCGGAGGGCGCCAGAGCCTATAACGCTGGTGGTAAGGTGTGTTTTTGACGATCCCTGGCTTGCCGGGGATTATGTGCTTTGCAGGGAACGGGCCGCCCATATTGCCGAAGGGGCGGTCATAATA
>JGI24698J34947_10001876_pt1 | contig 11202 bp, 8 predicted proteins | sample TergutMp193P3_FD_34947 | JGI IMG/M metagenome (IMG submission 34947)
TAATCTATGCTTGATGATTTCAGTGGTCAGAGGGCTCCGGAGCCGGGTTCTTCAAATGTTTTCACCAAAGCACTTGCCCACCCGTTAATATTGTTTATTCAAGGTTTTTGTATATCGACTGCCCGACAAATTAGAGTTTATAAATACACCCGCAGCTCCCCGCTCACAAAAGCCCGCTCTTTCCCCTCCCCTTCCGGAATTATAAGAAGTTCCCCTTCCGGCCCTATGCCTGAGAGCATTCCCTTGACTACCACCCCTGAATCAGCCGCGCCAGGGAGGAATGCCACGTTTTCACTCTGCTTGTAAAGCTGTTCATTCAGGCGTTCGCGCCAGCGTTCACGCCAGACTTCCCGCCTGTGTTCACGCCGGATTTCCCACCAGGATCTGGCTTCCCGTGAAGCGTCAGAGCCGGGCGTTTCAATTTCATTGTAAAGCCGGGATAGGATATCCTCAAGCAAAACAAAGCGGGCATTTTCGTCGAGATCAGGGAAAGCCTGGATAATACTCCCTGCCTTTGTTTTATATTCATCAAGAAAATTACTTTGCGAAACGTTAACACCGATGCCGATATACGCGGTCTTGCCGTCCCATTCGGTAAGAATACCGGCGACTTTGCGATCTCCTATCATAATGTCGTTTGGCCACTTAACCCTAACCTGATTGAACAACGACGGAACGAGGTCCCCAATCGCCAATGACACAGCAAGCCCGGTCCGCAGGGTGAGGGCTTTGGGAATGGCCGAAGAATCCCCATAACGGAGCAGCACGGTAAAGAGCAGGTTCTTGCCCGGCTCGGCGGCCCATGGGCGCTTTGACCTCCCCCTCCCCGCCTCCTGAAAATCGGCCGTGAATACCGTCCCATGGGGCTTCCCCTCTGCGGCAAGGTTGCGGCTGACATCAGATGTGCTCGAAACAGTCCCCTCATGGAATACAGGCGCATTGAAAGGGTTCTTTATGTTTAATACTTTCATAGGGTGCCTTTTATCCGCGTTATCATAAAACAGTTTATAACCGTGGATCCACCGGCTCGCTTTCCAGGGCCAGTACGCCAAACACGCATTCATGGACACGGTAGAGAGGCTCGTTTCTTGTGAACCGCTCCAGCGATTCCATCCCAAGGGCAAACTCGTTAAGCGCAAGATTGCGTTTCTTGCCAAGCGAACGTTTCTTGAGCCGCTCCGGATTGCCGCCAAGGCTATATTCCGGCCCATAGATGATGCGCAGATACTCAGGCCCACGGCATTTGACGGCAGGCTGCAAAAGCTCCCTGCCTTTTGCAGCTATGAAATCAAAAGGCTTAACCACCATGCCCTCGCCGCCTGAACCTGTCAGCCCTTCCCACCACCTGATGCCTGCCGCAATACTGCCTTCGTCCAGTATGTCAACTGTCAGATAGTTAGTCGCCATAAAGACAGGATCGGTTCCCGTCATGTATTTCGCGATGGACTCCATATGAAAAACGTGGTTTTCATTGTTCCATGTTTTACCCTCGGTGGCGAGTATGTGAAACGGCGCGATACGATAATCATCAAGGCTTTTCACGTCCCAGCAATAACGGCGGTATGCGTCGGTATAGAGCAAGAGAGCCTCGTGACGTTTCGTGTAACGCTTGAGCAGTTCTTCAAAGTCAACGGCTTCGCCGGCTTTTGCCCCAGCGTCAGGCGGCTTTTCCGCAAGTGTTTTGGCCGCGCTTTGTATGGCGTTAATCGCCATTGCAAGCCCGTTGCGCCCGGCGCGGCCTACCGGGGCGTACTGTTCCTCCAGGAGCGCCTGAGCCTTTGCCGACCACGGCATAAGCTCTGCGTCAACGCAGACCCAGGCAGTGCCAAAGTCGTCCCAGAAACGCGACCCGGACAAGACTTCCTGAAACCGTGCAAGGATCCCTTTTTCGGTATCAGCGTCATCAAAGAACCGCCTTCCCGTCCGCGTATAGATGATGCCGAAGCTGCCGTCTGTCACGCCGAAACGTTTTGCCGCTGTCTCTGGATCTTTGCAAAGAATAATAACCGCCCGCGAGCCCATGTGCTTTTGCTCGCAGACAACCTTTCCGACACCCCGCGTCTTGTAGTAATCAAACGCCTCGGACGGATGTTCAAGATAGCCGCTTAGCCTGCTTGTCTCGCAGGGCGACATGGTTGGCGGCAGGTAGATGAGCCAGTGGGGATCGGCGGCGAAACGGCTTATAAGCTCCAGAGCGGCAGCCGAGTTCTCTGCGTTTATCTTGATAGAGCGGCGAAGCCGGGTATCAAGGTATTTCTGCCCAAGGACATCGTCAATGCGCAGCATGTCGTCATCATCCGGTTTATCAAGAAACGGTATGACAGGCGAATAATACTCCCGCTTTGCTTTCACCTGTACGATTACCTTTTCCGGGTAGCGGTAGGCGGAGAGCTTCCCGCCAAACACGCAGCCTGTGTCAATGCAGGCGGTGTTGTTAAAAACCTGCGGGTCAGGGGCGGGCACGTGCCCGTATACCACAAGGGCCTTGCCGCGATACTCATTGGCCCAGGGCAGCCGCACAGGCAAACCGTATTCGTCAATTTCGCCTGTGGTGTCCCCGTAAAGGCAAAATTCCCGCACGCGGCCCGAGCCCCGTCCCTGGTATTTTTCCTTGAGACCGGCATGGGCGACGACAAGCTCGCCGCCGTCGAATACATAGTGGCTGATGAGGCCGTCAAGGAAGGTTTTTACTTCGGCGACAAATCCTTCACCCTGCGCCTCGAACTGTTCCACGGTCTTGTCAAGCCCATGGGAAAGCTGCACATTGGCGCCCTTCAATTTTTTAAGCAGCTTTACGTCATGATTGCCTACCACACACCGTGCGTCACCCGCCTGTACCATGCCCATGACAAGACGCATAACTTCAACGTTTTTGGGCCCCCTGTCGCAGAGATCGCCAAGAAACACGGCCTTGCGGTTTTCGGGGTGTTTGGCGCAACAATTTTCGGCATTGACTTCATAGCCGAGTTCCGTCAACAGTGCGCATAACTCGTCATAGCAGCCGTGGACATCGCCTATTATGTCAAACGGCCCCGCCTCATTCTTCTTGTCATTCCATAGCGGGGTCCGAACGACTTCGGCGTTTGCGATCTCCTCTTCGTTTGACAGGATATAGACATAGCGAAACCCCTCCTTTTGCAGACGCCTAACCGACTTCTTCAACTGTTCGGCCTGATTGGCAATAACATGGCCGCCAAAGTTCCTGTCGGGGCGCTTCTCATTGCGTTTCCTGCAGAGCTTCTCCGGGATGTCCAGTACGATGGCAACGGCAAGGCAGTTTTGATCTTTGGCAAGTTTTAATATGGATTCCCGCGCTTCCTTTTGCACGTTTGTCGCGTCAATGATCGTCAAGTGCCCCAGTTCCAGCCGCTTGTTGGCAATATAGTAAAGAGCGTCAAACGCCTGGGGGGTGGCTTTCTGGTTGTTTTCATCATCAGAGACAAGGCCTCGGAAATAATCCGAGGAGAGTATTTCAGTCGGTTTGAAGTGGGTTTTTGCGAAGGTGGTTTTTCCGCTGCCTGATACCCCTATCAGGGCGACCACGGCAAGCTCAGGAATCTCTATTCGCATAACGCAAACACCCCCATCTGGGTAGGGCCGCCTAGGACTTCGTCAGCGTCGCCGATTTCGGAGAACCTCACCGCATAGCCAAACTTCCCGGCGGTATTTGTCGCCCATTCGCGAAACTCTGCACGGCTCCATTCAAAACGATGGTCGCTGTGCCGCAGTTTGCCCTCATCAAGGTTTTCATATTTTATGTTGTATTCACGGTTTGGTGTCGTCAGAACCACGACAGGAGGCCTGGCATTTGCGAATAACACCCTCTCAAAAGCGTCGAGGCGAGGCATATCCAGGTGCTCAACGACCTCGATGACGCACGCCGCGTCATAGCCTTCAAAACGGGTATCTTTATAGGTGAGGGAGCTTTGAAACAGCTTGACGCGTTCGCGCATACTGTCATCGGTGTCGATTCCAAGCCTTTTGCTTGCGTATTCAAGCGCTACATGGGAGACATCCATACCGGCGATCCGCATAAACTGCCTTTCCCTGATTAGCAGGGATAAAAGGTTCCCGCCTCCGCAACCCAAATCTATGACGCTTTTCGCCTCGCTGCTTTTGAGCGCCGCGACAACACTGCCAAGGCGCTGCATATTCAGGTTCAGTTTTTTGTCGGGAGTCTCATCCGGCGCTTCATCATCAGGCGCAACATTTCCGGTATCGGTATCAGCGGAAACAAGGCGAGTGAAAGCCATGTTTATCAAAGGCCGCAGGTGTTTCAGATAACGGCCTGTAATATATTTTTTTTCGGGGTGATTCGGAAGCCAATCTTCCGCGTGCCGCAATAATTTCTCCACTTCATCGTCGCCAACCCAGTAGTGCTTTTGCCGGTCGAATACCGGGATGAGAACGTAGATATGCTTTAGGAGATCACGCAAACGCACATTGCCCCTTATGGTCAGGTTCACGTACTTGCTCTTTCCCCAGGCCGGGAAATTCTCGTCTGTATCAAAGCCCTCATAGCCCACTTCATACCCCAGCGGCTGGAAGACCTTGTTCAGCATTCCCTGTTCGCCCCTGCACGGCAGCATGGTGATGACGGCTGTCAGGTCTAATTGACAGTCAGAGAGTTCCTGGTATTTGTCAGCCCGGCCCGACATGGCGGTTCCAAAGACTTTGGAAATAGCCGAGCTCAAGAACGACGACGAGACATAGGGGCGATCGTTGACATAGTCAAACAAGCCGCCGGCACTTGAGTTCTCTTTCCCACGTGCAAGGTCTATCGGGTCGATATCAAGGAGAAGGGCCGCAGTTGTTCTTTCATTGGAAAGCTCAGGATAGAAGACGTACGCGCTGCCATGGCTGAGTTCAAATACTTGCGGACGGTATGGGTTTTTGTAGAGCAGATAGCTGAGATCGGTTGTATTTTGCCCTGCATAGGTAATGGTTAAAAGCATACGTTCATCCCCCGGTAATCTTTTTCAAAACCATATCGTTATGCCGCCAGTCTTTCCCGGTCTTGACTCTGAGGTCCAAATCCACCTGCCAGTCAAAAATCGCGTTGAGTTCCTTGCGGCTAGCCTGGCCAATGGCTTTGATCATTTCCCCGCCCTTCCCCACTATCATTCCTTTCTGGGATTCCCTTTCGGTGATGATGAAGGCCCTGACCCAGAGCCGCTTCCTCCCCGATTCGGAATCTCCATCGCGCAGTTCCAAATCCGCCACTTCCACATAAATTGAATGGGGCAGCTCCTCCTTCAATCTGCTTATCGCCTTTTCCCGGATGATTTCCTGAATCCTGAACGAAATATCCTGGTCGGTATAGTACTCTTCCGGGTAAAGGACTTCCCCCTCGACGGCCATTTCAAAGAGGCAGCCAAGAAGCGGATCCATGCCTTCTTTTTTAAGGCAGGAAATTTGAAAACGGCGTGAGGGCGGCAAATCCGGCAGGGCCCTTTCCAGAAAAGAAAGGATCTTTTCGGGCGCAGCGCCGGTGGCGTCGGTCTTGTTGATAGCCGCGGCGAGCCTGTCCTGAAACCCCTTGAGCCTCTCCGCCACCGCCTCTTCTTCCGGGCCGGGAGGCCGGGAGGCGTCAAGCACATAGAGAACTAGCTCCGAATCGTCCAGCGCCCGGTCCGACACATCCATTAGCTTTTTGTTGAGCTTTCTCCCCGATATATGCCGGCCCGGGGTATCGACAAAAATCAACTGGCCTTCCGGGCGGGTGAGTATGCCGCGGACGGCGTTTCTTGTGGTCTGGGGCACGGCGCTTACTATGGCCACTTTCGCGCCGCAGAGCAGGTTGACCAAAGTGGATTTCCCCACAGAAGGGCGTCCGACTAACGCCACAAACGAGGCTTTGCCCATTTACTGCAATGCCTTCATGCCAAAGAAATCATTCAGGGCATCGAGGTTTTCATTAATCGTAAGAACCCCCAGCTCGATGAGTTCCTTTTGCCTGAAGAACGAAAAAATATCCGCGTTAACTGTTACGTCAAGCGTCAAGTCTGCCTGGGCGTTCTTTTTCCCCTGATCATGAAGGATGCACTCTATGCTGCGGTAAATAACCTGCGGCCCGTTTCTGATATCCTCTGGTTTTGCCGGTGCAAAAATGTTGACATTCACTGCAAGAACCCGCTCAAAGCCTTCTTTCCTGGCAATGGCCGCAGGCATGTTATCAATAAGGCATCCATCCACAAGGCACATCCCCTTATACATATATGGCTCAAAGAAAACCGGGAGGGACATGGAGGCCCTCATTGCCTTGGCCACAGAGCCTGAATCGAATACCACTTCCCTGCCGCTAAAGAGGTCTACCGCGTTGCACCGGAACGGAATTACGGTATTTTCAAATTTTTTCTTTTCTGTAAGCCTTTCCAGGAGCTCAAGAACCCTCTGGCCGGGATCAACGCCGGGCCTGCCTGCAAGGCTCGCAAGGGACTGTCCGGTCTGAATCACCTTTCCAACCGGTCCGTCAATCCTGAAAACGAAACTGTCCAGAAAATCGGAAATCCTGAACTCATCGACGGCAAAATGTTCCAGCTCCGCCGCCGTCATTCCACAGGCGTAAAGACCACCGATAATCGCGCCCATGGAGGTGCCAACCACAAGAGACGGCTCGGGAAAATTCATCTGCTCAAGCGCCTTTAGAATACCTATATGCGCCAGCCCTCTGGCTCCTCCGCCTGAGAGAACTAGCGCCCATTTTTCTATTTGCGTTTTCATAGTTTATTGTTTGCAGTATAGTATATTTTGCCAGGATGCGAAAAGGGCCTGGATTAAGGTTTTTCCACGGACGGCATAAATGGAAGAAGACCTCGCACAGAGGCATTGAAACACGTGGGAACAGAAGCCGAGGGCCTTTAGGCCGCGCAATTGAAGGTGACGAAGTATATACAATCCTGTTATGCAAATTGCGTGCGTACACTATTTTTTACTTCTTATATTTCCACCATATTGTCTTTTCTTCTTTATATTTTCTAAAACCGCATCTTTCCAATACTTCTTGTGAAGATATATTTTCAATTTCCGTTTCAGCAATTACTGTTTTTATTTTTTTATTATTCAATGCCATCTCACAAAATGCTTTTATGGCTTCTGTCATATATCCATTATGTTCATATTTCGATGCCAACCCATAGCCTATTTCCACTTCTCCCAATTCATTCGGAATATTCTTAAAATCCATTGATCCTACAACTTTTTTATCACTTTTCCTTATAATAAACCAAAAACTATGGTACATATAATTTTCAGGATCATTCTCAATAATTTTTATCTGACCATTTACTATATTCAAGAACCAACCACTTATTGATCCGTCACATTTACAGTCTAATTCTGTCTCAAGAATAGAAATATTGTTTGTCCATAATCTCAATTGTGACAATGTCAATAATTTTATAGACAATCTCTCTGTTTCTAATTCTGACAAAACTCTTAATTCATTCGACATTATATGCTTCCTTTGTGTACATTTCATTATTCTATATCATCAAATAATTTGTGTCAAGTAATTTTTAAACTGCAAAGAGAAGAAATGGCCCTGGATGAAGGTTTAGCCCATGAACGGAATATTTCCACAAATTAATTTTCAATTATCATTAAACCATTGATTGTGATTGTATTTTTCATTATTCCATTAAAAAGAATAACCTAATTTGATGAAATCAAAGGCGTGTAAATTAAAGTTTTTTAATAATCCCTTTCCACGCAAACCTCTTTCTAGAAATACACTTCCATCAGAATTAATACTAAGACTTTCATGCTTATTAGGTATACCCCATGTCCTTCCAATCCCGGTACCCAACTGTAATGAAAAGCCATTATTGAAAATCCACTTATACCCAGTGGTTAAACCCAAGCCCAATTCCATTCTTTTTATTTTCTTGTTTCCAGTGTTAAGCGACAACCATCCAATAGTCGGGTAAATTCCAGCATAAAATCCTTTTAGGCCGGTTTCGAATGGACGATAAACAAGCATTGGCCTTAAATTTATTTGAAAATCTGGTTCTGAAGAAGTTTTTCTAACTTGAAATGATGGTGTAAGTGATATATTAAACATATTATTGATTTTGTATTGTCCCTCCAGGTCCATACCATAACCTAAATAATCCGGATATTCACCTTCAGCAGATGGATCCGTTTTATCAGCCATTAGAGAGAACAAATTTAAAAACCATAACATAGGGCTTGTTTGAATGGTAAACCTCCTATCACCTGCCTGTGGAAAAACACTAATATTTACAATGCTGGAAAATATAAAAACCAACAATAATTTTTTCATAAATATCCTCCTATGCTTTTATCAACAAAATATATTTTATAACTTTTTGTCTATATTGTCAATACAAAATCACTGAAATTATGTCGCATAGCTACCTTTATATGAAATAACCTTTTATATTACAACTTGCGACAAAAAACTGAATCCTCGTGTTCTTTGTGTTTTAGCCTTTCTGTACGATAGAACCAGCGCCTATTTACTTTCCTGTTTTTTCACGATTTCTTTGCAGTATAGTATATTTTGCCAGTATGAAAATAAGTCTGGATAAAGATTTTTATTACGAACCATATGAATGGAAAATTTTCATACGGTGTACAATAGAAGCACGGAGGGAATTAAAATGTCCTTAATATTAATTACTTAATTGTTATCAGCAAAATTAGATTAAATAATATACAGAAAAAGTAAATTGTATATAAATAAAACAATTATTTTTCATTGTTCCTTTTTTTTCCTTAAATATTAAGAGAGAGAATCTGAATTCACATGAGAAATTGGCGTAAATATGGTTTTTTACTTATTTGAGTTATTTTATGAATTTTATTTAGTTTTGTCAAGGCTTTTTTATGTTTTTATTAAATTGTAATTAAATTTTGGTCAAATTCCAGCCATTTTGAAGCTGGTAGTCTGCCTAACGGAGACTGACGTATAGTTATTTTGTTGTTTTCGGATAAAATCCTGAAAATTTATGCCATGGTAAATGAGTCTGGATGAAGGCTTTTACTACGAATAGCATTAATGGAAGAAGACCTAGCACAGAGGCGCGGAGCCATAGTGGGAAAAATATATCTCGCACGGAGGCGCATCTGACTTAAGCGAACGTAGCCCGAGCTGCCAAAGGCGGCGAAGCATTAACAATCTTTTTATGCGAAGTTGTGCTATTTACTTAAAAATTTCTTTACTAAGATTCATAATACAATGAAAAATAACTGGAGCTGCCAAAGAATTATATTTTCTATATAGAAAATTGAAAACAAAATGCCAGACGAATAACACTACCAACCGTGATGAATCATTTGCCAAAAATTCTGTAAAATTATCGCCACCCGCGCTGAATAATGGATATGGTATATGCATTGTTGCAAACAACACTCCACCCAAAATTTTTGCTAAATTATCAGATTTCACTAATCCATATAAACGTGTTTGAATGAAACCCCTGAATATAATTTCTTCACAAAACCCTACTATTACAAGCTGGTAGAAAATTAAAAATAAAAGTATTCCAAATCCCAATTGCCATTTGCCACCAGCCAAAATTGCCGGAATTATGGAAATAAAAGAAAAACAAGTGCCGCCAGCTATTAATCCCAACAACAAAGATTTAATTAAATTTTTCCTTGTTAATCCAATTGAATTAGGTTTTTGTCTGCGTAATTTAACCAGGCGTATGCAAATAATAATTAAGAAAATATTTACGGGAATAGCTAAAATTAAGCCTAAGCCAAAATTTGTACTACTTTCAAAATCTATAATACCTATGCCAAGATATGCAAATACCACAAAAATATATAAGCCTATTGCTACAAGCGTGTCTTTTTTGTTATAACTTGATACCATTTGTTTATAGTCGGGATCTGTTGCAAATATGTTTTTAATTTTATTCTTCAATTTCATTTTCAAGAACCTCCTGTTATCTTTTTTATACTAAAATTTTACCTTAGCAAGAATAACAAACATTGTGGCTTATGTCAACTGCCTTTGTTAATTTACAGAATTTTTATTTATATTCGATAAATTTGGCACATTTTCGCTTAACACCCTATATACAAAATAACCTTCTCATATAATATAACAAGCGACATAAAAGCAAACACTTCCCGGTGTCCCCCATACCACCGCCCGAAAGAACCAGCGCTCATTTACTTTTCTGCTTTTTCATGGTTTATTGCTTACAGTATAGTATATTTTTCTAAGTTGTGAAATAGGTCTGGATGATTTTTTACCACGAACCATAGTAACGGAAGTTTTTCACACGGAGGACCAACAGACGCAGCGACATAGGAAAAAGAAGAACATCGGCACAGAGGCACGGAGGAAAAAGATTAACCACGAACCACACTAACCAACACGAACAGAAGATAACCACAGAGTTTCACGGGATAAAGACACAGGGAAGTTTCGTTTTAGTCATTATTTGTAGTATATACAAAACTTATTTCGTATATAAGTAGTTATATGTAATTTGGGCTGGAATTGGTTGGGAAATGTAAAATAAGTAATACTTGACAAAAGTCATTCAATACTGTAATAAAAAGTAGAATGTCCGAAAATGTGCATTTATATTTTTCAGTTATGGTATCTTATTTGGCAGAGAGGTAATTCAGTATGAAAAAGATAATTCTTTGGTTTATCTTTATCCCGTTTCTTTCTAGTTGTTCGGCAAATCAAAAATCTCAATCGGATTTCTCTATTAATTTTATCGTGGATAAAAAATTAGATACAGAAAGTATATTTTATATGTTTCGTCCCAATGAACCTGGTGGTTTAGCCAATAGAGCATCGTATATGGGTATAGATTATGATTTTGCAAAAAAAATACAAGATGCAAAAAATTACATTGATGTACAAAAAGATCTGGAAATGCTTGTTGATACGCGATATACAGAAATTGGAAATGGATTATTGGAATCTGTCAATGCTTATTCGGAAACATGGGAATCTTGTATACGGGAGTTTTCTATGGCGGTAACAGAAATAACAGAGCATGATTGGTTTTATAAGAATTATACCTGTGTCGTTTCNGCGTTTCACNTCGGCATTAGTAATTGGTATGGGAATACTATTTTAAGGAAGTATGGAGAAAACCCAATAAAACAAAGGTATGCAACCGCATGGGAAATTGTTTTATCGCATATCTTTCATATTTCACGGAAATATTTTAATAGAATTGAAGCACCTGACCAAATAATATGGGC
>JGI24698J34947_10001877_pt1 | contig 11199 bp, 10 predicted proteins | sample TergutMp193P3_FD_34947 | JGI IMG/M metagenome (IMG submission 34947)
CAATGCTTCCTATATTGGGAATGAAATTCACAATAAACTGGATAAGCCCCCAGACTGCGGCAAATTCAACGCCTATGACCCATAGGCCGAGGCCGACTACAAGCCCAGTAAATAGTGAGATGATAAACTTGATTGAAAGGTAGCGGGTAACCTGGGTCATTATGTCAGCACTGATCTTTATGATTCGGATGGCCCCGGTCCCCTCAAAAGCCTTGTTCAGTTTTTCCTTGAAGAAAACCGCCTCAATCAGAATGAAAATCATGATAATGACCATCATTACGGCGTTTATCAGGAAGCGTAAAAATGTGTTGGAAAAAGAGAGGGTCATAACCCTGACGCGGTTCCTGACGCCGACCTGTCCCCAGATGTTATCAAGAATAGAGAGGTGCTCGTCGTAGGGCAGTTCAAACATACGGGCCACCCAAATGTAAATCTCCGTTATTCTGGCTTCGTACTTGGGGTAGAGGGTCAGGAGGGTCCGGCCCGAGGAAAACAGGATCATCCCCATAAAATAAAGACCGCCTATAAAAAAGAACAAAATCAGCAGTATCGAAAGTATCTTGGGAATATGAAACTTCTCAAGAAATTGCACCAGGGGGCTTATTACCAGAGCCAAAAGCAGGGAAATTGTAAACAACAGCATTACTGATGAAGTAATCTTGAGAACCGCCCCGGCAAGAATAACGGTGATTGTCGCCAGGAGGAAAAAAATCGCACGGCCTGAGTTAAACCGATGAAACCTGTCCATAACTGTAATCCTTGACCAAATAAGTTGTTTCTGCTTTATCGGATATTGTATCATAAATTTGAAGCGCTGTCATCATCATTAATGATAAGGCGGCTTTTTTTGCTATAGTAATTCTTTGCAAGATGGATTACCATGTTGGAAGCAGAGGGAAAAATGAAACAGGAAAAAATTAAACAGATAGGACAAAAATATCACAAAGGCCTGGCTGCCCTTGTTATAATTCTGGCTCTTTCCGCGGTGGTGATACTGTTCCACTTGTCGGGTGTCTTGGACAAAGTGGAGTTTAAGCTCTACGATTTCAGGATAAATACCCTAAGAAATACCCACCCACGCTCAAATGACATTTATATGATTCTACTGGACGATGAGAGCATAGAATGGGCCCAGCGGGAGCGGGGTTGGGGCTGGCCCTGGCCGCGGGAGGCTTANGCTGAATTCCTGGATTACATGAGGCTAGGTCACGCCAACTCCGTAGTCTTCGACGTTATTTTCTCTGAGCCCTCGATATACCGCAATAATCGGCAGGACGAGATCATCAACAGCGCAACGAGAAATCTTCAAACCGCCCAGACAGCCGTTGCCGCNGGGGATTTCCAGAGAGCGGCGCCCTTGCTCAGGGAGCTTACGGGAAGCCTTCGGGATCTGAACGCCAGGCAGGACGACGCCGCTTTCGTCCAGGCCGGCAGGGACTACGGTAGGGTGGTTCATGGGGTTCTTTTCAGTACCAAATCCGGAAGCGCGGATGCCTGGCCCGCGAACCTGAACAAGCCCCTGTTTAATCCTACTAATTTCGATTCAATCATTTCACAGTTTGCCCTTTCCAACGGAATAACCATGAATGGCGCCCAGTTTCCCATCGAAGAGATCAGAAACAGCGCGGCAGCCCTCGGCAGTCTGACGGGCATACACGATAGAGACAACATCATACGCCGGCACAGGCTTTTCACCCTTTTCGACGGCAAGGCGGTACCGGGCCTTGCGGCGGCCTCGCTCCTGGTCTCCGGTCAGGATGGAAACATATCCTTTGATCCCAGGAAAAAGGTCATCACATGGGGACAATATACGATCCCGGTGGATGACGAGGGGATGACCCTTCTCCGCTACCGGGGGAATCCCATAGATGGGAGCAATGCTTACATCAACTATTCCATGTCCCATGTGCTCCAAAGCGCTGTAGATTACGCCGCCGGAAGAGTGACAGCTGAAACTCTTACACCTGATGCACTTGACGGCTGCTATGTGTTCGTGGGGTATTACGCCCAGGGTCTTTTCGATACGTTCCCGACTCCAGTCGCCTCCGTTTACCCCGGTGTAGGTGTCCACATCACCATGCTGGACAACATGCTCATGGGCGACTTTATCACGAAGGCGCCTGCCTGGATGGCGATTCTTATTATCGTCGCTTCGGTCATCCTTGTGACGTTCATTGCTTCTTTCTCAAAGCATATTTCCGCCGCTGTGGCGGGCCTTGTGGGCAGCCTTATCGTTTTAATCGCCGCAGGATTTTTGACTTTTTACCTTGGTTGGTGGATTCCCCTGGTGGCGCCAATCGGAGCGATGGCTTTGGCCTTCCTCATCGTCACCCTTTACAATTTCGCTACCGAGGGCAAGGACAAACGCTTCATTAAAGGCGCATTTTCCCGTATACTCTCCCCAAAGGTTATCGATCAGATAATCGCCGATCCTACCCAATTGAAATTGGGCGGCGAAAAGCGGAAGATGACAGCCCTCTTTACGGACATTCAGAGCTTCTCTTCCATTTCTTCGGAGCTACAGGATGAGTACGGCGAGAACGGCCCGAAGGCACTGGTAAACCTCCTCAACCTGTACCTTACCGAGATGAGCAATGTTGTCCTTAACAACGGCGGCACTATCGACAAGTACGAGGGTGACGCGATTATCGGCTTCTTTGGCGCACCCGTCGCGATGGAAGACCATGCAGTCCAGGCTTGCCGCAGCGCCATAATGATGAAGAGGCGGGAAAAAGAAATCGTGGGGAATATCATGGCCCCCGAAGGGGAATTTCACACTGCATTGACGAAACTCGTTGGGCTTAATGTCCTTCGCAAGGAGCGGCCCCTTTATACGCGGATTGGGCTCAACACCGGGGACATGGTTGTGGGGTTTATGGGAACCCCGGCAAAGATGGACTACACGATAATGGGGAACGCGGTGAACCTTGCCGCCCGGCTTGAAGGGGTGAACAAGCAATACTATACTCATGGCATTCTGATCAGCGAGTATACCAGGGATCAAATTGGGGATGGGTTTCTGCTCCGGCCGCTAAGCCGCATAACGGTGGTTGGTATTCCGGTTCCGGTAAGGATCTTTGAACTCCTGGAAATTATCTCGGATGCTCCGCCTGAGATGATGGAAATGGTCAAGGTTTGGGAAGGGGCTTTCAAAGCCTACGAAAGCAAAGATTTTGAAGGGGCAAAAAAGACCTTTGCCGAAATATACCGAAAGGACCCGGAGGATAAAGTGGCAAAACTCTACCTGGAAAGGTGCGAGGAGTTTATTGATTCCCCTCCCCCGGCGGATTGGGACGGGGTAGACAACCTGACTGAAAAGTAACCAGGCATGAAATTATTCTTGCGCATGGTTTTGGCTTTTCAAAAGGCCATGAAAAGTATATAACCTAAGGGAGGTAAAACCTATGAAAAAGTTGTTTGTGTTTTTCTTGTTTTTCTTGCTGGTTTCAGGCGCTCTTTTCGCCCAGCAGCTTGCCACTGGGGGAACGGCCTGGGTTTCGTCCAAAACGGCGGATCTCAAGACTTCCACCGGGTTTTTCGCCGGCAGGGCAGGGACCCTTCAGATGGGCGACCAGGTTACGGTACTGCAGATTAGTGGAAGCAAGGTTCAGGTTCGTTCCGCCACGAATAGCTCCCTGAGCGGTTGGGCAGCGTCAAGCAGTTTGAGCGCAAGGCGGATCGTGGCTGCGGGCTCAAGCGCCACCGCCACCGAAGTGGCCCTGGCAGGGAAAGGGTTCAGCCAGGAGGTGGAGGACGCCTACAAGACCGATGGCACCCTCAACTACGCCGATGTGGACAGGACTGAAGCCATTACGGTTTCCCTTGACGAGCTATACACTTTCGTTACTGAAGGCCGTCTGAATACAGGAGAGGAATAAAATGAAAGGAAAAAAATCTATGCGTTCGGGCAAGGGACGCTGGGCCCTGGTAATTGTATTCGTGTTAGCGGCTTTCGTCATGTCGGTCTTTTTTTCCTGTGCGGCCCTCGCGCCGTACCTTGGAAGTGGGGCACAGATCATCGCTTCGTTAGGCCAGACATTTGGGCTTATTGATAATAAAACAGCAGACGCCATTGTCAAATCCGGAGTGGCTTTCGGAACCGCCTTTGAGGAGATCACCCCTGAACAGGAATACTATATAGGCCGGGGAGTAGCCGCCAATGTTCTTACCCGTTACAGGCTTCAACCAACTACATCGGCAATGACTGTCTATATCAACAAGATAGTCAATGCCCTGATAATCAATTCACCCAGGCCGGAAATTTTCAACGGCTATCATGCAGCCATCCTGGACAGTGACGAGATCAACGCGTTTGCCACCCCTGGCGGGCACATCTTCATCACGCGCGGCCTCATCGACTGCGCTACATCGGAAGATATGCTTGCCGCGGTAATCGCCCACGAAGTGGCCCATATTCAGCTTCAGCACGGCCTCAAGGCTATCAAGAACAGCCGGTTCACCCAGGCGCTTTTAATAACGGGAACTTCCGCCGCGGGCGCAGCCGGTAACACTTCCGTCGCGGAACTCGCGAATACTTTTGGTGACTCGGTCAGTGAAATAGTTACCACTCTTGTGACTAACGGCTACTCCCAGGCACAAGAGCTTGACGCGGATTCTGTTGCCATGAGCCTCATGTCCCTGGCAGGTTACGAGCCCTCGTCAATGATAGACATGCTTCAGGTGCTGGAAAGAAACCAGGGCGGCCGTCCAGGCGGGTTCAACAATACCCACCCCACTCCAGCCCAGCGTATTTCAAACGCCCAGAACACGGTTGGGAATTACGATGTCCCGGATACCAGTTCTTACCGCCAGGCCAGGTACGCCGCAGTTAGGTGAAATAAGCCGTTTTCAATCCGGCGGGCTTTAAGTCCGCCGGAAATGGCTCTTAAAAGCCTCGATTGCGCGGCGGGTTGAATCGAAGGCCAGATCGTCCGCTCTGATGTCCTCCGGGCGAATAAAACGTACACCAGAGATCTCCCCGGCCTCCAGGCAGAGGTCTTTCTCTGTAAGGCCTGGAACCGAAAGCGAAAAGAACATATCGCAGGTATTGTAAACGATATTTCTATAAGGATAGACATTCGGGAAGGACGCGAACAACCTGAAAACCTCGGTCGGGGACTTTCCCGGTGGAATGGGCGGTTCCCAGCCGAGTTCCTCGCGCAGTTCCCGTAGCAGCCCATCCAAAACCCCCTCGCCGGGATCGACAAAGCCGCCAGGCAGGTCAAGCTTTCCCAGGGCAGGTTCCTTGCTACGTACCAGAAGCAGCACTTTTTCCCCGGCCTGAATAACGCAGCCCGTTGCCGCCGCCGTATTGTGGTAATAAACAAAACCGCAGTCCGGGCAGTGAAATTTGTTGCCCTTGAACCCGATGTTTTTTCCCCCGCATGAGGGACAATATTGAAACATAATTGTCGCCATTATAGTATAAAAACCATGATTAGTGAATGCAGACTTACAGTGCGTACCTATGAATGTGACAGTTACAATCATGTGAACAACGCCAACTACCTCAACTACCTGGAATTCGCCCGCTACGAGCATTTGAAGGATGTAGGTTTCGATTACCCCGCCATGCTCAAGGCCGGCTACGGCATCTACATCGCAAGGATCGAAATCGACTACAAAAAGCCCGCCGTTGTCGATGACGATCTCCTCATCAAATCCCGCCCAATCAAAAGAGGCGCGGTCAGCGGGGTCATTGCCCAGGAAATCTGGCGCGGCGACGATCTCCTCATCGAAGCAAAAGTCACCTGGGCCTTCGTTGACTCAAAAGGCACACCCGCAAGGATCCCGCCGGAGTGGGACAGGCCGGGGCTGAGGCCGTGAGGGGGGAAGGAAGCAAACATGGCAAAAACCAAAGAAAGCACTAATGAGCCAATCCAAAAGCAGCTCTGGAAATCCGCTGACAAACTAAGAAAAAACATAGACGCTGCTGAGTATAAGCATATTGTCCTTGGTTTGATATTCCTGAAATATATTTCAGACGCTTTTGAAGATCTTTACGCAAAATTAAAAAGCGGAAAGGGTGAATATGCCGGAGCCGATCCCGAAGACAAGGACGAATACAAGGCAGAAAACATATTTTTTGTACCTGAAATCGCCCGATGGTCATATCTGCAATCCAAGGCTAAATTGCCCACCATCGGCAAAGAAGTTGACAATGCCATGGACGCTATTGAAAAAGACAATCCCTCGCTGAAAGATGTATTACCAAAAGTGTTTGCCCGCGGCAATTTAGACCCGACAAACCTTGGCGGATTAATAGACCTTATTGGAAATATCGCTCTTGGAGACGCGAAAGAGCGAAGCGCCGATATACTCGGTCATGTGTTTGAATATTTCCTTGGAGAATTCGCGCTTGCGGAAGGGAAAAAGGGAGGGCAGTTCTATACCCCTCGAAGCGTTGTTGAGCTGCTTGTAGAAATGCTCCAACCGTATAAAGGCCGTGTATTCGATCCCTGCTGCGGTTCAGGTGGAATGTTCGTACAATCTGAAAAGTTTGTGGCCGAACACAGGGGTAAAATTAATGACATATCCATTTATGGACAGGAAAGCAATCAGACGACATGGCGGCTGGCGAAAATGAATCTTGCCATTCGCGGTATCGACAGTTCGCAGGTTAGATGGAACAACGAAGGTTCATTTCTGAATGACGCGCACAAAGACCTGAAGGCTGACTTTGTCATCGCTAATCCTCCGTTCAATGACAGCGACTGGTCGGGAGATTTGCTCCGTAACGACGGTAGGTGGAAATACGGCGCGCCTCCCGCCGGAAGTGCGAATTATGCGTGGATACAACACTTCCTTTATCATTCAAGCCCAAGCGGCATCGCCGGTTTTGTTCTGGCAAAAGGCTCCCTTACCTCGAAAAGCTCCGGAGAAGGCGACATCCGCAAAGCATTGATTGAGGCGCGGCTTGTTGACTGTATAGTTAATCTTCCGGCAAAACTTTTCTTAAATACCCAAATACCAGCCTGTCTTTGGTTTTTATCCCGCAATAAAGCCAACGGTGGCTGCCGTAACCGGACAAATGAAATTTTATTTATTGACGTCCGCAATGAGGGACATCTGATCAACCGCAGAACGAAGGAACTTTCAAATGAAGATATTCAAAAAATCGCTTCAACCTATCATCAATGGCGGAAGGCAAAAGGCAAATATGAAAATATAAAAGGATTTTGCAACTCTTCGAGTATTGAGCGCGTAAAGGAACTGGACTATGTGCTGACGCCAGGGAGATATGTGGGGCTTCCCGATGAAGAGGACGACTTTGATTTTAATGAGCGTTTTACCGGGTTGAAAGCTGAATTTGAGGCGCAGTTGAAGGAAGAAACGAAGTTGAATAAGCTTATACTTGAGAATCTCAAGAAGGTGAAGCTGGGATGACAGTGTACGTCAAATTATTGTCATACAACCAATTCTATGATACTATATTATATGGAGAGCAAGAATGTTAAAATATATAGAGCGTATTACCGGTGTAATCCCCCATACCAATAAATCTATCGATATTCCGATTGGCGGGAAAAACCTTATCATCACCGGTGGAAATGGTTCCGGCAAAACCTCATTTCTACGCAATGCATACGAAAAAGTAGTCCTGCTCATTGTCAATAAAAAACAGGCTGATTTGCCACAGTTAAAACAAAATTTACAGTATTTGCAGGGTAAAAAGTATGATGAAGGATTCACAAAGGGAACAACGAACTTTGATTCTCTTTTTACAGAAATAGAGCAATACCAAAGGCAAATAGAAAGTATAGAAAGTGGATTACAAATCATTATCTCAACCAATATGCAATTTTCCTCTAAATACGACGACCGACAAGCGGTGGTTCTTTACTTTGAAGATAAACGGCTGTCAGATATTGCCGAGGCCAAAACAGCGCAAGGATTGCAGACAGAAATTGAAGAAAATCGGAAAGTGGCGTTTAACCAGAATGTTGGAAACAAGCTAGAACAGCATCTCTTGAATTTGAAGGCAAGGCGTTCTTTTGCGATTACCGAAGATAAAGATCAGGCACTTGCCGAAACAATTGATAAATGGCTTGAGGAATTTGAAAAGAACCTGAAACATCTGTTTGAGGATGATTCGGCAAAATTGGATTTTGATCCAAATAAAAGCAAATTTGCAATAAAACAGAATGGCAAGCCGCCGTTCACATTCCAAACCCTTTCAGCAGGCTACAAGGCGATTTTTGACGTTTATGCCGATTTACTCATGCGGACGGAATATTTTAGTGTAAGTCCGCTGGATTTGGAGGGCGTTGTATTTATTGATGAAATTGATTCGCATCTGCATGTTTCGCTTCAGCGTCTGATATTGCCGTTTTTTACGGATTCGTTTCCCAAAGTGCAATTTATTGTTACTACACATTCGCCCTTTGTGCTTATGTCAACAAAGGACACGCTTGTTTATGATTTGGAAAAAGAAATGCCGTTCAGTATCTCCCAGGTAAAACCACAAAATGAAATATTGAGTGAATATTTGGGTGTGCCAACAACAATGCCGGTTTGGGCAGAACGGAGTTTTATTGAAATCCTCGGAAAATATCAGAACCGTGAACCGGATACTATTTCCCTTGCCGCACTGAAAGAAGAATTATTAAATGCCGGACTGGAAGCATATTTTCCCGATTCCGCTGTTAAGATACTGGAGTCAAAATAATGATAGCTTTGGTTCGCCCTGAATGCCCCAATCCTGAGGCTCTTGCTGCCAAAGATTATAAAGACCCAATTAATAAAGAAGCGCTCAGAATATCGGCATCAGGAAAATGTATGTATTGTGAAAGCAAAATAGAACACAATAGTTTTGCACATATGGAACATATAAAACCTAAATCGAAATTCCCTGGACTTGAGTTCGTATGGGAAAATCTTGGTTATTGCTGCCAAAACTGCAATACAAATAAAGGCTATAAATATGACGAAGTAACGCCATTTATTGATCCTTATAGTGAAAACCCGGACGATTATCTTGTGTTTTTAGGATATCTGGTATACTCAAAACAAGGTTCAGAACGGGGCGAATATACCATAAAAGAAATCAATCTGAACAGGCCCGAGCTTGTTGACAGAAGAAAAGATAAGATTGAAGGAATTGACAAAATGATTAAAGCCGCTTTTCGCACATCAAATAAATCATTACGCAATCAGGTAATTGCCGAGTTAAAAACAGAAGCTGGTAAAGACAGGGAATATTCAACGGCAATAAAAAGTGTATTGCTTGCACAAGGCATTTTGTGATGAGTAAATGGAAAGAGTGCAAGCTGGGAGATGTTGTTAATACTAACTTAAATAGTATATCGTTAAATTACCCATACTCAAACATCTTATATCTTGATACTGGATCGATAACATCCGGCAAGATAGAATCATACCAAACGCTAGCATTAAACGATGCTCCATCAAGAGCTAAACGACTCGTTAAAGATGGCGACATAGTATATTCTACTGTACGCCCAATTCAAAGACATTATGGTTTTATAAAGTCTCCTCCTCCAAATCTTGTTGTTTCAACTGGTTTTTGTGTTATTGAAACAGTAAAAGAATTGGCTGATCCAATGTTTATCTACAATCTTCTTGCATCAAATGATGTTGTAGAATTACTTGATACTATTGCTGAAGGTTCTACTTCAGCATATCCATCATTAAAACCTTCTGATATTGAAAATCTTGACATCCTCCTTCCCCCTCTCCCCGAGCAAAAAGCCATTGCCAGTGTTCTTTGCGGTTTGGATGACAAGATAGACCTTTTGCATCGGCAAAATGAGACGTTGGAAGCTATGGCAGAGGCCTTGTTTCGGCAATGGTTTGTGGAGGATGCAAAGGACGATTGGGAAAAGGTCAAACTTGGTGATATTCTTGAAACTATTGAAACAGGTAGCAGACCGAAAGGAGGTATAGATCCTAATTTGAGAGATGGAATACCAAGTATTGGGGCAGAAAGCATCAATGGAATAGGTATTTATGACTTCTCCAAAACAAAGTATATTCCCAGAGAATTTTTTGAAAATATGCGTCGTGGAGTTATGAAAAGTTATGATGTCTTGATTTATAAAGATGGCGCTTACGTTGGAAGAAAGGGAATGTTCGGTAACGGATTTCCATTTACAGAATGTGTCATAAATGAACATATTTTTATTTTAAGGACAAACGCAAAAGCTAGCCAAATCTTTCTATATTTTTTATTACAGGAATATGATCTTGCCCAACTTAATTCTAATTCAGCCCAACCAGGTTTAAATCAACAGGCCATGAATTTATTTGAAGTTGTACTGCCGCCTGAAAAAGTAATAAAAAGGTTTGAACAACTGACAAAGCAGCTAATAGACAAGCTTTTCTTTAATGCACAACAAATCCACACCCTCGAAAAACTCCACAACACACTACTACCCAAACTGATGAGCGGCGAAGTGAGGGTTATAGCATGAGCAGAATCACGGAATCCGCCATCGAAAAATTCACAATCGAACTTCTAGAAAAACAAGGCTATCAATACATATACGGCCCCGACATCGCCCCGGACGGCGAAACGCCGGCACGTTCCTCTTTTGAAAATATTCTGCTGTTGGAAAGGGTAAAAAACGCCGTTTCCCGCATAAACCCGGCTATCCCGGTGGACGCACGGGAAGACGCGATAAAACAAATCCAACGCCTTAACTCGCCTGACTTGATAACAAATAACGAAACCTTTCACCGGATACTGACAGAAGGCATTAATGTTAATTACCAAAAAGATGGAAACAGCCGTGGTGATTTAGTCTGGTTAATAGACTTTAACGAGCCGGAAAACAATGATTTTATCGTTTTAAATCAATATACCATTATTGAGAATCATGTTAGCAAGCGTCCTGATGTAGTCTTATTTATCAACGGACTGCCTCTTGTCGTTATGGAGCTAAAGAATCCAGCCGATGAAAACGCTACAGTCTATTCGGCATTTAAACAATTGCAAACCTATAAACAGGCAATCCCATCGCTGTTTGCCTACAATGGGTTTGTGGTTATTTCCGACGGCCTTGAAGCAAAGGCCGGTACAATTTCAGCCGCTTATAGCCGTTTTATGGCGTGGAAAACATCCGATGGTAAGGTTGAGGCATCTCCGCTTATAGGGCAGTTGGAAACATTAATTCGCGGAATGTTGGACAAAAATACGCTGTTAGACCTTATTCGCCATTTTATCGTTTTTGAAAAGTC
>JGI24698J34947_10001878_pt1 | contig 11197 bp, 12 predicted proteins | sample TergutMp193P3_FD_34947 | JGI IMG/M metagenome (IMG submission 34947)
CGGCCCGGGTTTGCCTCAATTCCAACCGCGCGTCGATCAGCCACGCCTCCAGCCATACCCACGAGCCGCGCTCAGTATAGAAAAAATTGTTCTTCCGTATGATGCCGAGGCCCGCCTTCATCGCCGCCCAGCGGAGCGGCGCCAGTCCGTATAAACAGTCGCCGGCTGTCTGAAGGCCGCCCTCGCGCAGGAAGGCTTCCAGGCGCTCGCCGGCCTGGCGTCCGGACGAACGCGGTTCAGAGCGTATGTCCACCAGAAAACTTTTTCCTATGCGATCTTTGAGATTTACCGGCAGGCGGTAACGCCCGTACCACCCCGCGCACACCACCACCGATTTAGCCCATGGGAATTGCCTGTCGGGAAAGGCATATTCCATGAAACGCTCAAATCCTCGCATTTCAGGGAAACGCTCAATCCGCTCGGCTAGCCGGTCGGCGTAATCCCGTAAGTCGGAGACTGGAATAATGCCGCAATCATCATAACCAAAGGCCAAGGCCTTATCCCGGATAGCGCCGGCGGTTAGGTCGGAGGCCACAGTCTATGCTCCTTCTGCTTTATAGCCGCAATAAAATCAGGCAGTTGAAAAAGGCGTGAATCCGTTTGACACCCTTGGCCTGGCGTATTACCCTGCACGGCGGCAAGTGGCAGTATATCATTATATAGAAATGGGCGCATAGTATATAGAAAGGCCTCATAGTTTACATTCATGCCGAAATCGGTTATAATATCGGCATAAATGTAAAGGCGGTGAGCTGTTTGGACACAATGAAGATCATTGAGAAACTTTTAAGTGACAATAGCGGCCTTCTGCGAACGGTGGATGCCGTTAAGGCCGGTCTTTCGCGCACAACGCTTGGGCTGCTCGTCAAAAGCGGCCGATTAGAGAGGATTGCGCAAGGACAATATATCCGCCCTGGCGATATGCCGGATGAACTGTATTTGTTGCAGCGACGATCCGATAAGATTATTTTTTCACACGAGACAGCGTTATTCCTTCATGATATGGCTGAAAGAACGCCGCTTCAGCACTCCCTGACAATTCCCAGCCGTGACAAACTCTCTCCCTCTTCAGCCTATGGATGTAAAGTCTATTATGTGAAATTTGACTTGCACGGCTTGGGCCGGTGCGCCGTAAGGTCAAAGATGGGACATGAGGTGACCGCTTACGATGCGGAGCGGACGATCTGCGATATCCTTCGCAGCCGCGGCCGGATTGGCAGTCAGACATTTGCGGCCGCCATGAAAAACTATGCCGCTCGCAAGGCTCAGAATTGGAGCAAGCTGAGGGAATATGCCGAGGCTTTCCAGGTCACAAAACTTCTGCGGCAGTATCTGGAGGTGCTTCTGTGAGCGCGGTTAGCTTGAAGGCTCAAATCAGGAACATGGCGAAAAAGAAAAATATCAAAGCCCAGGTTTTGCTTCAAAACTATATGTTTGAACGCTTTTTGGAACGGCTGTCATTATCGGAGCATAAAGACAGGTTCGTGCTGAAAGGCGGTATGCTGATTGCGGATATAGTCGGCCTGGAGGCCCGCTCCACGATGGATTTGGACGCCACGCTTCGAGGCTTGCCGCTCACGGAGGAAATCTTACGCAAAACGATCACCGAAATCTGCGCTTTCCCGATTCAGGATGAGGTCAAGTTGACTGTGGGTTCAATAGCCCCCATCCGCACGGATGACGTTTACGGCGGGTATCGCGTAAAAATAACGGCCGCTCACGATACTATCGAAACCCCGTTTATGCTTGACATCTCGACAGGCGATGCCATAACGCCGCAAGCAATAACATATTCTTTTCACGGAATATTGGATGATGAAAAACGAATTGAACTATTGGCTTACAATATTGAAACGGTTATGGCCGAGAAGATAGAGACTATACTGCGCCGCAATATTTTCAACACAAGGCCGAGAGATTTTTACGACATCTTGATTCTGAGTACGACCCAGAGTTATGATGCCGCGCTTATGAAAGAAGCCGTGTCCGCAACCGCGGCCCACCGAGGCACAACGGAGCAAATTGCCGATATCCCCGTGCTGCTTAAAATGATGACGGACAGCGCGGAGCTAAAACAGATGTGGACAAAATATCGCCGGGAATTTAATTATGCGGCCGATGTCTCATATGAGCAGGTTATGAAGGCCCTGAGCGATGTTTGCGAGATGCTGCGTTGATTGAAGAAACTATGGTAACCTGCCGAAAAAAGTCGCGTTCAATATTGCTGGTCAATGCATCGGTTTTGCTGTTTGGCGCGGCGGGATTGTTCGTAAAATGGATTTTGCTTCCGGCGATCGCCATAACATTCGGCAGGGTGTTTTTATCGGCCGTCACCCTTTTCATATTTTGCTCGGCGCAAAAACAACCGCTCAGAATAAAAGAAAGAGGAGCAATCGCAGCCCTGTTCATGGCGGGAGCGGTGCTCGCGCTTCACTGGAGCATGTTCTTCCTATCCATCGAATTATCCACCGTCGCCATAGGAACGATTACATTTTCAGCCTTCCCGCTCTTCATAACCTTCCTGGAACCGGTATTTTTCAAGGAAAGGCTTCTCATTCGCAACATAGCGGCCGCGCTGTTCATAATGGCCGGCGTGATAATCACGATTCCGCAATTTTCATTTGAAAACCAAGCCGTTCTTGGCATCGCCGCCGGAATGTCGTCGTCGCTCGCCTACGCCGCGCTCACGCTCATTAATCGCCGTTTAGCGAAATCGCAACCAAGCGCGCTTATCGCGTTTTATGAACAGGCTTTTGCCGCCGTAACCCTGCTGCCTTGCCTGTTTTATATAAAAACGCAGCCAAGCCCCCAGGATATTGCTTTATTGGCTCTGCTCGGCGTTGTCATGACTGCCCTGGCCCATACCCTTTTCATTTCAACGCTTAAACATTTGACCGCCCGAACGGTCGGCGTGATTTCTTCCCTGGAAGCCGTCTATGGAATAGCTCTCGCGCTTGTCCTGCTCGGGGAAATTCCTTCGTTGCGCGAAATCGCCGGCGGCGCTGTCATCATTGGCGCAGTTATAATAAACCAATTGGCGGCAAGCGATTAAACGTCCCGGCAAGCCAATCTACCATTTATGAAATATGACGAAGGCCGCGAGTACAATCAAGGCGAAACCCGCCACGTAATTCCATTTCAGCGGCTCACCCAGGTAGAAGACCGAGAAGGCCATGAAAACGCTTAATGACAAGACCTCCTGGATTGTTTTCAGCTCCGCGGCGCTGAAATATCCGTATCCATACCTGTTGGCGGGGACTTGAAGGCAGTATTCGAAAAACGCAATGCACCAGCTTATCACCACAACGCGCCAGAGAGAGACGCCTGGAAATTTCAGATGCCCGTACCAGGCGGTGGTCATGAAAATATTGGAACAAAGCAAAAGACCTATTGAAACGACGGGAACAGGCAGATGTGAAATCATGGTTCTTCCCCGAAAACTGCATTTTTCCGGCTGTCGGAGGCAAGCGGCAGTATAACATAAGTGATTGCAAAAGCGACCCCCTGTTGACTTGAGCCCCCAAACATGTAAAATTGAGCCTCTTTTCATTGCGGAAAAACCCGGCGCCCGAGGCCCGGGCCATTTGGAAAAGATGGATGAGGAACATGAAACGGCCCATGATCGGAGTTGTCCCTCTTTGGGATGAGGCCAGGGACAGCCTGTGGATGCTGCCCGGCTACCTTGCGGGAATCGAGGAGGCGGGCGGTATTCCGCTGATGCTGCCCCTGACCGTCGAAGCCTCCGTTCTGCGCCAGTTGGCCGGAAGCCTGGACGGGATGCTTTTTACCGGCGGGCAGGACGTAAACCCCGCCTTATACGGGCAGGAACCCCTGGAGGCCTGCGGACGGCCCTGCACGCGGCGCGACGGGATGGAACGCCTTTTGTTCGCGGAGGTTATGCGCCTGGACAAGCCGATTTTCGGCATCTGCCGGGGCCATCAACTGCTCAATGCGCTTCTGGGCGGCAGCCTTTACCAGGACCTCCCCAGCCAGACGCAAAGCCGGATTACTCATGCCCAAAAGACTCCGTATGACCAGCCCGCGCACGAGGTTCGGGTCCTGCCCGGAACGCCTTTGCACGCTTTGCTGGGGCGGGACGTTTTATCCGTAAACAGCTATCACCATCAAGGTGTGCGGGACCTGGCCCCTCCCCTGGCCGTCATGGCCAAGTCACCCGACGACCTGACGGAAGCGGTGTATATGCCGGGGAAGGCCTTTGTCTGGGCCGTGCAATGGCACCCGGAATATGCCCTGGACGACCCGGCCAGCCGCGCCCTGTTCGCGGCCTTCGTTGCGGCTTGCCAGCAACCCGAAATGGAAAGGGCCGATTGAAGCGGCCGGAGGGGCTGCCGCGAGGCCTCGTTTTTGACGCGGCCTCGCGACAGCCCCTCCCGGCTTGGTTGAGGGAAACAATTATTACAGCTTCCCGCCTTCCACCACCAGGTCGTCGGGATTTACGCTGTTGCCGTACACCGGGGCCAGGGCCTCATCATAGGCCTGGCGCACAAACTTTTCCCGGCCCAGAGCCTCAAGCTCTTTGTTCAGCCACTTCAAAAGCTCGGCGTTGCCCTTGCGCACGGCGGGGGCAATGGTATCCAGGTTGCCGAGGGACGATATCCCTACAGTATAGCCGGGGTTGGTGGCGGCCCAGGCGAAAAGGAAGGTGTTATCCTGGGTAAGCCCCACGCCCCGGCCGTCCCTGAAGGCCTGGAAGGCTTCGGAGATTTCGTCGAACTTGACCAGCTCGATTTCCGGGTGCTTCTCGGAGAAATAGGTTTCCGCCGTCGTGCCCTTGATGACGATGAGCTTCTTGCCTTTCAACTGGCTCACGTCCGTAAGCACGGCGCTGTCGGGAAACACCACGCCCAAGGCGACCTTCATATACGGCAGGGCGAAATCGACCCTCTCCTTCCGCGCCGCCGTCACCGTGAAGTTGGCGAAAACAATATCAACCTTATCCGATTCCAGGTAGTCCACGCGGGTCGCCGGCTCAACATGAACCCACTCCACGGCCTTTTCGTCGCCGAGCAAATCCTTGACCACGCGCTTGGCCAACACTATGTCGAACCCGACATTGGCGCCGGTTTCGTCAAGGTAGCCGAAGGGCGGCTTATCGGCGAACACCGCGATGCGGACCTTCCCCCTGGACTTGATGTCCTCTATCGCGCCGCCCGCCGCCTGGCCGGGCGCGACGGCCGACAGGCCAAGCGCGAAGGCCAGGACCAGGGCCGGGAATGCTCTAAACATTTTTCTCATTGCATCTACCTCCAGTATTTTTTGAAGCTTTTGCGCCTCTCGGCGGCCATTCCATGAAAACGGGATTCAGCGCCTACATCTCCTTCATTACTTTGAACCCTCCTTAATCAGATTTCGGAACCGTTGCTGGAACCTTCGGCAAAGGCGAAATCAAAATAGAATGTGCTGAGAAACCGCCGGGCCCTTTCCGTGCGGGGGCTGGTGAAAAAAGCGCGCCCCTCGGTTTCCTCCTTGACCAGCCCTTCATCCATGAATATCACCCGGGAGGCCGCGGCCTTGGCGAATTCCATCTCATGGGTGACGATCAACATGGTCATGCCCTGCCGGGCCAGTCCCAGCATCACGTCCAGAACCTCCCGCACCATTTCCGGGTCCAGGGAGGCCGTCACTTCGTCGAACAGCATCAGGGCGGGATTCATGCACAAGGCCCTGACAATGGCGATTCTCTGCTTCTGCCCGCCGGAAAGCCGCCTCGGGTAATCGTTTTTCCGATCCAAAAGCCCGACCCGCTCAAGCAGCCTCGCGGCCTGCTCCGAAGCCTCGGCCGGGCCGCGCTTCTGCACGCGCACCGGGCCCAGCAGTATGTTTTCCATGACGGTCATGTGAGGGAAGAGGTCGTAATTCTGGAAAACCATGCCGATCTTCTGCCGCGCCTGAGTCCAGCCCAAGCCGGGGCCGCCGAGTTCCCGGCCCTCAAACAAGATGCTGCCGCCCTGATGCGGCTCCAGGCCGTTGATGCATTTCAAAAGCGTCGTTTTTCCGCATCCGGAAGGCCCGATGACGACCACGGCCTCCCCTTTGCGAATCGACAAATCGACCCCCTTCAATATGTCTTTGCCTTCATAGGCCTTGCGCAGGGCCTTGATTTCAAGCAATGCCTTGTCCGGCCCCATTTCTCAGTTCTCCCACCTGAGTTCCAGTTTCTTCGACAGGCGCGAAACGGGATAGCACAGGATAAAATAAGTCATGAATATAAATCCGTAAATCCAAAACGAGGCCATATGGTTCTTCATCATGTTGAACTCAATGATCTGTTTTCCGACCCGAAGCATTTCAGTCACGCCCACGAAGGCCACCAGCGAGGTGGTCTTTATCATGCGCGTCACCAGGTTTATGGCGGCCGGGACGACTCTCCTGACAGCCTGGGGGATGATGACATAAAGCTGCACCTGGGCCTTGGTAAGCCCGATCGCGTCCCCCGACTGCCATTGATGCATGGGTATGGACTTGACCGCGCCCCTGACGATGTCGCCCATTTCGGCCGTCCCCCACATGGAGAACACGATTACGGCCACCAAGAAGCCGCCCAAATTGGCGCCGAACACCAGGGCGCTGCCGAAGAAGAACAGGAAGAGCCACACCAGGATGGGGATAATGCGGAACGCTTCCAGGTATATCCGGCACACGCCGTATACCAGCTTGTTTTTCGCCGTCATGACCAGGCCGTAGACGATGCCCAAAACCATGCTGACAAGCACCGAGATGAACGCTATTTTAAGGGTGACCGCCAGGCCCTGCATCAGCCGAAGCAAGTTGTTCGGCAAAAGCAGGACCTCAAACCCCGAACTCAGCATACCGCAGCTTCCTTTCCAGCCTGGTGAAGATGAACGACGCGGGCAGCAGAATAAGCAGGTAGCACACGACGAGCATGCCCAGCGATTCCGCCGTCCGGTAATACATGCCGATGAGTTCCTTGGTGAGCGACATGATGTCTTGCAGGGCGATAATGCTTACCACGGACGTTTCCTTGATCAGGAATATGCAGTTGGCGCCCAGGGCCGGCATGGCCACGGAAAGCGCCTGGGGCAAAATGACGTGCCTGACGAGCTGGGCGGCGTCAAGGCCGATGCTGAGGCCGGAATCAATCTGGGCCTTGCCCACCGCCTCCAGCCCGCTGCGGAAGGCTTCGGCCATGTATCCGCCGCCCAGGAAGGTCAGGCCGATGACGGCGCACGTTTCCCCGGACATCACCAGCCCCAGCTTCGATACCCCGTAATACAGGAAATACAACTGGATCAGAAGCGGCGTGTTGCGGGCCAGCTCTATATATCCCCGCACTATCTTTCCGACCCCCGGAATCTTAAAATACAGGATCAGCCCGCAGACCGCCCCGACCCCCACCGAAAGCAATATCCCAAGCGCGGCCAGCTTTATCGTGATAAGCAGCGCGCTGCCGTAAACCGGGAAAAACTTGATGATGAATTCCCAATTAACGCCCATCTCTAAAGCTCGCCCTCCGGATCAATATAAGACGGGGTGAAACCCAATATATCTGGATACTTGAGGCCGGAACCCGTATTGAGAAGGAGAACCCTGTCTCCCCTGCCTATCCAGCCTTTGCGCCTGAGCGCCTTGCCGGCCGCGTAAAGGGCCGCGCCTTCCGGGCAGACGAACAGGCCTTCCTTTTGCGCCAACTCGGACAGGGATGAAAGTATTTCATTATCGCTGACCGCCACGGCGCAGCCCTTGGTGGCCCGAATCGCCTCCAAGACAAGGAAGTCGCCCAAGGCTTTGGGCACATTCAGGCCAAAGGCCACCGTTGACGGGTTTTCAAATAAAGTCGATTCCGGACGCCCTTCCTCGAAGGCCTTCACAATAGGGGCGCAGCCCGCGGCCTGGACCGCCACCAGCCTGGCCTGCCGCTCTCCTATCCAGCCCAGTTCCCGCAGTTCGTTAAACCCCTTGTAAATTCCGATAATGCCGACTCCGCCGCCCGCGGGGTAAAGTATGACCTCGGGGATTTCCCAATCAAGCTGCTCGGCTATCTCAAAGCCCATGGTTTTTTTGCCCTCGATGCGGTAAGGCTCTTTCAGGGTCGAAGCGTCATACCAGCCGTGCCTGGCCACTGACCTGGCGGTTATCCGGCCGCAGTCGCTGATAAGGCCCTTGACCAGATGCAATTCGGCCCCGGCCGCCGCGCATTCGTGCCGGGTTATCAAGGGAGCGGCTTCCGGCATGATGATTTTCACATCCAGGCCGGCCCTGGCCCCGTAAACGGCCCAGGCCGCCCCGGCATTGCCGTTGGTGGGCATGACCAGCGTCTTTACCCCAAGCTCCCGGGCCATGGAAACCCCGACGGCGGCGCCCCTGGCCTTAAACGTGCCGCCGGGCGCCAGGCCCTCGTCTTTCAGGTAAAGCTCAGGAATATCGGAATCGGCCCCGGCTTTCGGAAGCCTTAAAATGGGCGTCAGGCCCTCGCCCAAGGTAACGATATTCTCTTCATTTTCCACCGGGAGCAATTCCTTGTATCTCCACAGGCTGGGGAGGCGTCCCTTCAGTTCGTCCTTATGAATGAACTTTTTCGCCCCGGCCAGGTCGTATTTCACCAGGAGCGGCGAGCCGCAGGGGCAAAGCTGCGCCAGCTTGCCGCGCTGATATTGCCCGCCGCACTTGGGGCAATATAAATGCTCAATAAAACTGTTTGTTCCAGTCATCCCGGGTTCCTGGCCCACTGATATAATTAAAGCATATAATGCATATATATTTACTATGCAAAAATAGCACAGCCAGGCCGTCTTGTCAATAGCGCGCTTTAAATTTCCTCCGAGAGCAGTCAACCGCCGGCAAAGCCAGCCGGCTTCAGGCCAAAAAGTGTTCATGGTTTCAGAAATAATGTGCTATAATGAGAATATGAGTAATATTTTCGATAAAATCAATAAGTTGGCCGGCGAATACGCGGCCAACTTGAAACGGGCTATTGGCGAGCGCTCGGAGGAGATGAAGTCTGACGATAATTCGCACCATTTGATATACCAAGTTCTCGGCATATCTGATAAAGAAGGAACTTTGATTGACGAGTATCAAAATAAAGGGCGTTTTCTCTATAAATATGCCGGTTCGTTCTTAGAGGAAGCGGCCATTTTGTGCTTTGAACATAAGCATTCCGAGGCGAAGCGCAAAATACGCATACCTAATACGCAAGGGTCAAGACCAAAAACTTTTGAGATTGATTGCTTGGTTGGAAATGATGCATATGAAATAAAATGGAGAGATGCCACTACCGACGGCGACCACATAACGAAAGAACATACTCGCTTAAAACAGATAAAAAGCTCTGGTTATACGCCAATCAGGATTATGTTCTATTACCCTAATCGTTCGCAAGCCGCCAAGATCCAACAAACGCTTGAAACTATTTATTACGGCGTCGGCGGACAATATTATTACGGGGACAAGGCGTGGGATTACGTCAAGAACAATACCGGCGTTGACTTGCTTGGCTTGCTTGAAAAAATTGCGGCTAAAAATATAAATGGATAGGCGCATGTTATTGCAAGGCGATTGTTTAGGCAAGTTGAGAGAAATCCAGGGAGGGTTCGTTGATTTGGTTTATCTTGACCCGCCATTTTTTACGCAAACCAAGCAGGCGCTCAAAGACAAATCTCTCAACGAATACTCATTTGACGACAAATGGAAAGATATTGATGAATATAAAACATTTATTCAAGATAGAATTGTCGAGTGCAAAAGAGTATTAAAAAATACCGGCAGCATATTTTTACACTGCGACAGAAACGCTTCGCACTACTTGCGTATTGTTCTTGATGAAGTATTTGGATTTGATAATTTCCAAAGTGAAATTATATGGAGTTATAAAAGGTGGTCCAATGCCAAAAAGGGATTGCTCAACTCCCATCAAGTAATTTTCTTTTATAGTAAAACGCAAGACTTTAAATTTAATATCATTTATACGGATTATGCAGAAACAACAAACCTGGATCAGATATTCCAGAAAAGAAAACGCGATAAAAATGGAAAAACCATCTATCAAAAAGACGGAAATGGGAAATGCGAGTTAATGGGACAAAAAAATGGCGTTCCGCTGTCAGATGTGTGGGAGATACCGTATCTTAATCCAAAAGCGAAAGAACGAGCCGGCTATCCAACGCAAAAGCCGATTTTACTTCTTGAACGAATTATACGAATCGCTTCCAATGAAGGCGATATTGTGCTGGATCCGTTCTGTGGAAGCGGAACAACACTGGTTGCCGCCGAACTATTAGGCAGAAAGCATATAGGCATTGACATATTGCCAGAAGCTATTGAATTATCAAAAAGGCGGCTTGATAAGCCGGTAAAAACCGAGTCAAAGCTATTAAAGAACGGCAAGGAAGCGTATAAAAACCAAGATAGCGATATTCTTGATATTTTAAGGGAAATTGACGCCGAACCAGTTCAGCGGAACAAGGGAATTGATGGATTTTTGAGAATTGACGGGAAAATGAAACCTATTCCCGTGCGAATACAGCGGGATACCGAAACAGTTGAACATGCGAAAAAACAGTTGAGAACCGCTGTTATGAAAAACGGGTTCCAGACTGCTGTATTATACAAGACAGCGGACAAAACCGAAGCGATGCTATTTTCAATGCGGGAAAGCGATAGGGGGAATTTTTATATTTTTGACACAGTTGACGATATAATGAAATTCAAAAGAGATTTTGCGGCCATATGAGCAAGGCGGGAATGGCGATCAACTTTACAGCCCTGCCGGTCCTATTGATTCTTAAGTCCTTTCAATCTCCCGTATAAATTACATTATAAAGAAAGCGGCAAGTTGGCGCATACGGAACCGGCTTGCCCCGGGCTGATTGCGGCCGGAATATTTTAGATTGTTATATGATATCAATAGCATATGGCAAAAGAGGGGCGAGGCATGGAAAAAGTGCTTGATATTATTAAACAGGTGTGTTATATAACGGTAAAAAATGACAAGTGACGTTTTTGAACGCCATTGATTCAAGGCTTGGAGCTGATTCAGCCAAGCCGACAAGGCCTTTTTCATTTGGCCTCAACCCCTCTGTGCGCAAGGTTTAAACGAATGGTCATCGCCCTGAACATTTTAAGCTTATATTTTGACCGGCTTAGAGCGGTTGGCATGATTCTTGCTCTCTCTCTCTCTCTCTCTCTCTCTCTCTCTCTCTCTCTCTCTCTCTCTCTC
>JGI24698J34947_10001879_pt1 | contig 11196 bp, 13 predicted proteins | sample TergutMp193P3_FD_34947 | JGI IMG/M metagenome (IMG submission 34947)
TAGTATTCTAATACCGGAATAGTCTTCTGTGCAAGAAAAAACGTTAATTTCACGAAATTTCCGGGAATTCTTAAGTTTTTTTCCGCTTTTTCCGCCGTTTCTTTCACCTTGAATATGCCGAAACAACACGAACCCGCGCCTGAAAGCCCGGCGAATGAGGCCCCCGCGTCCTTCAGCATTTTCAATATAACCCGGTAGTGATCGGCGTTTTGATGGTCCCCTGAAGCCAAAAACACAGGCAGAAAATCGTTGTAAAACGGCCAGTTCTCTGGCTCCCCTTCCAACGCCTTTAATATAACATCTACGGGCGGTTTTTCCCCTGCCAATAGCGATTTTTTTCCTGGGGACAGATGAAATCTGTCCCCATCGAGAAGCTGAAAAGCCTCCGCAGTACCGCTGGAAAAGCCCGGTTTTGCCAAAAGTACCCATAGCTCCTCCGGGGTTTTTACCGGCTTTACCGTTTCCCCCCTGCCAGAGACAAAAGCGGCGGAAGGTCCATCGATGAAAAACGGCACATCGCTCCCTAAAACTGCCGCCATTTCCCTGAGTTCCTTCATGGGAAGAGGGTCGCCGGCAAGGCTGTTCAGCGCCAAAAGGCAGGAAGCCGCGTCCGAAGACCCGCCCCCCAGCCCCGCCCCCAGAGGGACGCGCTTGTCCAGGCGGATACGGAGTCCGGTTTTATAGCCTGTTTCCTGCCTGAAAAGCGAAACCGCCCTTGTTACCAGGTTTTTTTCCATCGGAATTTCCACCGGAAATTCCGATGGTATTACCGGCTGTATTACTTCAGCCGGCGCCTCCCAGTTCATTTCGATAGAGCACGCCCCGCCTTTCCCGCCGCGTTCAAAGCGCAAGGTATCGTGGAAATCCAGCGGCGCAAACAGGCTTTCCAGCTCGTGAAAGCCATCAGGCCGCTTTTCACCGATAGCGAGATGCAGATTTATCTTACACGGGGCGTTAATCACACAAGCCGCCGCCTGCTTTTTTTCCATAAGACAATGATAAGTTATAATAAAATAGGGAAGCTGTCACCATGAAAAAAACTCACTTGCCTTGAAAACCAGTTGACAGACTCAAAAACTGTTCGTAATGTTTTTATAATGAACTGATACAAACCTATTTTGTATGGAGAATTCTATGGTTGATGAATATCCGTCTGATGAGTACCCGAGGCTTGCCTTGACGCCCCCGGGAAACGATTATGCCTCGGGCAGTCAGGATGAAGATCTTCCTTTCCTCTTTTTTGACGATGACGATGTGGATGAGGATGATATGAGCGATGACGAGAGCTTCGATGACATGGATGACGACTTTGATGATGACTTCGACGATGACGATGACTTCGACGAAGAAGACGACGACGATTACGATGATGAAGATGAGGACGACGACTTCGACTACGAGGAAGATGTTGACTACGACGACTTTGACGAGTGAGCCGGCCTGGGGGCCTTGTTAATGACGGAAGCGGCGCTCCAAAGCCGCTCCAGCTCAAAAAAGTCGCGGGCAGCGGCAGTCATAAGGTGGATCACTATGCCTCCCAAATCCAGCAGGCACCATTCGTCATCGGCGCCGGTATCGGGTCTTCTTGAACGGTGAAGTACCTCAAGTTCTTTTTCGCGGACAAAATCTTTTATATGCCGCTCAAGCCCCTGGAGGTGGGTATTGCTCGTCACCGTGGCAATAACGAAAAAGTCGGTCCAGAAATTCAGGGTTGTCATGTCCATGACAATTACTTCTTTGCCGTTGTGATCCTCAAGAAGCCTGCCCAGCTCAAGGGCGCTAGCGCGTAACGTATCGTCCATTAAAGTCATTCCCCAGTATGAGAGTAATATCAGGTTGATACTCATAATCCTGTAAAATAAGCTCGATTCCTTCCTGGGCATAGTTTGGGATGTCATAGCGGATGTTGCTGCAGCGTATAACGTCACCGAAAGCCCTGACCATTTCTTCCGAACCGGAACGGTCAATAATTATTGTCGTCTCGTAATCATTTCTGTCCGCATTGCCAATCGCGATTATGTCGTAGCCAAAGTTCTGGAAAAGCTCCGCGGTGCGCCCTGCAAGCCCGCTGACGACGGTTCCGTTCAGGACCTCTACCGTAAAGACCCTGTCACCCAAAGTACTTTCGGCGGGCCGCACGAGCCCTGCCGAAGTCTGCCTGACAATATCCTTTATAAGGCTTCCATCCCAATACGGGAAAATAAGCGCCTGGCCGGAGACCTCGCGAACGTTCCCCCCCACCGACTGGAAACTGACCCTGTCCGTATCAATACCTGCCAACGCGTCAAAAAGGCCCGCCTGGCCCCTGGTGTTTATCCCGACTCTCGCCAGCGACTGAAAGACACGCGCCACCTGCGGGTTCTTGAGATAATTGTTCTGCTCCCCAAGGCGTTTGATTAAGCCGATAAAGAAGCGCTGTCGCCTGAAACCTGCCAATTCATCGCTTTCCTCAGATAGCTCATAACTGATGTATACCTTGGCTTTGTCGCCATCCAGACGACTCAGCCCCGAGGAAAAGAGGACATGTTCATCCAGACGCTCATCGATTGAATTGGGGATAAACAGTTCCACCCCCTCAATAAGGTCGGTTACCTTGCCAAGATTCTCAAGGGTGAAAACAACCGAAAAAGAAATCTCCAGCCCCAAAACTTTCTCTATTTCACCCGCGTAAGGCGCAATTCTCCGTGGGTCGTAAACCGTGTCTATCCTGTCTACCCGGTCAATGCGCTGAATAATCAGGCCCAAAGAACCGGGAATATCAAAAACCGCCGCACGTCTTGTGGCAGGGTAATACATGAGCAGATAGGTACATAGGGGCTTAACGTTGGAACTGTCCCCGTTTTCAATTACAAAGAGGGTGTTTATCACCCTGTCGCCGGTAAGGGTATCTTTTAAGGGATCCTGGCGCATTGTCGAAACCGTGAATACGACACCTCCTGCCAGAAGAACGGCAATTACTATAAGAAACAGTGCGCTCGCGTCAAATCCTGCCTTTCTCATCACTTATCCCTCTTATGCATTGCCGCCAGCAGCCTCCTCGTACCGTAGGAGATATCCTTTGCCTGGGATTTCAGATAACTCACGGTATCGTTTAACACCGCCGTAAAAAGGGTTTCCAGATCACTCTCCCGGCTCATCCTTCTCAAAACAGGATTCACTTCGTCACGCGATATTTCAATTTTGTCCGCCACATATACCACCTTTGCAAGGGAATCCATATCCCACTTTCCGGTAGTATGATAACGTATTGCCTCAAGAATGTCTCTGTCGTTGATATCAAATCTTTTTGCCACCAGAACCGCAGCGGCGCGGCCATGGAGCAGGCCCGGTTTTTTCTGTTCCAGTTTGGATATTCCGCCGCCGTCTTCACGCGCCAGGTGAAGGAGCCCTTCATCATCCATAAACTTGCACAGATCGTGCGCAATTCCCGCAAGGTAGCCCCTTTCGCTGTCCAGGCCAAAGCGGTTGCAGAGATCCCAGGACAGAAGGGCGGTATTCCTGGAATGCGAAAATTTATCAAAGTTAAGCGAAATGCGGGCTTCGTTCTCAACACGTATAATTGTTTCCCTGAGTGAATGCGTTTTGTTCACGGGGGTTTCATCAATATCGCTACACGGGCGGCCGGAAAAGCCGTAAAGCCCAGTACCCTCAATGATGTACCTCGCCCCGGCGGGAACCAGGTAACGCCAGGCGCCGCCCCCCCTGATCTGCTCCCGGACAGTGTGAGACGCCACATTCATAATCTCGTTATCCAGCGCCTTAAAGGGAAAGGGGAAACCGCCATCAGTTGCCTTTTCTGCCACCGGCTTTGCCGGTGACGGTAGCCTCCTCGCGATGACAATATCCGCGAGTTCCACGATTTCCTCCGGGCCACGCCATTGCTCAAACGAGCCCGCCAGGTCGTCGCCTATAATCAGGCCCGGTTTTCCATCCGGCTCGTACCTCGCGATAATTTCCTTCAGGGTGTCTACCGTATAGGAGATTCCCTCCCGGTGTATTTCACAATCGTCTATTGTCAGCCGGGGATCCCCGGTGATGGATGCGGCGAGCATTTCCAGCCTGGACAGTGGAGGGGCGCTCTCGGCGCCGATTTTGAAGGGGGACTGGAAAGCCGGCACGAGGATGACCCTGTCATAGCCCATACCGCTAAGTACCGCGTCGGCGAGAAAGAGGTGGCCTATGTGAACGGGGTCAAAACTGCCGCCCAGAATCGCAATCCTCATGGCGTGCCCCCAACGAGAGTCCCAAAGAGCGACGCCAGTTCCGGAATGCCGGCGCTCGAAAAAACTGAAATCCCCAAAACCTGCTCGTGTTTATACTTGACTTTAAGTTCCAAAAGCCTCTCCTCTGTGTTTTCCAGATCGAGCTTTGTGCCGATGATGATCCGCCGTTTCGCGATAAGCTCCGGCGAGAAAGCCTCAAGTTCCCTGAACAGTATATCAAAAGCCTCAAGAAAATTATCCTCCCCAAGGTCGATGAGAAAGGCAAGGGCCGCCGTACGGGAGATATGCTTGAGGAAGCGGATACCCAGGCCCAGCCCTTCCGAAGCGCCCTCAATGAGGCCCGGTATGTCGGCGATGATTATGTCCCTTGAGTCGTCCTCGGAACCTAGTGTGAGAACCCCCAGGTTGGGGATTTTTGTCGTAAAAGGATAGGGGGCAATCCGCGGCCTCGCGTTCGTAAACTTGTCGAGCAGGGAGGATTTCCCGGCGTTGGGAAACCCGACAAGGCCGATATCCGCCAGAACCTGAAGTTCCACGAGCAGCCGGCGCTTCTCCCCCGGTTTGCCCGGAAGGGCTCTCCTCGGGGCCTGGTTGACCGACGACTTGAAGTGGATATTCCCCCAGCCGCCGTTCCCCCCCTTGAGAAAAAGGAAATCGTTCGCGTCACTGCCAAAATCCCGAATGAGCTCCCCGGTTTCGGCGTCTTTTATCACCGAGCCGGGAGGCAGGGGAACCACCACGTCCTCCCCATTCCTGCCGTAGCGGCCCCAATTTTCGCCGTCCCGTCCGTTCTCCGCCCTGAACGCCTGCTTATATCTTAGATGTGCGAGGGTTCGCAGGTTGCGCTTGACCTGGAAGATCACGTCCCCACCCCGCCCGCCATCGCCTCCCGCAGGCCCGCCCTTGGGAATGTACTTCTCCCGCCGGAATGCCACACAGCCGTTCCCGCCCTTCCCTGATGAAACCTCAATAAGCGCCTCATCGGCAAACTTCTGCATAGGTGTAATGTAGCGCAGAATTCGGGGTTTTTTCTAGCGGTAAGAGGCTGGGTGGAAAGGCAATTATTTATTATTTCGACGAGAAGGCCCTTATAATAAGACGTGCGGTGCTTTCCTTTATTTCATTATGCCGCGGCACAGCTTGGCCGACATTGGTTTCTTTTTTGACATACCAGTCATGTTTCGCGCCATGCCGTTCAAAGACTGCCCCAAGTTCGGTAATTTTCTTAATAAGTTCGCCCCTTTTCATGCTATTTTTAGTTTGCCATGATGCCGCACAAAGGAAAAATCAAAGGCCTGAATATCTTCATATAACGAACGAAGCATATCCTCAAACTCCTCAAGGGTTTCTCCCTGGGTGGTATAATCGGGATAGTCGTCCAGGTAGCCAACATACCACCCGTCATCTTTCCAAAATGTATAGCCAAGTTCCATATTACGCCTCCGTTATTCTGCACGCTGTATCTTTACCATTGCTTGAGAATAACCTGTCAAAGATTATACAATACGCGCCTTTAGTTTAGCAATACGCGCCATGCGAGTTGGCTTCATATCCGTCATGAGGAGTTATGGAACATATTTCGTATAACGGGGTAAGAGTTCGTGGTGTTAGTGTGGTTCGTGGTTAATTCTCTTTTCTTCTTCCTCTGCGAGAGCTTTTCCATGTGCAGAAGTAGACTATAAGGCATAAATTGTATAGGATGTAACCATGACCAACAAAATAATCCTTGTCGGCGGGTACTGCGCCACAGGGAAATCTACATTCGCACGTAAGTTGTCCCAACTTCTGAATATCCCGTGCTTCATCAAAGATGTCATCAAGGAAGTACTGGGCGACGGCTTTGGTCCCGAAAATAACATGGTAGAGAAAAAGGGCAGCGCCGCGACGTTTTTGCTGATGCTGCACATAGCCGAAAGTTTCCTCCAGACCGGAAATGTATGTATACTCGAAAGCAATTTTAAATCAAAGGAGATTGAACAACTAAAAATACTGCTGGAAAAATATAAAGCCGAATGCCTCACGTTTATCTTCAAGGGCGATTTTGACGTTCTTTTTGACAGATACATGAGAAGAGACGTATCCGAAAAACGGCATTGGGTTCATAACACGACGGGCGAAACTGCGGAGAATTTTAAGGATGGGCATCTTCAAGCGGGGATTGGGGAAACGGGAATCGGTGAGACAATTACTATTGACACGACTATATTTGAAAAAGTGAAGTTTGACGATCTGTTTTCCCTGGCAAAAAAGTTTATGGCAAGCGACAATTAATGATGACTATAGAAGAATTAGCCGGGCAAGACTTCAGCGGCGTCATTTCCGTAAGAAGGGACAAAGAAGCTATATTTCAGAATTCCTACGGATACGCGGACATAAACAACAAAATCCCCAATGAAATCGAAACAAAGTTCGCGACCGCGTCAGCCGGAAAGGTATTTGTCGCCGTTGGCATTTTGCAGTTAATTCAAAATGGAAAATTAAATTTAACCGATACTATTGGCACTATATTGGATTTTGATTTAAAAGCCATCGACAAAAATATTACCATACGGCAATTGCTGAATCACACTTCCGGCATACCCGATTATTTTGACGAAAGCACGATGGAAGAATACGCCGAATTATGGCAGGACTTTCCCAATTACAGGATCAGGAAGTCCATGGATTTGGTGCCCCTGTTTATAGACAAGCAGATGATGTACAAGGCGGGGGAAAGATTTCAATACAATAATACAGGCTTTGTCGTGCTGGGACTAATAATAGAAAAAATAACAGGCATGATGTTTGACGATTACCTCGCAACAAATGTTTTCACGCCATGCGGAATGTTGAACACCGGGTATTATGAATTGGACAGGCTACCGGCAAAATGCGCGAATTCCTATATCTATGATGAAAAACGCAAGGATTATTACACGAATATATACAGCGTGGATGCGAAGGGGACTGGCGCGGGAGGGGCGTTTACAACAGCAATTGATGTGGAAAGATTTTGGGACAATTTGCTGAACGGGAAACTATTGCATGAAGAGCTCTTGCGTGAAATGCTGTCGCTTCAAAGCAGTGATGGCGACGATTATTACGGATACGGGATATGGCTTGAAAAAACAAACGAAGGGGCTTTTGAACTCTGGTTTCAGGGCAGTGATCCCGGTGTAAGTTTTATATCAAGTTATGACCGGAATCAAAAAATCAATATCACAATAATGAGCAATACCGGAAATGATGTGTGGAAGTTAAGACATGACATTATAAACAGGATACGGTAGAATAGCCACATGGAGAAGAGCATCGAATGTGTCGTTGTGGGACTTATCGAGACCAACTGCTGGCTATACCCGCTGGACGATGAATCAAAGGGCAAGCGACATTGTATTGTCATCGACCCTGGCGACGAAGCGCCGGTAATCATTTCACGCCTCACGAAGTTGAACTGGGTTCCCCGGTATATCTTCCTCACCCACGGGCATTTTGATCACATACTGGCACTGCCGGAGCTGCTTGAAGCTTTCGCGAAAGGCGTATTCGGTGATGAAGCGCCGCCGCAAATCGGCATCCACCGCCTGGACGCAAATTACCTGGGAAAGGATGCCCTTTCCGCTCACCGGCGCTGTTTCAGCGCCGCCGGGGAAAGTCCGGCTTTTTTGGACAGCGTCTGGAAACCCCTGCCAAACGCGGATACCCTTTTTGAGGAAGGAGACACCGCCGACCCCTTCAAAGTCCTGCACGTTCCGGGCCACACACCCGGCAGTGTGGGTTTTTACGATGAAGAAGCTGGCATCCTTTTCAGCGGCGACACCCTCTTCATGGGGGCATGGGGCCGCACGGATCTTCCCGGGGGAAGCGAAGATGACATATACAAAAGCCTAAAACGCCTTTTAGCGTTAGACGGCAAAATCAGGGTTTTTCCCGGACATGGACCTGCCACAACCATAAAAGATGAAGCGGGGCTTCTTTCAAACTGAGGTGTGACGGGGTGATTTTTTTCCCAAAGTGATTTTATTCTTCCAGAGGGGATTTTTCAGCTTTTTCAATCTGCCCGTTTTTATGAGGTGGTTTATCGCCTCGGCGACATCCTCTTCCGACCAGTGAATATTAAGCGCCCCTGCCAGAAGATTCGCGGCTTCGCTTGACGTATAACAGCGCCTGTTCCGGCGGAAAAAATCTTCAAGACTGCGTTCTTCCCGCAGCCCGGTACGCGCCTCATTATCGCACACATCGCAGCACCTTGAGCCGGGGCTGTCCTTCTCACCCTGATAATCAAGCAGGTCCAGAAGGGCCTCCCTCCTGCAACTGCGCGTGTCCCTGGCGTATGAGAGAAGCCTGCCGATACGTTTGGCATCTCCGTCTGTCCTCGCCCTCCGAAGGCTTCTCTCGTCTTCCGGCCCCCAAAGCAGGATCGCCTTCGAGGGCTTCCCGTCACGGCCTGCCCTCCCCGATTCTTGTAGATACGCTTCCACCGAAGGGGGACAGTCGCGGTGTATTATTGTTCGAATATCCGGCTTGTCGATCCCAAGGCCATACGCGCAAGTGGCAGTCAGGACCGCGTTGCGATTTTTCAGGAACCACAATTCAGTTTCTTTTTTTTCTTCCCTGCTAAGTCCGGCGTGGTAGAACCGAATCTCCCTCTGCCAGGGAAGCGATCTCTCCGCCATCTCATTCCTGAGATAACCTGCGAGCTTTTCGGTGCCGGGCCGGGAAGAGCAGAATACAATAGCCGGCCGCGAATTTGAGAGAACCAGGTCGCGCACGGCGAGGTTCCTGAGTATGCAACCGCGTGACGCGTAACTGATATTCTTCCTGTCAGGATTCCCGACGATCCTCCTCGCATCACTGCCGAAAATATACTTCCCGATTTTTTCCAGCACCGAAGCGCCGGCGGTGGCGGTGAAGGCGGTCACCATCGGCGCGGCGGCGGCCCTGATTATCCTGTTGATCTCGAGGTATGACGGCCTGAAACTCTCGCCCCATTCGCTGACACAGTGAGCTTCGTCAATCACGATGTGGAGGATATTTATTTCCTTAAGCCGCGCCATCACAGTAGGAGTCAACAGCACCTCGGGGTTCGCGATGATAAACTTGCTTTCCCCTGAACGCAGTTTTCCCCAGATAGTTTCCCGTTCCTCTTTCGTCTGACCGCCCCGGATTATCACAGGCGAGAATCCCCGTTCCGCGAGACGGCGCTCCTGATCGGACATCAAGCCCAAGAGGGGGTAGATAACCAGAGTTGGCCCTTCCATGAGCATGGCGGGAAGCTGGAAACACAGCGATTTTCCTGCGCCTGTGGGGAGGATCACGATCTGACGTCCGGAACTCTCCCTGTCGGAAGAATTCGCCTCCGGGTCGGCTTCGGGATCAACGGCTTCAGGATCAGCAAGAAAACTTTCTTTCTCCATGCCGGAAGCCTCCGGTTTCCGAGGCCAGCGTATCTTTATTCCCTCCGCCTCCGCCGCTTCCAGGATATTGGCTATTACCAGCCGCTGGTACGGGAACAGATAGGAAAGCCCGAACAACTCCTTCACCGCGTGGGTCAGGGGGTCGCTTGTTAATTGCTCGTTCATTTCTTCGATTTGCATAGCTATATACTGCGCGGAGATGCGTTTTTGCTTTGAATTTTTGTAAAAAACTTATAAAATATATGGCGAACAAGAACCAAACAGCCGCCGGAACCGTCTAATACATAGGAGCGCGGGAGAAACTTGTCAAGAGGATATGAAATGCCGAAATACCTGGCGGAACAAGCAATTAGCGGCGACGAAGCCTCTTTTACCGCGCTTTGCGGCACGCTCAAGCAAAAGCTCTTCCGTACCGCGAAAGGTATCCTTGGGGATGAGAACCTCGCCCTCGACGCCGTCAGCGAAGCCGTTTTCCGCGCGTTCAAGGGGATAAAACGGCTAAGGCAGCCCCAATACGCGGAAACGTGGTTTATCCGCATATTGATAAACGCCGCCAATGATTTGAGGAGGAAGCAAAAGCATGAGATAGTTATGGAAACGGTACCGGAAAGCGCATATTACGATAATCACAGTGAGCTGGAATTTACCCAGATGATTGGTTCTTTACAGCCTGAGCTTCGTGAAATCATCAGCCTTAAATACTATTCAGGCTATACGCTGAATGAAATTTCGGCGATACTTGAAATACCGGAAGGAACGGTGAAGAGCCGTTTAAACAGGGCGCTTAATTTACTGCGGCTGGAGGTTTCAGATGAATAAAGATTCATTCATTCAATATATCGAAAACGACCGTGACTGTGATAAAGACTTGCTGGATGAGGCCGTGAAAAAAGGGCTGGCGAGGGCAAAGAGCGAGCGGTTTGACACCAGGAAACTGCTGATGCTTGCCGCCGCGAGTGTGTTCACCCTGGTGATGTGTTTCACCGTGAACCTGCGGCCCCTTAAAACGGCGGTGGATGAATACTACCGGAACGGGGACACGATATCACCTGGCAGCGTGGAAATTGTGGAAGGCTACATAAAGGAACTGGCCGATAACGTTAAACGATATTTAGGAGGAGAATAGATGTTGTTGATAATTGGGTTCTTGTTTATGGTTTTTATTATCTTTATTGCCACGGGTTCATTATCAGGAATGGGTCTGGGGCAGATGATTGATCTGCCGTCAGCTTTGATAGTTATTGTCTCTTTGATTTTTTTCCTGATTTTATCAAAAAGCGGCAGCGTCATCGGCAGGTATTTCAAGAGGAGTTTTACAAAGGGGCATACATACACCGAATCGGAACTTGCGGGGCTTTCGGCGGCTATCGGGAACACGATCAAGTTCACCCTTGGCACTGGCGGAGTTGGTTTTCTTTTCGGCTTCATTGCCATGTTTATGAATTTACAGGACAGGCAGATGCTTGGCCCCAACCTCGCGGTTAGTTTATTTACGGTACTTTATTCCGTTACGATAAGCTGCTTCGTTTTCTTTCCAACCCAGGTCTGGGCGGAAAACAAACTTGCCTCCCTGAAGG
>JGI24698J34947_10001880_pt1 | contig 11195 bp, 7 predicted proteins | sample TergutMp193P3_FD_34947 | JGI IMG/M metagenome (IMG submission 34947)
AAGGGCTTTTCAATGACACGGATGCGCTCTTTAGCGGCGCACAAGAAATCGCCAACGCAGCCGGCGGCGCTGACAATGATACCGGCGGCGGCATAGGAGGATTGCTTGGCAGAATCTTCGGCGGCGGCTCAAGCGGCGGCGGCAATGGCGCCGCCGTTGGCAAGGGCGTAACCGAGTACCCGTGGGGCGTCATCGACAGCAGGCTTGTCGGGCCTTGGTATGTCGATCGCGCCCAAACTGATCTGACGTACGAGTTTACCACCTATGGGGCGTTTATTTTTGGGGGGCAGACAACCCCGTTCACATATACGGCGGACGGCAATACCATAACGGTAGATATTGGAGGGGGCATGTTGACGGCGACCGCCGACTACCGCCTGAGCGGCAATGGAAAAAGCCTAACGCTTTCCAATGTTGACTTCAACTTCCCGGGGGTGGCGGCCACCTATTACAAAGGACAAGTCGAGGGCGGGCCGTTCACGCTGACCGGGATTCCCTCGCGGTACAACGGGAAGTACGCAATGGCAATGATCAAGAACGATCGCTCGACCATAGCGGTCACCGGCGCCCAGTCCATTGACATATCGGTGTCTGGGGATTTCGACATCAAGTTTGCCCCGGTTCGGGGCGGAAAGGCCACATTTAACCTGTATTCGGTCTCTTCTTCCGCGGGGGTTTTACCCTATAGGGGCAGCGACACGCTTACGGTGTCAGTTGGGATATTAAATCAAGCGACAATGAAAGAGGCCAAGGAATCCGGGGACGAAGTCATGGTGACGTTTGAAAAGGTCCCCTTTAAGGACGGCAGCGCCTCAAAAGCATGGAAGGACGGCACGGTAGAGGAAAACTAATCGCGGCAGCGACAACAGAATCGCGTATTCGGACTGACAGGAGGATATTTATATGAAAAATTTAAACAGACGTTTCGGGATTATTGCGATAGCCGCAATAATGGGGCTTTCATTCGCCGCGCCCGTACACGCGGGCGGAATCTTGGATCGCCTCTTCAACGGCGGCGCGAAAAGTTTGGCAAAGCAGACTCTTGATTTGACCAAGAAAGCGGCGGACATCGAAAAACAAAAGGCGAAGCTTCAGATGAAAGCAACGGAAATCGAGGAAAAGATGTCTGCCTTGTCCGGCAGGGACAGGAGAACGTTCCGGGAAGAACTGACGCGCTTGAACGTCGAGGGGCCGGGGTGGCTTTTCAGCGAAGCGCCGGGTATCCTTAGCGGCGCGGAAGACGACATTGATGATGATACCGGCGGCATAGGAGGATTGCTTGCAAGAATCTTCGGCGGCGGCAACAAAAACAGCGGCGCGGCTTCGGGCGGCTCATCGTCAAGTGACGGCAATAGCGGCGAAGCGGGAGACGGCGGAGGAGGAGGCGGAAAAGACGATCTCCAGAAATGGATAACCGTAACGGACAGCACATTCGACACGTCTAGCATCTGGGGCATCGCCTATGGCAACAACAGGTTTGTCGCCGTGGGTTGGTCCGGCAAAATGGCGTATTCCGCAAACGGCGCAAGCTGGACAGCCGTAGCGGACAGCGCATTCGGCACGTCCGACAATGTCATCGACGCCATCGCCTATGGAGGCGGCAGGTGGGTCGCCGTTGGTCAGGACGGCAAAATGGCGTATTCCGATGACAACGGCGTAAACTGGACAGCCGTATCGGACAGAGCATTTGACTCGTCTACCATCACCGACATCGCCTATGGAAACAACAGGTTTGTCGCCGTGGGTACTCATGGCAAAATGGCGTATTCCGCAGACGGCGCAAGCTGGACAGCCGTAGCGGACAGAACATTCACATTCGACAATGCCATCAACGGCATCGCCTATGGAAACAACAGGTTTGTCACCGGGGGTTCTGACGGCAAAATTGCGTATTCCGATGACGGCGTAAACTGGACAGCCGTAGCGGACAGAACAGCATGGAGTTATGAATATTCTGGTAATACTTATTACAATGCCATCGAAGCCATCGCCTATGGAAACAACAGGTTTGTCGCCGGGGGTTCTGGTGGCAGTATGGCGTATTCCGATGACAACGGCGTAACATGGACAGCCGTCGCGGACAGCACATTCGGCACGATTGGCATCGAAGGCATCGCCTATGGAAACAACAGGTTTGTCGCCGTGGGTGCTGTGGACCGAATTGCGTATTCCGCAAACGGAACAAGCTGGACAGCCGTAGAGTACAACGGAATGTATAACATCCTCGGCATCGCCTATGGAAACAACAGGTTTGTAGCCGTGGGTATGAACGGCAAAATGGCATACGCGGATTGGTAGGAATGGTATCTGATACCGTTTAACGATATTTAAGGAGATTTATATGAAAAAGAACAGTTTAAACATTTTGAGATTGACGGCGCCGGCGCTTGCCATCGCGCTGGTTCTCTCAAGCTGCGGATTCGGCGCGAAAAATCTTGCAAGGCAGGTTTCCGATTTGACCAAACAAGCGGAGAAAATCGAAAAACAAACGGCGGAGCTTCAGGCGAAAGCGGCGGAGATCGAGGAAAGGGCGGCTGCCCTGTCCGGCAAGAACAGGATAACGTACCAGAACGAACTGGCGCGGCTGGGCTTCGAGGCGCCGGAAGGGCTTTTCAATGACACGGATGCGCTCTTTAGCGGCGCACAAGAAATCGCCAACGCAGCCGGCGGCGCTGACAATGATACCGGCGGCGGCATAGGGGGATTGCTTGGCAGAATCTTCGGCGGCGGCTCAAGCGGCAGGAGCGCGAGAAGCGGCGGTCCCACCACATGGACAGACGTAGCGGACAGCCCATTCGGCACAAGCACGATCTACGGTGTCGCATGGGGCAACAATAAATGGGTCGCCGGGGGTTGGAACGGCTTAGCGTATTCCGCGGACGGCGTAACATGGAAAAGAGTATCGAACAGCCCATTAGGCTCGTCCACCATCACCACCATCGCCTATGGCGGCGGCAAGTTTGTCGCAGGGTGTTATAACGGCCAAATGGCGTATTCCACGGATGGCGAAACATGGACAGCCGTATCGAACAGCCCATTAGGCTCGTCTGAGGTCAACGGCATCGCNTACGGGGGCAACAGGTGGGTCGCCGTGGGTAACGACTTTTATCAACCCGGTAAAATCGCGTATTCCAGGGACGGCGTAACATGGACAGCCGTAGAGGACACCACATTCGCGTTCGGCATCAACGGCGTCGCATGGGGTAACAACAGGTTTGTCGCCGTGGGAAATGGGGGCAAAATTGCGTATTCCACAAACGGCCAAAACTGGACCGCTGTATCGGACAGCACATTCGGTACGTCTAACATCGAAGCCATCGCCTTTGGCAACAACAGGTTTGTCGCCGGGGGTATTGGCAGCAAAGCGGCGTATTCCACAAACGGCCAAAGCTGGACAGCCTCAGCGGACAAACTATTCATCGGTGGTTACATCAACGCCATCACCAATGGGAACAACAGGTTTGTTGCCGGGAGTAGTGATGACGGTATAGCGTATTCCACAGACGGCGCAACATGGACAATCGTATCGGACCCCATCACCGTTCGCGACGACTTCATCAACGGTATCGCCTACGGCAAAGGCAGGTTTGTCGCCGTGGGTCATGGCGGCAAAATGGCGTACGCGGACTGGTAGGAGAGCAAAAGGCGCCTGACGCCTTTTTGCAAAGGAGTTTTTATGAGAATCAGATTTAGACCTAGACTTAGAATTAGAACCAGAAAAAGACGATCTCCGGGTTGCCTTTTGTTTCAAATAATAGGGGTTATCATCTTCATAGCGCTGATCTACGCGGCGTATAAGTTGATATAGTCATTACTCTGACCATCACCGGAGTGGGAAGAATGAGGAATAAGGAGTGGGGAATGAAGAATGATGGTATTTGATACCGTTCAACTAAATTGAAGGAGAAAAACATGGCAGTAAAAAAAACAACGGCGAAACGGGTAAGAACACCTTCGCAAGCCGGGCAGAATGCGGTTATCAGCACCGTCGAATGGTTCGGGACTTTAATCGTGCTTATCATCCCCATTGTCGGGATCGTTATCTATTTTGTATGGGCGTTTGGCACAGGAGGCGGCAACCTCAACCGCCGCAACTACTGCCGCGCCGCCCTGATTATGATGGCGATAAGCATCGGATTGAGTATTATTTTTTCCGTGGCGCTTGGGGGCATCATCGGGATGGTAATGAGAGGATTCGGCGCCTAGTAACAGAGAACGAGCAAATATAATTTGCTTTGGCAAATGTAATTTGCAAAGAATTTAACAAGGAGAAATTGCCATTGCGTTGCAGTGGCGTTCGATTAAAATCATCGCTAATGCTGTCGAAGGTGGCACCGCGATAAAAAGGAGTTAAACATGGCAAAAAAAACAACAAGAGCAACAAAAGCAAGGAAAACCGCCGCGCCCAGAGCCAGCTCAAAGGACGCGGAAAATAACAAGGGAATGGCGATTATCGCCTACCTTGGCATTCTGTTTTTAATCCCGCTTTTAACCGGAGATTACAAGAAATCGGCATTTTTAAAGTTTCACACAAACCAGGGGTTTGTGTTGTTTTTGACCGCTATCGCGTTGTGGATCGTCTGGTCAATAATCTGGGCAATATTCATCAGGGGCATTATGTATTCTTATTCATAGGGCATGTGGGGATTAATGAGCACCCTCTCGTGGCTCTTGTGGCTCGCCATCCTTGCGCTCTGCGTCATCGGCATAATCAACGCCGCGAACGGAAAGATGAAACCGCTGCCGCTGATTGGGAAATTCACGATTATCAAATGAAAGGTATCTGATACCAATCATTGAACGTATGTTCCGTAAGATATAGAGGTAAGGAGTTTTTAAAACATTATGAAAAAAGTGTTTCTGTTCTTGGTTCTCGCGCTCATCGCCGCGGGAGGGGCGTTCGCGCAAAACTATAAGGATGGCGCTACTAATTTTAAGTTTTATACACAGGCTAGTGTGAATAGCGGCGATGGGTACAGGAAGCTCAGGCTGTCGGCAAGCCCGGTAAGGGCGCCGGAGGTGGTGATAGGGGACGTCGGCTACATGGAGCTTGTATCGGCCCATACCGCGGGGCCTCCCAATATCATCGAAATATTGGAAGTGAATCCAAACATCAGGGCTAAATGGAAAGTAGGGGACAAAACGACCGTAGAGGGGTTAATGAAAGATCCCGCGAATGTCCTCGAATACAGGATTAGCACCCCGGGCAACGGGTATTGGGTCGAGTTTACCGGGACCGGGTATCAGGGCCTGTTTGACGTGGTGGATTACCGCAAGTTTGGCGTAATCCTGCCGAATTCGGCCGTGCGCGTTTTTTCCATGGGCAATTCCGTGACGATTGAGTCCGGCGCCATTGGGTGGGACGATGAATTCATGTACGCGAATAACCTGGATGATTTCATGAAGTATTTGGCCCAGAAAGTAGATTATGACAAGGTCAAAAGATTTTCCAATAAAGCAAAATTCGACGGTTTAAAAACAGATGAGGATAAGAGGGCCTATTGCGCGGGGTTGGTTGCAGCGGTAGCCACCGGCGAGGGGGTGTGGGGCGCCGTATGGGGGGCGTTCCCCCCGTGGCTTATACCACTGGAATTTGCCAACGTACTGGCGCAATTTACGGCCCAGGCATATATGGCCGCGGTCATTGGGTATCTTCATGGGTATTATCCGGTAGGCGGCGACGCGTTTCAACAGCAATTAAAGCTGGACAATTATGTACTATATGCCGGCTACAAGACAGGTACAATGACCGCGGATACTCTTATGGGCATGGGCGAGGGAGCAGCGCAAGAAGTTATACAGGAGGCTGCAAAATTAATACTGACAAAAATAGGAGCCTCCAGTACTGTCTTACGATCGATTCCGGTCGTCGGCACGGTTTGGGGCGTCGGTAAGGGAGCCTACGACGGATTTACCGACGCTATTGATATGGGAACTAGTGCATATACGTATTACAGCAAAGGGCAGGCGGAGTTCTCATTCGATACGCCTACGAAGAAGATTACCAGGTACAACGGCTCGTCTGTAAATATCACCATCCCCGCCACGATAGACGGCAAACCTGTCGAGGTATTGGCGGCCGGCGCTTTTCAAAACAATAAAAACATAGAAAGCATCACCTTGGGCGAAAACATAAAAACAATAGAAGCCGGCGCGTTTGAGGGTCTCACAAGACTAAAAACCGTGACATTGCGCAGCTCCGTCAGGACACTAGGCGCTTCGGCATTTTCAGGCTGCGGCCAGCTCACCACCGTGAACCTCCCGTCAAACGCAAGCAACATGAAAATCGGGACCGATGCTTTTAAGGGAACCAGGCTTGACTTCGCTACCAAGGTGGCGCTCAGGAAGATAGGGTATACGGGGGCCGGGGTAGGCAAAGGGCTTTTTATCGAAAACAAAACGGGCGCCACTATCACGGTCATCGAAAGAAAGAACGGATCAAACTGGTCTTCCCTATCAATCAAGAGCGTAAAAAACGGAACCAGCAGTACCAGAATTGACCTTGAGCCCGGCACGTATGATATACGGACACGTACTCAGGCGAATTATCCCGCCGGCGACATCTTCGAGAAAAAGAACGTCAGGGTCACGGACGACACGACCGTCGCCTTTACCGCCAGTGACCGTTACAAGGTGACAAGAGCGGACTATCAGGCGTTTATACAGGCCCGCTGTGAATTCAGCAACGCCTTAAATGTCTGGAGGGCGATGAACACGCACGCCTCCGCCGACTCCCTTTACAAAACATGGGCCGAAAGCTACCCCGGCACTTCCGATCGCAGGTTTCCTTACCCAAAGCCCACCAACAAGACCGACAAGGAACTCATACAGTCCCAGTGCAAGTTCAGTAACGCGCAGGCTGTTTGGGACGCGGTCGATAAACACTCGGACCCCGCGGCGCTTTTGGGGGCATGGGCCGGCAGCTATTACAAGAACGCGGGAAGCGGGGGCGCACCCGCGCGCTCAGGCGGCATCCTCGGCGGCATTGCGGAAATAGTCCAAAGAGTCCAAGGTATCTTCGGCGGCTCTGACGATAACGCCGGCACGGCAAGAGTGCCGGGCGTGCCTACTGGCGTGGCCGCGGCGAGGAACCCCTCAGGCTCGACCGACGTGCGGATGAGCTGGAAGGCGGTGAGCGGCGCGACCGGCTACAGGGTATATTATTCCAGTACCGGAACCGACTCAGGCAAGCTGGAGGGATCGCCAACCGCGACAACATTTACCAGCACAGGCAATTACACAGACAAAACCCACTATTTCAGGGTATCCGCGGTGAACAGCGCCGGGGAAGGTGCGCCGTCTTCATGGGTAACGGTAGGGCCTGTGGCCGCCTCAACAACACCCGCACCCGCACCAACACCCGCGCCCGGCGGCCCCACCACATGGACCGCCGTGTCGTCGAGCCCGTTCGACACGTCCGACGTCAACGGCGTCGCCTTTGGCAACAACACATGGGTCGCCGTGGGGAGAAACGGCAAAATCGCGTATTCGGCGGACGGGAGAAGCTGGATCGCTGTACCGGCAGGCAGAAGCACGGGTCAAACCACATTCACCACAAACAGAAATTTCCACGACATCGCCTTTGGCAACGGGACGTTTATCGCCGTGGGCAACGGCGGAATGGCGGCTTCCACGGACGGCAGAACATGGACAGCCGTAGCAAACGCCCCCAACGCCACCGACGGCATCGCCTTTGGCGGCGGGAGGTTTATCGCCGTCGGCAGCACCAACCGTGAAAGCCTAACGGCGTATTCCACGGACGGCAGAACATGGACGGCCGTTGACGTTGCGCCCATATTCGGCGCCGGCGCCGGCAACCAAGGCCCCATCTCCCCCGGCTACGGCAACAATAGATGGGTCGTCGTAGGCCACCGCGGCAAAATCGCGTATTCCTCGAACGGCGCCGCATGGACAGCCGTGGCAAACAGCACGTTCCCCACCGGCGCCAGCACCGGCTTTCTCGGCGGCATCGCCTATGGCGGCAACAGGTTCGTTGCCGTGGGCCATGGCGGCAAAATCGCGTATTCCTCGGACGGAGCCGCCTGGACAGCCGTAGCAAACAGCGGATTCGTAAACTTCATCAGCGCCGTCGCCTTTGGCAATAATAGATTTGTCGCTGTGGGCGATAGCGGCCAAATCGCGTATTCGGCGGACGGCGCAAGCTGGACAGCAGTGGCAAACAGCCCATTCGGAACAACCAAAGACGACGACATCTTCGCCGTCGTTTACGGGAACGGCAGGTTCGTCGCCGTGGGTGAGGACGGGAAGATGGCGTATGCGGATTGGTAGGAAAGTGTTGACGAGAAAAACGGTGCCTGGCACCTTTTAAATTATCAAATAAGGCGTTTGGAGAAGTATATGCGAAAAATTGTACAAAAAATAAACAACACATGGACGATTGTCAAAAGCCGCTACCCTATTTTCACCGCGGTGTTGATGATTTTGTTTGTCGCGATGCTGCTGGTGTTGACGCTGGCGGTCATTTTGACCCGAATTGACAATAATATAAACTATTTCGAAGCGCTTAAAACCATATTTACCTACCACACCGGCACGGCCAGCGCCAACGTTGCAGATAACGCCGTCTTTACTGTGCGCATGATTGCCATTATTTCAGGGACATTGTTATTTTCGGGAACCATTATTTCCATTATGACCACCTTGATACGCGGTTACATTACCAACCGCGACGGGGCAAAGGGGCGGCTTCGCGTGTCAGGCCATTTGCTGATTTTATGCTATAACAAGGAAGTCCCCGCGATTTTGGCGGATTTAATGTTTGACTCCAATCACAAAACCGTATTGCTGTTGTCTGACGCGAAAAAGCAGCAGGTCTTCGACGAATTGGACGCCGCCATTGCCGAATTGGACGAAAAGCCAAAGCACAAAATCAACCTCATCGTGCGCCAGGGCAACCCCGCGAGTTTAAGCGAGCTAAAAGACGTTGCCATAGAACAAGCAAGCGCGATTTTAATTATGAACGACAACGCGAGCGTTAGTGACGAGTTATGCGAAACGGATTATTTGGGCAGTCTGGATTTGGTTTTGAAATTGGGCAGTTTCAATTTACGCCCAAACGTACCGATAGGGGTGGAAACAAGCACTCAGGAAGCGTCGGACATTATGCGTTCATTACGCAAAGATATTTTGGGATTGAACGACAAGCAAATACAGTTTTTTGCGCATCACAAGAAAATCGGGCAATTCATGGCGCTGGCGGTATCCAATCCGGATTTGTGCAGTGTATTGTCGGAACTTTTGTCGTATCGCGGCTGCGAATTTTATCCCATTGACAAAATATCGCGCGAAGAATATTTGCAAAGCCATTGCGCGGGCATTCCGACTGTGGAGATCGGCGGTAAAATGTACTGCATTGCCGATGATGAAAGCGCCGCGCGGCGCAAACGCGGGTCTCCGTATAAAACCGAACGAAGGCTGCAAAAGTCCAAGGGGAGTTTGACCGTGCGCCCTCTTACATTGTTTGTCATTGGCCAAAACCGCAAATACAAATATATGGTCGAAACGTTAAAACAGACGAACCCCGACACGGTTATCAACCATTTCAAAACCGGCGATATTAATAATTTTGTCGATACGGTAATGAAGCAGGGCGACAGCAATTCGGTAGCCGTGGTGTTAAGTGACGATACAGTACCGCCCAAAAATTACGACGCGAACGTGTTTTGGACTATTATTGAATTGTCGCGCATGGCAAGCATCAACGAACGGCCGTTCAAAATCTTTGTCGAAATTATTGACCCCAAAAATCAAAAAAGTCTGGAAAATTTGAACATTCAGAATTTCGTCGTTTCGACCCAGGTCATTTCGACCTTTTCGAACAAGTTGTTGAACGACGCGAATTCCGTGTATTTTTACGAAGAATTGTTCATGCCGTCAAGTTTTTTCGACATCGAAGTTTCGCGCGCAAACGAAGTATTCGACATTACGGAAGCGCAAACCTTTTCGTCGTATGCCGAATTTGTCCACGCGGGCTATTACGGTACGCGCGAGACGGATACGATGATTATACCTTTCGGCATTTACACCAACGCGAAAAACTACGTTTTGTTTTGCGCCGAACTGGACAAAAAACGCGACTTTGTTGTAAAGCCCACAGATAAAATCATTTACGCCTCTATCAAAACAGGATAAAAAAAATATCAGTTACCATTTTGGGACGTATGTTCCATAACTATATTTAAGGAGATTTTGAATGAAAAATGTAAACAGACGTTTCAGATTTATCGCGATGGCCGCAATAATAGGATTAACGTTCGCCGTTCTTTTAATTTTCGGTTGTGCCAGCAATCCCATCACCGGGAAAAGTACCATGGCCTTCGTGGGCAACAGCCAGCTCTTCCCCATGTCTTTTGCCCAGTACGAAGAATTCCTCAATGAAAACACGGTCGTCACCGGCACGGCAGACGCGCAAATGGTTGAGAGGGTTGGGAGAAGGCTTGCCGAAGCGTCCCAAAAATGGCTCGCCGCCGATGGCAATGAGCATTTCCTGGACGACTATGCATGGGAGTACAAACTGATCAAAAAAGATGACATGGTAAACGCCTCGTGCTTGCCCGGGGGCAAGATCGTCGTGTATACTGGGATTCTACCGGTAACTCAGACCGAAGAGGGACTCGCGGTGGTGCTTGGCCACGAAGTAGCCCACGCTCTGCTCAACCACGGCCAGCAGCGTTTGAGCGCCAGTTTGCTTCAACAGCTTGGCGCCATTGGACTTCAGGCGGGGATGGGGGTAACCGGTGTGTCCAGCGAAACCCAGCAACTGACCATGGCCGCGTACGGCGTAGGCACCCAATTAGGCGCTGCCCTGCCCTTCAGCCGCTCACACGAAAGCGAGGCTGACCACTACGGTCTCCTGCTCATGGCAATCGCGGGGTACAACCCCGACGCGGCCGCTCCTTTCTGGGAGCGTATGTCCGCCACGGGCGGCGGCGGTACTCCTGAATTCCTGGGCACCCATCCATCCCACGACACGAGGATCAGGCAGATCCAGGGCTGGACTCCCGAGGCGAAGCAGAAGGCCGCCGAGTTCGGAGTCAGATTCTAGGGGCGAAAAAAAGGTGCCTGGCACCTATTAAATATTTCTATATGAAGGAGAAAAACATGGCTAATTGTTCAAACTGCGGGGAACCCTTAAAAGAGGGCGTGAAGTTCTGCACATCCTGCGGGACGGCGGT
>JGI24698J34947_10001881_pt1 | contig 11192 bp, 9 predicted proteins | sample TergutMp193P3_FD_34947 | JGI IMG/M metagenome (IMG submission 34947)
GTCACGGTGTTTTGCCCCTGACAGGACCCCAATTAAATTCTTTAGGCATACATTTCTGCCTTTGCACATGGGGTGATAAAAGGCGGCAGTCACCCTTTACGAACCGGCAGTCACTTCGCCCACAATTTCGTATTTGCGCTCTTTGCCGAACAAACCGCGCATGGCTTTTATCGGCGGAAAATTGCAGATTGCGTTCAGTGATTTTATTATATCGTTGATATTTTGTTTGGTGACTGCTTCCTGTTCACTGTATTTTATATCAGGAACAAATGCATTTAATAATACACAATCGTCTTTTAATTTTGTGAATGAAACATCTATTTCTGTTGCGGCTTTATGCAAAATGTCCAAATCATGTATTTTCTCGACTGTTTTACCATTACCAATAATAAAACTTTTTAGGAATTTTTCAGCGGCTTGTGTAGCGTGAAAACAAATAATATCATACATTTGATCTTCTGGATATTTTGGCAGTGTAAACAATGTGTCTACCGTTTTAATATCCATTTCAGCTTTATGACATAACGTATTTGCGGATTCAGTAACCAGTGATTTACTCATAGAGTACTATCCCTTTGGTCAATATCGTATTTTTTACGCCGTTTGGATTTTGTATATCATAAAAAAATTTCTCTCTGTATACCAATATATCGGCGGGGATAATGTCATTATCATATAAGCTTATTGCTATTTTTTGATATGTTTTTAGTCGGTCCAAATTATTCCTGATAATAACGCACAGATCAATATCGCTCTTTTTGGTCGGTCTTCCGTAGGCATAGGAACCAAAAAGGTATATTTTTTTTATTGTGCCCGGCTTCACGCTGTCAAGGATGAGCGAGCGTATAAACGGTATTTTGTCGGCAAAAGGAGGAGGGGTGCGTTTTCGGACCGCCGGGGGCTTGGGGGCGCTTTTCTTACGGACAGCCGGCGCGGTTTTATTCACGGTTTGCTCCTGATTTACTTACTCTAATATGCGGCCTTTGCTTTGTCAAGGCGCCGGAAAGGTTTTGGGGTTGTTTTATTTACTTTGGAAGCGCCTCAATTACCTTGAAATACGCTTCCTTCGCTTTGCCGTTTTCATCAAACAACAGCGGCTGCCCCGCCGACCGCCAGCTTCGGTCGTCAGTAACGCCCCAAAATGTTACGCGCTCAATAATATCGGCGTATTCAATAAAGAGCTTCATATATTCGCCGTACAACATCGCCTGAGTTTGAAGTCCGGAAGCGCTGACCGTGGATCGGTCATGTTTGTTACGGCCGCCGCCAGTTTTTGTAAACTCACCATAACCCTGTCCCAGCACGTCAAGTTCGGAGATGGAGATTATTACACCTAACTCCTTAAACTTATTCAAAGTGGCTTTTATGCTGCTGGCGCTTACGCCGGTATTGTGGTGGCTTTGCATACCAATGCCTTCGATAAGGAGTCTGCCGGCGGCTTCTCCGGCGGGTTTATCGCTGCCATTCAGGTATTTTTGATTGACATCACGCACCATGTTATGAACCATGGACGATTTAGCCAGCGTATCCAGATTATAATCGTTGTAATACAGAATTGCGCCCGGATCCGCCAGGCGCGCCGCGAGGAATCCCTCGTATACAAAATCAGAACCGATAGTCGCATACCAGGGGTTTTCTTTGCGTATTACTTTTGTCCAATCTGATGTAAAACCAAAACCGCCGTCAGGAAACGCCTCGTTCAATACGTCCCATGAATATATCTTTCCTTTATAATGCGCTACTACATTGGTGATATATTCCTTCATATTGTTGAGGTTCGCGTCGTCGCCGGTCATCCATCGGGCATTCTGGCTGTGCCAGAGGAGGGTATGGCCGACAACCTTAAAGCCGGACGCTATCGCCGCGTCGACCATATTATCCGCCGTGCGATAGCTATATGAACCTTGAGTAGGCGCGAGATAGCTGGGCTTCATATTATTCTCCGCGGTAAGCACATTAAAGTGGCGCGTTAATTCCGGGCTGACTATCGCGGTTTCATCTACATCATAGGGATTAAAAATATTTCCCAGCATAAAATATTTACTAAATTGATCTTTCATGGGGGGTAGATCCATGATTTTATCGGAGGCTGGGGGTTGGGTTTTACAACCGATCAACAGCAGGACGGTAATAATGAATGTTACCATACCCGTTTTTCGCGCGTTAATCATACGTCACTCCTTGCGCAGCGCTGCAGTAAAACCGCGTCCGCGAGAACCAGCGCCGCCATCGCTTCCACCACCGGGACGGCGCGGGGAACCATGCAAACGTCATGGCGGCCGCTGATGATCACGTCGACCGTTTCGCCCGTTGCGCTGTTAAGGGCTTTTTGCGGTTTTGAGATCGAAGGGGTGGGCTTAAAAGCGACGTTAAATGTAATGTCCTGCCCGCTGGAAATGCCGCCAAGAATGCCGCCGGCGTTGTTGGTTCCCGAAACCGGCGTGTCGTTGTTTTGCGATCCTTTCAAAGCCGCGGCGGCAAACCCCGCGCCGAATTCGATTCCCTTCGCCGCCCCTATGGAGAGCATCGCGGCGGCGAGCAGCGCGTCCAGTTTGCCGAAGACCGGTTCGCCCAGACCGGGCGGGACTCCGCTCACCAGACAGGAGACCATTCCCCCCCCGCTGTCGCCCTCGGCGCGCAGGGCTTCAATGGCTTTAAGCGCCTTCTCCGCCGCCGCCCTGCCGGGCGCCTTGAGCGGGTTTTTATCAATTTCGTCAAGATTAAAATCGGCGTCGCCGGGTTGGGGCATATCGATCCCGGCAATTGCCGACGCCCACGCCGTTATGCGAATACCGTACGCGGCGAGAAATTGTTTCGCCACCGCCCCGGCGGCGACGCGGCACAGGGTTTCCCTGCCGGAGCTTCGCCCCCCTCCCCGGTGATCGCGGATGCCGTACTTGGCGTGCCAGCCAAAATCCGCGTGTCCGGGGCGGCAAATATCGCGCACATTATCGTAGTCCGCCGAATGGCAGTCGCCGTTGCGCACCAGTACCGCGATGGGCGTCCCCAGGGTTTTACCTTCAAACACGCCGGACAGAATTTCCGGCTCATCGGCCTCGGTGCGGCTGGTGGACGCCCCGCCCTGGCCCGGACGCCGCCGCCTCAACTCGCGGGCGATGTCTTCAGCCGACAGCGCGATCCCCGCCGGGCAGCCGTCGATCACACAGCCCAAAGCCGGCCCGTGGGATTCGCCAAAAGTGACTACCTTAAAAATCTCGCCAAAAATATTTCCCGCCATTGAGGGCATTATATTCATAATCGGCGATTTGTGCTATACTGGTACGGTGAACTTGATCCTTTTTGAAGCGAATGAGCTGGGCAAGGCGCTGCCGCGGCGGGATGAACGGACAATTCATTTGCTCAAGGTACTGCATAAAAAAGCGGGCGATATTTTTGAAGCGGGGCTTATCGACGGCGGGCAGGGCATCGGCAAAATAGAAAAAATCGCTATTGATGGTTCTATCACGTTCTCCCTTGATGTGCAGGGTCTTCCCCCATCCCGGCTGCCGGTTCGCGTTGCCGTCGGCTTTCCCCGCCCCATACAGATTCGCCGCCTGTTACGCGATCTATCAACATTGGGCGTTGAGGCAATCGATCTGTTCGGCGCCGACACGGGCGAAAAAAGTTACCGCGATACCAAACTGCTCGACGACGGCGGCGCGCACGCGGCGCTTATCGAAGGCGCGGCGCAGTCGCGCGACACCACCATCCCGGCGTTTTCTGTTTTTCCCCGTCTGGATGACTGGCTGAAAAAACGCCCCTGGGAGATGCCCCCCAAAAAGCACACGACGCCCCTGCTGATCGCCGCGGACAATGTGCGCCCCGAGGGGGCGATGTCCCGCATGGCTCCCACCAAGCGCCCCGTGGTGCTGGCGATTGGGCCGGAGCGCGGCTGGTCCGACCGCGAACGGGATTTGTTCGAATCGGCGGGCTTTTTGCGCCTGTCACTGGGGAGCCGCGCCCTGCGGACGGAAACCGCCTGTGTCGCGGCGGCGGTGCTGGCTCTGGAAAAAATCGGCGAATTGGGGTAAACTGTACCCCTCATGAATCAGGATCAGATAAAAGAAAAGTTACTGTCCATCGAAGACGCCCCGCTGGAATTTTCCCTTATTTTTTCGGGAAAAAAAAGTTCCAAGGTAAACGGCCTGTACAAGCCGGACAGCCGCGAGATTATCCTCCACAACCGCAATTTTGATCAGGGCGTAACGGGCGACAATCTGCTCCTGTACACGGCGATTCATGAATACGCCCACCACCTCCACGCCTGCAAACAGGGCGGCACGCTCTCGGCGCGGGCGCACACGTCGGAGTTTTGGGCGATTTTCCACACGCTGCTGGAAAAGGCCGAAGCGAAAAAAATCTACCGCGATGTTTTTGCCGGTTCGCCGGAGCTTGCCGCCCTCACCGAAACCATCCGCAAAAAGTACCTGCGCGAAAACGGATCGCTGGTCAAGGAAATGGGTAAACATTTGTTAAGGGCGCATGAACTTTGCACCGCTATCGGCGTCCGCTTTGAGGATTATGTCGACCGTATGCTGCGCATACCCCGTACCGCGGCGAACATGGCGATAAAAATGTTCGAATACGATCTCAGCCCCGAAACCGGCGCCGACAATATGCGCTTCCTTGCCGGTATCCGCGACGACGGCGACCGCCAGGCCGCCGAAAAAGCCCTCATCAAGGGCAAAAGCCCCGACATGGTCAAAATGGCGATCCGGCAAAAATCGGCGGAAGAAGACCCGCTCCTGCAGCTTGAAAAGGAGAAAAGCCGCCTTGAGCGGACCATCGAAACCCTCTCAAAACGCCTGGATGAGGTAAAAAAGCAGTTGGCGGGCAGTAAATAGCCTTCTATCATCTATAATTATTGCTATTTAACCATTTTTCTCCTATAATAATACTATGTTGCTGTCGGTTAGTTTTCCTTCATGGCTCAAGCCGGAGATAATCCCCGGGCTGCCGGTTCGCTGGTACGGGGTGATGTACGTCTTTGCCTTTGCCACGGCTTTTTTGCTCTACCGCCGGCAGATACGGGAACGGCGCTTCCCCATGACCGAAGATCAACTGTACTCGCTGTTCACCTGGGGCATACTGGGGCTGATGTTGGGGGCGCGGCTTTTTTCTACGATCGTGTATGAGACGAGCGATATCTACCGCCGCCAGCCCTGGCTGATCTTCTGGCCCTTCCGGGGCGGGCAATTTACCGGCCTTATGGGGATGAGCTACCACGGCGGCGCTTTGGGCGGTCTTTTGGCGGTTATTATTTACGCCAAGGTTAAACGTTACAGCTTTCGGGAAATCGGCGATATGTACGCGGCAAGTATCCCGCTGGGTTACACCTTCGGGCGGCTGGGGAATTTTTGCAATGCCGAGTTGTACGGCAGGGTAACGACCGGCCCCATGGGGATGGTGTTCCCCGAACAGAGCGTCCGGCTCCTTCCGGTCAGCGAGGCATGGGTGCGGGAGGCCGCCGAAAAAACCGGCGCCGTTGTTTCGGGCGGTCTGGTGAATCTGCCGCGCTACCCTTCGCAGTTGTATGAGTTGCTTTTTGAGGGAATAATCCTGTGGGCGCTCATCTGGTTTTTCCGTAACCGCAAACCCTTCAAAGGTTTTTTGATCGGTCTGTATTTTTTCGGCTACGGCATTTTCCGCTTCTTTATCGAATATTTCCGCGAGCCGGATGAAGATTTGGGGTATCGTATTGAATTTATCAAATCTACGCTGTCCCCCGCGTATGCGCATCCCCCGTTCAGTTTTTCAACCGGGCAGATACTTTGTTTTTGGATGATTGTTTTTGGTATTGTGTGGAACGTCGTCTGTTCACGGCTGCCGGGGCGCGAGCCGTGGGTGTATAATGAAGACAGTCAAAGCGACAAGCCGGCGGACAGGGCAAGTGAACGCAACCGCGTAAGCGAACGCAACCGCCGCCGTCAATTACGGAAGAAATTACGTTAATGTATATTGTTTGGAGGAAGATATGAAACAGTTTGCGGTAATTATGCTGACGCTCGCTCTGCTGGTAGGCTGCGCGAGTTCAGACGGCAGATTTTTCCTGCTGGATCCCATGGAGGAATCCGCGGATAGGATCACCGAGAAAGTTCCGTTGGGAAGCCGAGTGGCGATAGCGTCTTTTGACGCGGGAAGAACCAGGCTTGCGGATTATTTGGTAGATGAGCTTACCGAAATGCTGCAGCGGCGAAGCGTTGATGTGGCAAGCTGGCAGAATATGGAATACGCATACCGGGAGTTGAATCTGCATATGTCGGATATCAGTGATGAGACTGCGCAGACGATCGGTAAATTCCTGGGGGCGGATAAGGTGATTATCGGCAGTTTTACCGAAGCGAACGGCAAGTTTTACTACAAGACCGCCATCGTTGACACGGCGCAGGCTGTCCGCACCGAGCTTACCCAGTTTGAAATCCGCAGCAGCCGGGCGATGCAGCGCAGCGTCGAGGCCGTAACCCAGCAGGCGGCGGCGCCGGTGCCCAATGAAGAGGTCAGATCAGATAACGCGGGCACCTTCCTTGACCGGGGCATTCTGTACGCCCGGCGCGCCGATTATGAGCGGGCGAAAGCGGATTTTTCCGAGGCGGTTCAGTTAAACCCCTCTTTGGCGGCGGCGTATATCAACCGCGGTCTGGTGCATTACCATGAGAGGAGCTACCGGGAGGCGCTTGCGGATTTTACCCAGACAATCGCTCTGGATCCCGGTTACGCGGCGGCGTATAACAGCCGGGGCAACGCATACCGGGACATGGAAAACTTTGACGCGGCTATCACGGACTATAACTACGCGATAGCCCTCAGCCCCCGATACGCCGGGGTCTACAGCAACCGGGGCCTTGTNCACTTCAANAAAGATGATTACGCGGCGGCCGTCGCCGATTTTAACGTAGCGATCGATTTGGATCCCCTTTACGAAGGATCGTATAACAACCGCGGACTGGTCTACTATGTCGGCGGCGACTACGATCAGGCTATCGCGGACTTTGACGAGGCGATCAGCCTTGGCCCGCGTTTTGTAGATGCGTACTATAACCGCAGTAATGCGTACATGAAAAAGAACGACTATGACAAGGTTATTGAAGACTGCGATCAGGCGATCAACCTGAACCCGCGGCATATCATGGCGTATTACAACCGCGGTACGGCTTACTTTCTCAAGTCGGACTTTAATCAGGTTGTCGCGGATTTTACCGGCGCGATTGATCTTGGCCTCAATGAAGGGCCGGTGTATTTTACCCGCGGCCTTTCCTATTACAACATCGGCCAGTATGAAGCGGCTGTCGGGGACTTCAACAAGGCGATGGAGTTGAAATATGATGATACGCAGGCGCGTTTCCAGCGCGGTCTTGCCTATCACGGCAGCGGCGAATATGACAAAGCCATTGCCGATTTTACGCAGGTCATCCGCGCAAACGCCCGCTTTGCGGAAGCTTTTTACCGCCGCGGACTCTCCTATCGCGCCAAAGACGATTTTGACAAGGCCATCGCGGACTATGATCAATCGATCAACCTGAACCCCGATTATATCATCGCGTATTACAACCGCGGTCTTGCCTATGCTGAAAAAAAGGAATATACCCGCGCCATTGCGGATTATGATCAGGCGGTAAAACTGGATCCCAATTTCGCGATAGCGTTTAACAGCCGTGGAATTGCGTATACCAACATAGATGATCACAACAAAGCCGTCGCGGATTTTACCCTGGCTATTGGGCTGGATCCTTTCTATTCGGCGGCGTATACCAATCGCGGTTACAGCTACCATGTCAGAAAAGATTACGACCGGGCGATTCAGGACTACAATCAGGCGGTCAGGCTGAACGCCGATTACGCGATAGCGTATAACAACCGTGGGCTTGCGTATCAGGAGAAAAAAGACCTGGACAGGGCTATCGCGGACTACGGTCAGGCGATCAGGGCGGATGAGCAATATACGGGCGCGTATATCAACCGCGGCAGCCTCTACAATGTCAAAAGGGAATTTGAAGCCGCTATCGCGGATTATTCTCACGCGATTGAACTGGATACCGGCAATGCGCAGGCGTATACCGGCCGGGGTTTTGCGTACCTGAACAACGCCGCCCCTGACGCCGCTATCGCGGATTTTAACAAGGCGATTACCCTCAGCCCCAGCGCGGAAGCGTATGCCAACCGCGGCAATGCGTACCGGAACAAAAGTGATTTTGACGCCGCTATCGCGGATTATAACCGCGCGATCAACCTGTCCCCCAACGATCCGATGGTGTTTACCGACCGCGGCAATGTGTACCGCAGTAAAAATGACTTTGACAAGGCTATCGAGGACTACGACAAGGCGATTAGCCTGAACCCCAATTTTGCGCTGGCGTATGTCAACCGCGGCATTGCGTACCGCAGTAAAAATGAGCTTGACCGGGCTATTACGGATTATGACGCGGCGATCAGGCTGGATGTCAGTTTTACCCTCGCGTATTTTAACCGGGGCGTCGCTTACTATAACAAAGACGACTACGACCGCGCGCTGCAGGATCTCAACCAGGCGATCCGGCTGGATCGCAATGATCCGCAGATATACAACAGCCGCGGCCTGGTGTACCGCAGCAAAAATGACTATGAGCGGGCGATAACGGATTATACCCAGGCGATTAAACTGGATCCCGACTATGTAGCGGCGTATTACAACCGCGGCGGCGTGCATTATCTGAAAAAGGATTATGCCCGGGCTATCACCGACTATGAGGCTACGTTGAAACTCGATCCGAATCACCCCAACGCGCGGCAGTTCCTGGAATTGGCGCAGCAGGCGCAGCAGCCAAAGTAGGGCTACGGCTGCGGCTTACAACCGCAGCTAGAGCAGCAGTTTTTCCAACTCGTCTACCAGGTGGGCGAAGTGGCGGCAGGCGGCGCGTACCGGTTCCGGCGTGCTCATATCCACCCCGGCGACTTTCAGCGAGTCGATGGGGAAGCGCGAGCCGCCTGATCGTAAAAAGGAAAAGTAATCCGCGCGTTCCCGCTCTCCGCCGCCCAGCACCCGCTGTGCCAGCGCAAGCGACGCGGAAATGCCGGTNGCGTACTTGTACACATAAAACGCGCGGTAAAAGTGGGGAATCCGNANNCCTTCCAGATCGCTTGCCGTTTCAAACACCATCTCGCCGCCGAAGTATTTTTCCAGCAGCTTACGGTATTCCGCCCGCAGGACTTCNACCGTCAGCGGCGTGCCGCCTTCCTCAAGCGCGTGGCTTATCTTTTCAAATTCGGCGAACATNGTCTGGCGGTACAGTGTCGCCAGCAACTCGTCGGCGTGTTTGTTGACCAGATACAGGCGCATTTCCCGGCTGGTCTGATTATGCTCAAAGTAATGAAACAGCAATTCCTCGTTAAACGTGCTGGCAACCTCGGCTTCAAAAATCGTGTAGTTGTAGTGCATAAAGGGGTTGGAGCGCGCCGAGTACCATGAGTGCATCGAATGGCCGCCCTCATGGGCGAGGGTAAACACGTCGCGGATACTGTCTTCCTTATAGTTCATCAGTATATAGGGGTCGCCGGTGTAGCTCCCCGCCGAAAAAGCGCCCGACCGCTTGCCCTTGTTCTCATAGCGATCCGCCCACCGCCCCAAAAGCCCCGCGCGCAGCGTAGCGACATACTCATCGCCTAACGGCGCAAGCGCCGCCGAAACCAGATCGACCGCCTCGTTCCAGTTGGTCTTCTTTTGCACCGATGGAACCAGCGGCGCGTACACGTCGTAGTGGCGCAATTCAGCCAATCCCAATACCTTTTTGCGCAATGTATAGTAGCGGTGCAGCGCGTCAAGATTTTCGCCGACCGTGGCGACCAAATTGTCGTACACCGCCTCGCTGACATTATCGGGGAACAGCGCCGCCTCCCGCGCCGAAGCGAAGCCCCGCACCCGCGCGTTGATCACATCCTGTTTGACCGCGCCGGAGTACAGGCTCGCCAATGTCGTTTTGTGCGATTCAAAACTATGGTAAAACATTTCGTAGGCGCGGCGGCGCAGATCGCGATCGGGGCTTTCCATAAACACCGACCAGGTTGACTGGGAGAGCGGCCGCTTCCCCTCGGGCGTGTCGATAACGCCGAAATCAAAATCGACATTGGTCAATACCGAAAAAGTATCGCCCGGAATCCCCTGCGCCTCGGACTGGAGGGCGATGACCCGCTCCTCTTTGTCGCTTAAAATATGGGGGCGGTAACGCAGTATCCGCTGTAGGTAGATTCGATAGTCCGCCATGCGGGGGTGGGTGAGAAAGGCGTCCATCTCCCGCTCCGGTATGGCAAGAATTTCCGGCCGCTCCCACGCGCCCGCCGCCTGCGCCTTCGCCGCCGCCATGACAATTTTCCCGCACATGGTACGCGCCGCGCCCGCCCCTTCGTCCTCGGTCTGGCGCAAATCGGCGTAATAGTACAGCCGCTCGCCCAAAATGCCAAAGTCGCGGCTAAAATCCAGATAACCCGCCAAACTTTCGGCAGATTTGCCCAAAGTCCCCTGAAAAGACGGAATCTTCTCCGCCATCTTTTCATACTCGGCAAGCGCCCCATTCCACGCCGCGTCATCGGCAAACAGCTTCGAAAGGTCCCACGTATCCGCCCGCGCCATCTCCTGGCGGGCAGGAATGTTTATCTCGCTCATGGTTATAATGATACCGGAGTATTAAAGATAGTCAAGTAAGCGCAGAGGCATACATTTCTGCCGTGGATCAGTATGCGCTATATTTAGTGTCGTTAGGTGTAATACGGCACTAGGCAAATTTGTTGTCAGGCACTGGTACGTTACCCCGGTGGGGCGGGCAGCGCGGGGTGCGCAGGTTTGCCGGGGGCCTTACAACGCCAGAATAAAAGTTCCAGCCAATAAAAGCCTGCGGAGCAGCCAGACAAAGGTAGACGATCAAAAGCCGCGTTGTCGAGTCTCCGGCGGGCCTGCGCGCCCCGCGCTGCCCGTCTCGCCGGAGTTTTAGCGGATAATTTTTTTACTTTTTCCTGTTTTGACTAATCAGCTATCCCAAAATCCCCTGCGCGTTCTTATATAATATCCGCTCTTTCTCGCTGTCGGCAAGATCAAGCCGCATAAATTCCTCAAGGCAGGCGGCAGGATCCCACATGGGGTAATCGGAGCCGAACAGGAAACGTTCCGCCCCGTAACTATGGATAAGCTCAGCGGCGCGCCGCAGGCCGAGGAAGGGGAGCGAACT
>JGI24698J34947_10001882_pt1 | contig 11189 bp, 11 predicted proteins | sample TergutMp193P3_FD_34947 | JGI IMG/M metagenome (IMG submission 34947)
CTTTTAAGTTCATACATAACCTCTATTTAAGCCGCGTGAGCGGCGTGCTATCCGGCTGTGCCGGATAGCTTGTTAATCGAAGTTTCAGCAACGCTGAAACCAATCTCCTATATTTTATCCGGCGCTGCGATGAATCCCGCGATCGCGCTTGCGGCGGCAACGGCGGGGCTTGCGAGATAGACTTCCGATTTGGGGTGTCCCATGCGTCCGACAAAGTTGCGGTTGGTTGTGGCGACGGCGCGTTCCCCTTCGGCGAGTATGCCCATGTGTCCGCCGAGGCAGGGGCCGCAGGTGGGCGCGGAAACGATTGCGCCGCTTTCGATAAAGATTTTGATAAAGCCCGCTTCAAGCGCCTGCAGGTAAACTTTTTGCGTAGCAGGAATGATGATACAGCGAATGCCTTTGGCGACTCTTTTGCCTTTGAGAATTTTCGCCGCCGCTTCCAGATCGTCAAACCTGCCGTTGGTGCAGGAGCCAATGACCGCCTGATCGATTTTGATTTTTTCGATGGCGCCGGCGGCATGAACATTTTCGGGAAGATGGGGGAACGCCACGACCGGCTGTATCTCGTCAAGGTTTATTTCGATGGTATCGTCGTATAACGCGTCGGAGTCCGCCGTAAAAATTTTAGGAGATGCCGCGCCGGCTTCTTTCAGGTATGCGTTTGTTTTATCGTCAACGGGGAAGATTCCGTTTTTGGCTCCCGCTTCGATAGCCATATTACAGATGCACAGGCGGTCGGATACGCTCAAGTTTCCCGTCCCTTCGCCGCAAAACTCCAGCGATTTATACAACGCGCCGTCAACGCCTATTTTGCCGATTAGGGTGAGGATGACGTCTTTTCCCGATGACCAGCCGCGCAATTCTCCGGTCAGCACAATTTTTAACGCGCCGGGGACTTTGAACCACGCTTTGCCGGTCGCCATGCCCGCCGCCATATCGGTGGAGCCGACTCCGGTGGAAAACGCGCCGAGCGCGCCGTAGGTGCAGGTGTGGCTGTCCGCCCCTATGACGATGTCGCCCGCGGTAACCAGCCCCTTTTCGGGAAGCAGGGTGTGTTCAACGCCCATTTCTCCGCCTTCATAAAAATGCGTGATACTGTGTTCCGCGGCGAAGTCCCGGCAAATTTTACACTGCTCGGCGGCCTTGATGTCCTTGTTAGGTGCAAAGTGATCCATAACTAGCGTGATCTTTTCAGCGTCATAGGGTTTTGCTCCGGGCAGACGGCGGAATTCGCCAATCGCCACCGGAGCGGTTATGTCGTTGCCGAGTACGCGGTCAATATGCGCCATGATAAGCTGACCTTCGCTTACGCTGTCCCTGTTTGCGTGAGCCGCCAGTATTTTTTGCGTCATCGTCATTTTCATTATAATCACCTCCGGTTTAATGAAGCAACTTATACTCAATCGAATCGATCAGCGCCGTAAGACTCGCCTCTATAATGTTCTCAGAAACGCCAATCGTTGTCCACACTTTTTCCTTGTCGGTGCTTTCAATGAGAACGCGAACCTTTGCCGCCGTGTTCATATTTTGATCGATCACCCTCACCTTGTAGTCGGTCAGGTGCATGTCGCTGATTGCCGGATAAAAAACCGTGAGGGCTTTGCGCAGCGCGAGGTCGAGCGCGTTCACAGGGCCGTCTCCCGCCGCCGCCGTCATTTCGGTTTTTCCGTCAACCTCTACCTTGATAGTCGCCGACGCGCTTAACTCTCCTTCCGCGACGGGGAATTCCGCCATCGTTTTGTAGAACTTCAAATTGAAGAATTTTTTTCGGCGGTTCAGTACGCCCGCCGCCATGAGTTCAAAGCTGGCGTCAGCCGCTTCAAACTGATAGCCGGCGCTTTCCATCTCTTTGAGTTTCGCCACGATTGCGTCTAACTCCACAGATGTTTTTTCAATATCAGGAAAATACGTTTTTAGTTTTTCAAAAACCACACCTCTGCCCGCAACTTCGGAGACGAGAAAGCGGCGTTTGTTGCCGACTGTTTCAGGATCGACGTGTTCAAAGGACGCGGTATGTTTGAGAACGCCGTCTATGTGCATCCCCCCTTTATGGGTAAACGCGCTCTTGCCGATATAGGGCTTGTTGTTTTCAAGTTTGAGATTGGCGCATTCACAAATAGCCGTGGCGGTAACGGTCAGCTTGGATAGATCAGCGTCGCATTCTTTTTTCATTTTTAATACGAGGTTGGGGAGAACTGAGCATAGCTCCGCGTTGCCGCACCTTTCGCCGAAGCCGGTAAAAGTGCCCTGTATGTGCGCCGCGCCCGCGTTCACGGCGGCGAGAGTATTTGCCACGGCGCAGCCTGAGTCGTTGTGGGTGTGTACGCCGATTTGCGCATTCGGATACAGGCCGACAATTTTTTTTGTAATATCGAAAATTGTTGTGGGAAGGGTTCCGCCGTTGGTGTCGCACAGGCACAGTACGAAAGCGCCCGCTTCGGCGGCAGCGGCGAGGGATTTTTCCGCGTAGTCTTTATCCATCGCGTAACCGTCATAAAAATGTTCGGCGTCAAAAATCACTTTTCTGTTTTTGCTTACCAGATATTCAACAGTCGCCCGTATCATCCGCAGATTTTCTTCAGGCGTCACTTTCAGCACTTCGTTGACGTGCAGGATTGACGATTTGCCAAAAATGGTAACAATTTCCGTGTTAGCCGCAAGCAGGGCGTTAAGACCCGCGTCGTCTTCCGGCTTGGTATGCTTCCTCACCGTGCTGCCGAACGCCGTCAGTTTGGCGTTGGCGAGTTTAAGACGCTGCGCTTCCTCAAAAAATAGCGCGTCCTTGGGATTGGAAAAGGGATTGCCCGCCTCAATAAAATTTACGCCAAAACCGTCAAGCAGTTTTACGATATTGAGTTTGTCGTTGACCGACAGCGACACATCCTCACCCTGCAAGCCGTCGCGTAACGTGGTGTCTAAAACGCTTATTGACGAACGGAGCGAGGGCGTGGACATGCTTGTACGGACATGGCCGAGCGAGTGAGGAAACGAAAGGTTACTGCCTTTTATCTTCATTTATCATCCTTCATGTTTATCTCTTATTAACCGCGTTGATATACGCGAGAATACTGGCTTCGATGATGTCCGTGGAAAGACCTCTGCCGGTTATCATTTCATCGTCGATGAGGAGTTTGACGATGACTTCGCCTAACGCGTCTTTACCGTCACTTGCCGCGTGGATGTCGTAAGTTTCAAGCTGACAGGAGATGCCGGTTATTTTGTCGATGGCGTTATATGCAGCGTCAACCGGCCCGTCTCCGAGACTGACTTCTTCCAGAACCTTGTCCTCCTTGCGAATCTTGACGACACACATCGCTTTTTTATCCCTGCCGGAACTGACTTCAAAATTATCAAGTTTATAAACGCTGTCCGCAAAAAGCTCCTTGTTTAACGCGAGCGCCTCAATATCTTTGTCGGTAACATTTTTCTTTACGTCGCACAACTCTTTGAATTTGACGAATAACGCCTCTATTTCTTCGGGGGTAAGCCGGTAGCCCAATTCGTTCAGCCTCTCGGAAAAAGCGTGCTTGCCCGAATGTTTGCCGAGTATCATATTGTTCTTGGTTATCCCCAGCGATTCGGGCGTCATTATCTCGTAAGTGGTTTTTTCGCTTAACACACCATGTTGATGTATACCCGACTCGTGGAGAAAGGCGTTGGTCCCGATGATGGGTTTATTTATCGGGACAGTTTGCCCTATCAGGTTGTAGATCAACTTGCTCGTCTTGTAAATCTGCGCGGTGTTGATGCGCGTCTGCGCTTCATAATACGGCTCGCGGGTTTTAAGCCCCATGACTATTTCTTCAAGAGCGGCGTTTCCCGCACGTTCCCCCAAACCGTTGACCGTACATTCCGCCTGACCCGCTCCTGCTCTGATACCCGCAAGGGTATTCGCCACGGCAAGTCCCAAATCGTTATGACAATGGACGGCGATCACCGCCTTGTCGATATTTGGCACATTGTCTTTCAGGTGTTTGATGAGGGCGTACATTTCCTCAGGAGTGGTGTAGCCCACCGTATCGGGAATGTTGACGGTAGCGGCTCCCGCGTCGATCACGCTGCGGATAACGGCAGCCAGAAATTCCCAATCCGAGCGGGTAGCGTCCTCCGCCGAAAACTGCACGTCGGGGCAAAAGTTACGCGCATATTTTACCATTTCAACCGCCCGCGCCATAACGTCCTCCTTGCTCATTTTGAGTTTATGCTTCATGTGGATATCGGAAGTGGCGAGAAAGGTATGAATGCGCGGGCTTGCCGCGTTTTTCAGCGCCTCGACGCACGCGTCAATATCGGGTTTGGCGGCCCGGGCAAGGCCGGCAATGCAAGAATCCTTCACCGCGCCGGCAATAGCCCGCACGGATTCAAGGTCGCCCTTGGACGAAATGGGAAACCCCGCCTCAATAATATCTACGCCTAACGCCTCAAGCTGCTTTGCCGCCTCTATCTTCTCGTTAAAGTGCATTGAACAGCCGGGGGCCTGTTCGCCGTCTCTGAGCGTGGTGTCAAAAATCCTAATCATTCGGTGCATGAAAATCTCCTGCTATTGGGTATTAGGTGAGTATAGCGTGTTTTGTGCAAAAAATACAAGAGGGTAAGAGAAGAGGGAAGAAGCTCACACGGAGGTTCGGGGGCACAGAAGACACGGGAAAAAATGTGTCTGTTACTAAGTTAGCACATATGGTGACAGGCACTTTTTCGGGCATTTTTTTATTTTATATTGTAACAAATATATCCATGAATACTATGTATAACCGCAAATACAATTGATATTATTATATATACTGTATAATGATAGGGTATATTTATGAATAATTTATTTCCCAATAATCCAATGCCAATCAACCATAAAACCGATGTCCAATATGGGGCTAATAAAACAATAATATTATTATGGAATGAAATTGCGGGTATTTTTATTACTATAAAATATGAACAGAAATAAATAAGAACTCCAATAATATATACAATAAGTCCTGCTTTTCCAATTTTGTTATCCAGTTTTATTGCCATTATTACAGAAAACGCTATTGTTATTATTCTTGCTATAGTTTCTATTATAACTATCGGGTGGTTTATATTTTTCAGATAGAATTTAGGGAGATATTTTGTAAAGACAATGTTGAAAATAATTACCGGAATAAAAAACCAAAAGCAGTTGTTTTTATAATTATTTATAAATTCAACTATGCCCATAATTGTATTCCACTATTTATTATACTTTTGTTTTATTTTAAAACAATCATTTAAATGAACTATTTGATGTCTTGTTATCGGCATCATAATAAGGCCCAATATATTTTTCTTTCCCCAAAAATCCAATAACCATATTGATTTTTGATCATCTATTACACCGCCGTTCTGTTTTATTTTTTCGAGCTGTTCTTTTTTCACTTTTCTTTTCATGTCGGTAAATTCAAGGCTTTCAATAATTTTCTGCGTTGATTTTCCCACTTTAACCCTATATCCATTTAATTCCTTTATGTTTATATTTTTATTTAATGATTCTATTTCAGAACGAGTCATAGCGTTTCCCGTATCTTTTATTTTTATATTCAATTTTGCCTGAATTTCATTATTAAAGATCGTTTCTTTATTTCCGATTATTATATTGGAAACAATGTCTTCAATACGGGTTATGTGCCAAATGTCCCATAATATAGACGTTTCTTTATCAGAAATTATCTTACAGGTTTCGTCTTTCATGTCTTCCCATAAATTATCGTAAAATGTTTCAGCGGAAGTTTTATATACTTTTTTATCATGTAATAAACTGTGCATTTCCAGCAATAGATTTATTCCTTTAGCGAAAGTTTTTTGATTTGGTAAAAATACCGCTAAATTCTTCTGCTTTTCATTCCAGCCTTTTGATACATTTATCATATATTTCCTCCACACAAAGCCATATAAATTTTCCTCGGCTTAAAAAACTCCCCCATTCTCCATAACTTTTTTATTCACAAAGTCCATGTAGTATAATTTTTCCCAATGGTTTATGTTTAACGTTCCTTTTATCAGATGAATTGCCAAAATACAGCAATTCTCGTCTTTTTCATTGTTTGCCATATCGTACCACCCCGCAAAAACTTTACGGAGTTTAGTTCTTATTTCGGCGTTTTTCGGATTTAATACCCAGCCGAGATTTTCACCAATACCAATTGCACTAAACATCTCGGGACAAGTCGCAATCGAAACCTCCGCGTTTTGGGCGATTTGCAGCATTTTGTTTGATTTCCCATGAGTCGAAACGTAGAACACGCCGTTTTCATAGCAGGCATCCACAGTACGGACAACCGGTCGTGGTTTTCCGCCGGCATTTGGTTCACGTGCGATAGTCGCAAGCGAGATAGTGTTGTCTTTGCCATTGCCAAACTTTTCTTCAAGTAATCTTAATCCTTCTTCATACTCACTCATCTGTAATTCCTCCTGAATATTAACATTAAAAAGAATACCATAATATAAAAATTAATAATGAACTTTTTCGGACATTTTCATATTTTTTAAAAGAAAAATGAATATTTTAGAATATTTTCAGTCTATCATATTAGACGCAGAACGTTAACCCTCCAAAACAGCTCCCTTATCCGCGGACGATACCATTTTTTGATACCTTTTCAGGCAGCCCTTGTTTGTTTTTAGTTGTTTTAATGTTAATTCTTTTTTGCGTTTTTCAATCTCTTCTTCGCTGACGCGCAGGGTCAATTTATAATTTTCGATGTCTATTTCTATGGCGTCGTTGTCCTTGACATAGGCGATGAGACCGCCGCCAGCCGCTTCGGGCGATACGTGGCCTATGGCCGCGCCGCGTGTTGCCCCTGAAAACCTGCCGTCCGTTATCAGAGCGACTTCCTTATCAAGACCCGCTCCCGCAATCGCCGAAGTTGGATTCAGCATCTCTCTCATACCCGGCCCTCCTGCTGGGCCTTCGTAGCGTATAACAACAACGTCGCCCTTGGTTATTTTGCCGCCGTATATGGCGTCAACCGCGTCTTCCTCGCCGTCGAACACTTTGGCTTTTAATGTTACGTGATACATTTCCGGCGCTACGGCGCTTTTTTTTACCACAGCGCCGCCGGTGGCAAGGTTGCCGAACAGCGCGGCAAGCCCGCCTGTCGGGGAGTAGGGGTTTTCTATGTTTCGTATAACGTCGCTGTTTTTAATACCGAAGCCGCTTACGGCCTGCGCGATTGTTTTTCCCGTTACGGTAAGCGCGTCTTTTTCAATTAGGCCCGCCTTGTCAAGTTCGCGCATAACGGCGTATACCCCCCCGGCGGAGTGCAGTTCCTGAACGTGGTGCGGCCCCGCGGGGGCAAGCCTGCACAGATTCGGCGTTTTAGATGAAACGGCATTGACGGTACACAGATCGAGTGATATGCCGCACTCGTGCGCTATGGCGAAAAGGTGCAGAACAGAATTAGTTGAGCAGCCAAGCGCCATATCGGTTGTAAGCGCGTTCTTGAACGCCTTTTCGGTAATTATATCGAGGGGTTTTATGTTTTCGCGGAAAAGGCGCATAACGGCAGCCCCTGCGGATTTCGCGAGGCGCAGTCTTTCGGAATAAACAGCGGGCAGGGTGCCGTTGCCGGGCAGCGCGATGCCCAAGGCCTCGCACAGGCAGTTCATGGAATTCGCCGTAAACATACCCGAACACGAGCCGCAGGTGAGGCACGAGTTTTCCTCTATCTCCGCCAGACGCTCTTCGCCTATCTTGCCGCTTTTATACGCGCCCACCGCCTCGAAAATCGAATTGAGATCAAGCCCGTTGAGGGACAGCATGGGGCCGCCTGAAATAAATATTGAAGGAATATTGAGACGGCAGGCGGCCATCAACATTCCGGGGACAACCTTGTCGCAGTTGGGGATGAAGACCAGCGCGTCAAAGGCGTGGGCCTGTGCCATACACTCAACGCTGTCGGCGATAATTTCGCGCGAGATGAGGGAGTATTTCATTCCGTTGTGACCCATCGCAAGTCCGTCGCATACCGCGATGGTGTTAAACTCCATTGGCGTACCGCCGTTAGCTAAAACTCCATCTTTAACGGAGCGGGAAATTGCCTGCAGATGTATATGCCCTGGAACGACCTCGTTAAACGAATTGACTATGCCGACAAACGGCTTTTCCATATCGTCTTCGGAGTAGCCCATGCTTTTCAGCAGGCCGCGTTTCGGCGCGTTATGCGCTCCGGTCTTTATATTGTCGCTGCGCATCAAATTTACTTCTTCTGCCAGCTCATTTTGGCCCTGAGTTCAGCGCCGACTTTCTCGACAAGATGTTCGCTTTCTATTCTGCGTTTCGCGAGAAAGGAAGGACGGTTTGCTTTGTTTTCCGTTATCCAGTCGCGGGCGAAATCGCCGTTTTGAATTTCCGCAAGGATCTTTTTCATTTCCTTTTTGGTTTCTTCCGTGATTATCCTCGGTCCTCTTGTGTAGTCGCCGTATTCGGCGGTATCGCTGATCGAGTAACGCATAAAGGACAAGCCGCCGGAGGCGACAAGATCAATGATGAGTTTCATTTCATGCACGCACTCAAAATACGCGCTCTCCGGCTGATAGCCGGCTTCTACGAGCGTTTCAAATCCCGCTTTCATGAGCGCCGTAACGCCGCCGCAGAGAACCGCCTGCTCTCCGAAAAGGTCGGTCTCGGTTTCTTCCTTGAACGTGGTTTCAAGGATACCCCCCCTTGCCCCGCCTATGCCCATAGCGTAAGCGAGCGCCGTTTCCTTGGCCTTCTTGCTGTAATCCTGATACACGGCGATTAAATTGGGAACGCCCCTGCCTTCGGTAAACTGACTGCGCACCGTATGTCCGGGGCCCTTGGGAGCGATCATAATGACGTCTACATCCGCGGGGGGGATAATTTGGTTAAAGTGAATGTTAAAGCCGTGGGCAAAACAGAGCGTCATACCGGCGCGGAGGTTAGGTGCAACATTTTGCGCGTATATACCAGCCATGATTTCGTCGTTTACAAGCAGCATCACTACGTCCGCCTCTTTGACGGCTTCGGCGGATGTTTTAACGGTAAAGCCGTCCGCTTTGGCTTTCTCGGCGGACTTCGAGCCTTCGTACAGCCCTACAATTACCTTGACGCCGCTGTCCCGCAGATTTTGTGCGTGAGCGTGTCCCTGCGAACCGTAACCGATTATCGCCACGGTTTTGCTTTTAAGAATTGACAGATCACAATCCTTCTCATAATACATCTTTGCCATGATATTTCTCCTTCTTTTCGGCAAAAAATGCCAAAAATGGGTCAAAAAAACCCAATGAGTGTCGCAATGGGGCCTGTTACCCCCGCGCTTTCCAGTATACGCGCTTTCCGTGTATGTATTCAAGCCGTCCGGATTGGGTCTTTTCGGCAAGGGTGGATAGGGCGCAAGGAACCGGTACATAATATTCATTAATTTTTTATAAAAAGATAAAATTCCTCTTGACAGAATTTATATGATCCGTTAAATTGAACATATATAAAACGTGTTCAATAGGGGGATATTGTGAAAACTGATGTAAAGGAACAGATCCTTGACGCAACTATAAAGCTGCTTAAAGGTTCAAAAGACCCGGAAAGCATAACCGTCAGGGATATTGCGGCGGCGGCCGGCGTTCAACTGGCCATGATTAACTACTATTTTCGCTCCAAAGATGAACTTCTATACCAGGCTGTCGGTACTCTCAGGAATAAAATGGCGGGAGATTGGCTTTCGGTTAAGGATAAAGATGAGGAAATGAGCCCCTATATGCGGTTCAGGGAGATGCTAATTGCCCTCTGCGGTATGTCGGTCAAATATTCGAGGTACATGAGGCTTACGGTGGAATATGAATTAACCAAAGCGGAAATTGTTACCCCTCAACATACCCTTCCCCTAATCCGCGAAATATGCGGGGATAAACGTTCCGAAACCGGTATGCGAATAACAGCTTACCAGATTATTTCAACGCTCCAGTTAATATTTTTCAGGGCCAAAGATATGAGCGCATATTTAGGTTTTGACGTACTGGAGTATGACCGGATGGTGGAGATCATTGACACAATTTTAGCTATTCATTTCCCGGAATATAAGAATGAAACATAATATTTTTAAGATATAGGAGGATAAAATGTTCAGTAAAAAAATTGTATTTTTCATTCTTTTTGCAGTTGTTTTTATTGGCAATATATTCGCTGATGATGCTGTAAGGTTTACATTGGAAATTACCGGAATAAATGTAAATCAAGGGCAAATCTATGTAAAAATATATTCAAACGACAGGGATTACAGAAATGACGTTCCTTACGCCGCTTGTATTTTGGAAAGCACAAGCCAAAGTATTGTCTATTCGTTTGATATATTGGAAGGTGAATACCTGATTGCGCTGTTTCAGGATACAAATAATAACGGACAATTGGATACAAACTTTCTTGGTTTTCCGAGAGAACCTGTAGGGTTATCAAATTATTCAGGCGGTATTCCGGGCGGGTTTAACAGGCAAAAAATCCCGATAAATAATAACTCAAACAGGGTAACAATAAATTTAGGGAGAGTTTAAATGAACAATAGCGCAGTTTTGTTTAACCGTTCGTTTTTTATATTTTCTCTTCGCCTTTAGCTAACGCGATCACGCCGGCGCGGCACAGTTCGATAATGCCGTGCTTTTTGGCGTGCTGTATAAATTCACTGTTGTTTTCCTGATAGCCGGCAAACTCCGCCGTTATGGTGGTTTGGGAAAAATCAACAACCTTTCCGCCGTATTCGTTGATGATGTGAATCAGTTTGGTATTGCTGCCCTTGTTAGCGGCTATCTTAATCAGCATGTGCTCCCTTAAATCCGAGGACTCTTTTTCAAGAGAGGCGGCCTTGCTCACGTCGTGCAGTTTCAAAAGCTGTTTGAGCATCTGATCCTTGGTGTCTTCGTCGCCCTCGGCGATTATGGTCATGCGGGAAAACTCCGGGTCTTCGGTTTCTCCCACAGCGAGGCTGTAAATATTGCAGCTGCGTTTGGCGAACAGCCCGGCTACGCGGGTAAGCACGCCGGGATGGTTTAATACTAACGCTCCCAGGGTAAACTTGTTTTCCATCTTATCCTCATTCTTGTTATGTGACTATAATGTCATCTATGGATCCCCCCGGGGGTATCATGGGAAGAACTCTCTCGTCCTTGTCAATGACGCAGTCAATAACGACGGGCGTGGGGGAATTAAAATGATCGTCAAGTAT
>JGI24698J34947_10001883_pt1 | contig 11189 bp, 7 predicted proteins | sample TergutMp193P3_FD_34947 | JGI IMG/M metagenome (IMG submission 34947)
GTTTTATATGGACAGTCATGTTTCTGGGCGACAAGGCCCTCTGCCTGACGCTGATCCTGCTGGATACCCTGCTTGCGCCGCTGGTGATGCCCGGAACCGTCTCGGTGCTGATGGGCGCAAAAGTAGCAATAAACATGAGCGGCATTGCCGTCTCCCTTATTCTGATGGTGGTGGTTCCAACCGTTATCGGGGTCACGCTCAATGAAACCAGCCGGGGAAAAATCCCCGCGCTGATCTGCCCCTGGCTTAACCCGCTCTCAAAAATACTGCTGATGCTGGTAATCGCCGCCAATGCCGCGCCGGTCGCCAAAATAATCCGAATCGATGACCCGACAGTCTGGAAGATTGCGGCGCTGTGTATCGCGCTTTCGGTTCTTGGTTTTGTCGTATCCAAGCTGACAGGAGTCGCTGTTAAATGTAATGCGGAAAAAACCGCTGCCGTGTTTTTTTCCGGCGGCCTGCGAAACATCAGCGCCGTTACCACCATTGCGGTAAGTTTTTTCCCTGAAGCCGCCGCCCTGCCCGCCCTGCTGGGCATTGTGTTTCAGCAAACAATCGCCGCTGTTATGGGAAAAGCGCTGATTGGGAAAGAAAGAGATTGACTTGCGAGGTAAGCAACCGGGTTACCGAACAAGTCTATTATCAATTTTTCTGTTTAATACTTCAACCATTATAATTTTTATTATCAATATAATTCCGATAAATACCGGGAATATGTTAAAACTCATATATGATGCGAGCCGCCCGAATATGGGGGGCATTATTGTAGTTCCGATGTATGCGCTTGCCATTTGTATGCCTATTATTGCCTGCGAATATTCGCTCCCAAAATTTTTTGGTGTCTCGTGTATCAAGCTGGGATATATGGGAGCGCATCCAAGTCCGATCATAAAAAGCCCCGGCAATAATGTGCTGTTTCCAAACGGTAAAACCAAAACAATAATCCCGCAGCCGATAATTATCTGTCCCAGCCGGATCATCTGCCTGTTGTTTAATTTCATGGTTACAAAACCGGACAGAAAACGCCCGAAGGTTATTCCGATATAATACAACGCTATCCATTGGGCGGCGATTTCCGGCGGTATTTCTTTTTCCATTACCAGAAAACTCGCCCCCCATAATCCGGTTATTGTTTCAATGGTGCAATAGCAGAAAAACGCTATGAGAACTTCTTTAACTCCAACAATGGAAAACAATTTCGTAAATTTAATTGAATCATGCCGTGTCGTGTTTTCTGTTGATTTATTATTTTTCCATAACGGCAGGGAAATAAACAACAACAGAACGAGGCAAAATTGCATAATGCCTATAGTCCTGTAACCCAAATTCCACGAATTTTGATGGATTAAAAATGATGACATTATTATCGGGCCGATAGAAGCGCCGATGCCCCAAAAACAATGAAGCCAGCTCATGTGTCGTGCCTTGTAATGCAACGCCACATAGTTGTTTAATGCGGCATCAACGGAACCGGCGCCTAAACCTAACGGGACGGCACAAAGGCACAGGTAAAAAAATGATTGAAAAACCGCAAAACCGGTAAGCGCGGCGGCGGTCATCAAGACGCTCACTGCCGTAACAATACCGGTGCCGAAACGCCTGATAATTCTTTCGCTGAATACACTTGAAATTACCGTTCCGCCCGCGACAATCATGGATATATATCCCGCATAATGCAAGGGAACATTTAATGAACTGTACATCGAGGGCCATGCCGAACCAAGCAATGAATCGGGCAAACCCAGACTGATAAACGAAAGGTAGATTATGATCAAAAGTAACAAGCTCAGCATATATTCTCCGTTATGCCTGTTAATATATCCAAAAAATAGTTCTTTCTTGGAGAGGCGGGCTATATTAATCCTATGGTATCAAACGTAACACCCTTATCTGATAGACAGCGCCTGAATTGGCATTGGGCAGCCAAAAAGCGATATTTACAGGCCCTGTTAAAACAGGAGAATTTTTATTTTGAAGCGGTATCGTATACGTTCCCCACGAATTATTCGCCCCTAAAGCGTTGCCGTCTTGTCTGGCAATTGTTGTATTGTTGGCGCTGTCGCCCTTACCAAAAGTTCCGGTTAGGGATACTTGTGCGACAAAACTCTTGAATGTGGCATCTCCGCTTATTGCCGCTACTTCTACATATAACGACGCATAATTTGCCAGTGTGGTGCTTCCCAGATTAAACGGCAATATTACCACATCGTCTTTTGCCTGTATTGCAACCTCTAACACATTGGCCCCGTTATTAACTTTCCGTACTGCTGTACTGGTAGAACCAGAGGGGGCGAAAGCCGCATTTACATTCGTATCAAAAGTATACTCCAGAACCGTACCGCCAATTGGGCCGCCTCCCGTAGTATCCCCGATTATGATTATAAGGGTTCTGGCGCTGCCCGCACTGAAGTTAAATGTCAGCGTTGCGGCGCCATTGGGCTGCTGCGCGAGATATGCCGCTTTTATCGTTACGGTGCTGCCGCTAACAGTATAATTAGTGCCCTGTACAAGCGTCGCGCTTCCGTTCTTGATGTTTGACAGCGTATTCCCGTTAAGCGTCATGGTAACGGTGATGTCTGCCTGAGCGCCCTGCTTTTTGTCGAATGACGCTGTTGTGGGGCTGATAGTGGAATTCGGCGTAACGCTGCTGCCTGGGGATAAATAGGCCTTAAAGTTACCGGTTACGTGCAATAGCCCCATCATATACAGACAGCCGTCATAGTAACGGTATTGCCCTGTTGTCGTGCTGATGTTCCAGAAGTTCTCAATAAAGTCCCAGGTAAGCGCCTGGCTTGCCGCAAGGGATGCTACCGCATTACACGCTACCAATCCCGGCGAATGATCATTGCTATCATTTTTAAGGTTTCCGTTCAGCGTCCAGCGATTTCCGTATGATTCCACTCCCTTGCTGTGGAAGAAACTCTGGATTCTGTTGGACTGCGTTATCTGCCAGGGATCTTTCGCCCACCACGCATAGTCCACTGCAATGTTCATTGCGATTCTCCACGCGTCATACTCGAAATCCGCATGGTTTCCGCCCGTACCCGCTCCGCTGAATTCCGCGTAATCGGGTCCCAAACCCGTTGTTGGGTTTACCGTTGTCGGGAAGAACGCACGGCTGGCCTGCGCCGCATTTCTATAGAACTGCGCGTCTGCCATCGCGGCTGCCGAACTTCCCCAAATATCATGGTAAGATGCGCCGTTTTCAATTTCTATCGCCCATATGTCATAGAACGCCGGCAGGTGATACGAAGGATCGGTAAAATTATAATTATTCCCATAAGGTTGAAATACGGGCATATACTGGCCCTTTTCGTTATAATTCGTTTTTCTGAACATGGGCGGTGTTGAATTTTCAGCAGCGGGACGGTTAATCATATCGTACAAAAGCTTTCTTGCTTCCCTGCCGTATTCGAATATGTCGCTTCCATCTCCCCAGCGCGCGGACGCGAATAGCAATGCTGTTGCAAAGTAAAATTCTCCATCAGGAGCGCAATTTTGATCTTTCTTATTGCCGTTTGTTTCGCATTGCCATGCAAAGAAGCCTCTCCTTTCTTGAGCAGCAGTGAGGCGATTGTGATACATATAAGTCTTTGCCCATTTCCAAAGTTTGTTGAATCTGGTCTGATCATTCATCTGCACGGCCATCATCATACCGTAAGACATCCCTTCGGAACGCACATCGTTATTGCCGGAATCAAAGATGTACGCCATGTCGTTGCCAACCTCAATATAAATCTTCTGATTTGCCGTTCCATTAACAAACAACTGATTCCACGCGGCATTTACTTTGGCGGTGATTTCCGCGTCGGTCTTTCCAAATTCTTTGAAAAGGTTTCTGTAAGTTCCCGAACTTACCGCTCCGGTTGAAGGAAGTTCAGGTCCGGGCGGCGGCGCGGGCGGCACAAAGCCGTCCTTGACCGTGAAGGTAAGATCGTCAAACAGATACGTTACATTGCCGTTGAGATTTATCCCGATAGCCAGGAAAATGTTGCCTTGTAAATTTTTGATTGCTTCGCCCGGATTGGTGATGGTGATTGTTAAACTCTGCCATTGATTTGTTTTGGAATAGTCCGGAGTTACGCTTCCCACCAGATTGGCGGCAAACTGTTGATTTGGATTTGAATGATCAGCCGGATTTCCAAAACCATACCTTACAAACGTATCGGTGTTACTCGCCGCATAAAGTAAAACCTGTTGATTTGTTAAACTCCCACTTGTCAATCTAAACCTGAAGGTAAAAGATTTGTAGTTTTGTAATGCATAAGGCAGATTGATGGGAACAGTAGCCGCCTGATTATAAGTCTGATTGTTTCCGCCGTTAGTAGCAATTTGCAGTGATTTTTGGCCTGAATTAACCGGATCGGCGACAACCGTTACCGTGGGAGAATTGTCTCCCTGGGTAAACCCAACTGTAATACTAGTTTCAAAATCAACGATTGCCGGGATAACAACTACTGCCGACGGCTGCCACTGCGCGTACACGGTAATGTTGGCAGTTACCGTAGTCGCTGCGGTAAAAGCGGCGCCGGAGCCGTTCGGATTGGTGTTCCAGCCGGTAAAGGTGTAATTCGCCCGCGTTGGCTGGGCGGGCAGACTGCCTACGGTTGTTGCCGGAGTCGTTACTGTTTTAGTTCGCGGGTTTGCCTCGGCATATCCACTCGCGTCTTGATGGTTTTTATTGAAGGTTACGGTAAAAACATCGGGGCTATCAGTAGTACCGGGAATGCCGCTATTGGGACTTTTGCACATAACAAACAGCGCACATACCGCCAGTATTAAAAGAAACTTTACCTTCATCGTATTTCTCCGTGTCTTTGTGCTTCGTTAGCAAAACCCGCTCCCCCTTTCGGAGAAGCGGGGTGGTGCTGGAAATCCTTCGCTTTTACTGGACAAACTTTATGGATTCTATCTCATGAACTGAAGGATTTGTGCTGCCAAATGAGATTATTATCTTTACTTGTCCTGTAGCGCTGGGACTACCGCTCTTGGTTGCCTGTAACGTTACAAAACTGTTTCCCAAAGTGCCGGTGCTTACGCTTCCGAACGTACTATTGCTGCCCGGATTAGCCGCCGTTCCTGTCGTGTATTCCACCAACATTGTTTTGTAGGTTGGATCTCCGCTGCCTCTTAATTTTACATCTACCCTCGAATAACTACCAATGTTAGTAGTTCCAAAATCAAATGGTATTACTACCCCTGTGGCGCTTCCATAACCGGCTGTTCTAGTTACCGTCAATAAGCCGCCTGTTATCGCTGCGCTTATGCCGGTGCCTACAGTCGAAATTGTTGGACTATCCGTAGCAAAATTATACTCTGTCACTAATGCCGCAGCCCTGATTGTGATGACAATGTCGCTGCTTTTTCCATTGCTGGATACAAAGGTTAGCGTCACTGTTGCGCCATCAGACATACCCGTAAAATAACCTGCTTTCAGCGTTACCACATTACCATTAACCTCATAATCGTTAGGCGATTGAAGCGCCGTGTTTCCGTTTTTGATGGCTGTAAGCGTATTCCCATAAAGGTTCACGGTAACGGGGATGTCTGCCGGAACGGCTTTGACGAATGTCGCTGTTGCGGGGCTGAGTGAGGGGGGCGGCACAAAGTTGTAAACTATATTGAAGGTAAGGTCGTCAAGCTGATACGTTATGCTTTGGGCGGAATTTATCCCAATAATTAGGAAAATGTCGCCTTGCAATTCCTTGATTGCGTTATTCAGATTTTCCCCGTCAATCTCAATTTCATGCTCCACCCATTGATTTGTTACGCCATAGTCCGGTACTATGTTTTTCAACAGAATGGGATTATAGGAAGCGTGATTGTTTCCGAGTTGATTCCCTGTAAGACTTGAAGGTGAATTTGTTACATAAACCCAAAGACCACTACCCCTATTATTTTCAGGCATTGAAGTCGCCAGCCGATACCTGAAGGTAAAGGACTCGTAGTTCTTCAGCGCAAACGGCAGATTGATGGGAATGATAGCTCCATTATTCCAATTATTGCTGCTTATCTGTAGCGATCTCTCTGCCGCATTAGCCGGATCCACCACAACCGCCGCCGAGGCTGTGCCTTGTCCGGAGACACGGGTGTATGTTTTGCCTACAGCATCACTTTCAAAATCAACGACTGAGGGTGGAACCGGCGGTGGGGTGTATGCGGTTGTCGTAAATGGACTACCGCTTGTTATCGGCGCTCCCGCTTTGTTATCCTCGTTTTCCTTCGAGCGGGCAAAGACATAATAGTTTGTGCTGGGACTCAATCTGGTAAAGGCCGTACCGTCTTGCCAGCCGCTTTCCGGCGCTGTCGTTCCCGTTGAAATGGCGTATTCAACTGTCTGCCCATTTGTCGGCGCGGTTACGGCATTGACTACAATTCTGTTATGCCTTCTCTCCGCCGCCACCTCCGTTATAGTACTGGTAAGCGTCGCGCCGGCAGATTTTGACAGCGTCATAAATGATTCGCTGTTTTTTACCGGCCCCGCCGTGTATTGAGCGTTTGCCGCCGCGCGGGCATAGGCGGTGTAGGTGGTTTCGGCGGCCAGTCCGGTAAAAGCCCTTCCGGTTTGCCAGGCACCCGGCGACCCTGTTGATGAAACGGAGTATTCGATGGTCTGCCCATTCGTCGGCGCGGTTACAGAACCGGCAGTGATTTCAGCACTTTTATGTGTTACGTTGCTTACCGTCAGAGTACCGCCAAGCGCCCCGCCACCTTCTTTTATGACCGCTGTTTTGGAGAAGGTAAGATCATCAAGATAATACGTTACGCCGGTATTGTGGTTTATGCCGATAGCAACGTAAACATTACCGCTTAAGCCGTTGATTGCGCTGCCCGGATTGTCGAAGTTAACCGCATAATCCATCCAATGATTTGTTTCGCCATAGTCCGGCTCCACTTCTCCCACCAGAAGGTTGGCAAACTGATTGTCATTACCGGAGGGATTTCCAAAAGCGTACCTTATAAACGCGGCGGTGTTATCCGCAACATAAACGTTTATCTTTCTGGGTTGACCATTATCAAGTAAAGTTCCGGCTGTCTGGAGGTTGAATCTGAATCTAAAAGATCTGTAGGTACTCAGCGCGTCAGGCAGATTAATCGGAATGACAGCCGCCTGATTCCAAGCGGAATTGCCGCCGCTGGCATTGGTGACAACTCGCAGCGATTTTTGGTTCGTGTTAACCGGATCGGCGGCAACCGTCACTGCGGGATCATTGTCTCCTCTGGTAAACGTGTATTTTGTTGTTGCGCCTATAGTGTCACCTTCAAAATCAACTAATGTGGGAAAATCAGAAGGAGGCTGACCTCCTGAGAAAGTGAACGTAAGATCGTCAAGCAGGTACGTTATGCCTTCGTTTGTGTCGTGATTTATCCCGATAGCCAGAAAAACATCGCCGGTTAAGCCGCTGATGGCGCTGTCCAAACTGTCGATGGGAATTGTGTAATCATTCCACTGATTAAGGGTTAATGCGGGAATTTCATCTGTTTCTCCCAATTTATTGACGGCAAATTGCGGGTTTCCACTATTGGCGGCGTTTCCAAAACCGTACTGGACAAACGTATCGGCGCTGCTCGCAATATAAACAAGAACCCTTTTATATGATAAAGTTCCGTTTGTCAGACAAATTCTGAAGGTAAAAGATGTGGCGGTATTTAATGCGGCGGGCAGTCTGATGGGAATAATAGCCGCCTGATTATAACCGGTGCTGGTAATCTGTAGCGATTTTTGGCCATTATTAACCGGATCGGCGACGACTCCAACTGTCGGGGCGCTGTCTCCGCTGGTAAATTGGTATGTTTTGCCAATACTGTCATTTTCAAAATCTACTTTCACGGAAGCCGGCGTTCCCCCCGGTGTCCATTTCGCGTATACGGTAATGCTCTTTGTTACCCGAGTCGACGAGGTAAATGCGGTACCGTTACCGTTCTGCGCGGTATTCCAGCCGGCAAAAGTGTAGCCCCCCGTCCGTGTTGGCGGAATTGGCAGACTGCCTACGGTCGTTGCCGGAGGCGTTACCGTTTTGGTTCGAGGCGACGCCTCGGTAGTTCCGCCGTTTTTGTCGAAGGTTACGGTGTAAGTTGTTCCCTTGCCGTTTTTGTCCGGCAGAATATTTGTAACAAAGGGGTTCTTGCACGCGACAAACAGCGCACATACCGCCAGTATTGAAAGAAACTTTACTTTCATCGTATTCCTCCGTATTTTTGCGCTTCCTATTACTGTCGGATTACAGATCAAACCGGTACCCAAGCGACAGGCCCAGTCCCCAGGCGAATGGATAGCCGGCCCGGAATGTCGGCTCCAGATACAGACCTTCCCAGACGTTGAAGCGCCAGCCCGCGATCAGGCCGGTGTAAAAAGTGGGATGGGTCCCTCCGCTTTCAAAGAAAAGGCTTGCCCCCAATTCCGCCTGAGCAAACAAAACGCCGAGCGGCAGGGGCAGGATGCGGGAAAAGTAGTATCGGAAAAAACCCGCCGGTTCCAGCGTAACAACGGTGTCCATATTGGAACTAAGCACAGTTTTTACTCCAACGGCAAACATGTCGTTTATGTCCCAACCGATTGTCAGGATGCCTCCCAGGGCCGCGCCCTCGCGTGTGTTGGCGTTAGCCTCTACGCCCAAACCGGTAAATATTCCAGACTGTGCGTACAGATTGCCTGTCGCAAACAGCAATAACAGGATGCGCAGTTTTCTCATGCGAGCGACCCCTTCTTTATTTGAACGAAAAACCACGATGTTATGTATATATTATATCGCATAATCACGAATTATCAACAGAATTTCGCAAAAATACGTAAAACTCTGTACAGTATACTAGGTATTTTTCCATAGGGTAAAATACCTATTCGCCGTGAACGCATACGCAGGGCGGGCAATGCACGTGTATACTCAAAAAAAGCGTTAACGAATTACACGAATAAATACGAAATTCTGAAAAACGGGTATTTATCTATATTGATAGAATTTATTCTGCTCATTTATGGGATTGGCATATTTTACATATACAACCAGAACTGGGGAAATGCCTAATACCAACCCTTCTTCCATTATTTATATCGACTCGTTTAAAGACTAAATCAAATAGATCGTTTCGTTATTCTCTAAATATCTCCTTATCGCGTAAGCGCATAAATCAGCTAGTTGAATCATGCTGGTTAGTTTTGAATTAACAAATAACGGCGTCTCTATGATATAAGAAATATTTTTCCAAAAAGTACCTTTTTCATGGAATGTTTTCATAAGCCCTGTATGTTTTTTTGCAACTGTTTCATTATTATAGTACGGCGTAGTTCTGCATTTACTTTTCAAAACCCTGATATGCCTAAAAACCAGTCTCCAAAGACCTCTCGCAGAGGCAAGTAACGCCCGATGCCTCTCAATTTGCCTCAACAACCTTGTACGCCCGAAACCCAATATCGCAACACTGACTGTACAGGCCCGCTTCCCGTACTATGTTATCACCGGCGCGGCGTATGCGTTCCGTGCCGATTTCGCAGATGTTTGCATAGCCTGCGCGGGCGGCCTGGCTTTCCGGGGCGCAGGGTTCAGGCAGTTGAACCATGATAAATCGGCGGCTGCCTGAGTCTTCGGCATTGAGTTGCATGACCGCGTGGGCAGTAGCCGCGGAACCGGAGAAAAAGTCCAGAACGGTGATGTCGTTAGCGGGGTACTGTTGTATTAACGCCTTGATAAACCCGACAGATTTTGAATTGGCAAAAATGCCCGTAACGCCGAAAAGCTCCTCCATGTGCGCGGTGGCGGACTCCGTCATCAGATCAAGGCCAAAGCGCTTGTTGGGCAAAAGCGATGTCAACTGCTGCCGGGTATCGCGGTCTTTTTCGTAAATGGAGCCGTCAGCCTTAAAGTACAGTGAATGTTCATCGAACAATTTTCTGATGGTTGCCTCTGCGTATAACGGGATGGAGGGCCTGCCCGTTACGCTGTTTGTGCACACATAGCGGGTATAGCCCCGTGCGAGCAATGCCCTGCCCATATCACCGGTTACCCATGCGTCGGCGGCGGGATCGTATTCATCGAGCAATTCCATGAATTCGCCGTCATGTGTTTTCGCGTAATAAATTGTAAAACAGCGGGCCGCGGGCGCTGTGCTCGCCGGGGCGCTGCTTTTATTGCGTCCGCAAATCTGGCGCTTGCTCTGCCTGAAAGCGCCGTACTCGTCGTGTAGCACCTTTCTGCTGTCCGCGCCGTTACTCGCCATGCCGGTAAAGAATTTCTTCACTCCCCGTGCGGCAAGCTGTGCGTAAATGCAGGTTTTGTCCCTTGCGTACACCAGACAAAACTCAAAACTTTCGGCAAAAAAGGCGCTGTTCTTTCTCCCTTTCGGATTATTCTCCACCGCCAGCACGGATATGTAATTATGCCCGCCAAAAATTTCATCACAGATTCCCTTCAGGTTAAACAGTTCGTGATGATCGATAGATATATACATAATGCCGTTATCCGCCATTAATTCACGCGCCAGCGCCAGCCGGGGATACATCATCGCGCTCCATTGATCGCGGAAATTATCGCGGTATACAAACGGTTTTCCGGTATTGTACGGCGGATCAATGTAAATCAACTGTATCTTGCCCGCGTATTCTTCCCTCAGTAATTCCAGTGCGTCAAGATTGTCGCCTTCTATGTAGATATTGCGGGTTGCCTCCCAGTTCCGGCTTTCTTCCCTGCATGGATATAAGGTTTTATTCATAAGTTTTGCCGCAAAACGCCCCCCGTACCCGTAATTCTATACAAGTTTTGAAAAACCTGTATAGCCGGGTTTCTGTCTAAGTCAGGGCTCCTGTGTTTGCTGAATTGCGGTTAAGTGCTCCGGCGGAGCGCTTGCAACTGCCCCCTTGCTTTAGGTCCGCCCACGTTTTCTCGCTAAAGATAATCGGAGTGGGTTCCGGTTTGAGTAAAAACCACTCCTTTCTCACAAAAGTAATACATAATAACCCAATCTCCCTTTACATGACATTCCGTAAAACCATCCAAATCACCGTGGAGCTTATGTTCATGGCAACGTTCCGGCAAGGGTTCTTCCCAGATAATTTTAATGATAATGTCATACAGGGCCTCAAGTTCATAATGACGCTTTTCCGCCAACTTAAGGTCTTTTTTGAATTGGTTTGTAAATCTGAAGCCAAGCATTTAAATGTCTTCAAGCGCCTCATCAAGAGAGTGATACCATTT
>JGI24698J34947_10001884_pt1 | contig 11184 bp, 9 predicted proteins | sample TergutMp193P3_FD_34947 | JGI IMG/M metagenome (IMG submission 34947)
ACACGCATGAATTGGTGGTTCCTAAATCAATACCAATAATTTTACCCATTTTCAACTCCTATTTAAGCGGCGGACTCGCCGCAGATTTTCAATTTTACTCCGCAGGCATCAGAACTTTCACTTTCGCGGCTCTGATTACCCTGTCTTTTAACAAATAGCCCCTTACCAGATCCTCCTGAACTACAGCTTCGCCTACGTCCGGGGATTTTTCCATCATCAGGGCTTCGTGTATGTTCGGATCAAAAGGCTCTCCGGCGGCAGTAAAGCGTTTGAGGCCCCACTTTGCCTCAAGCTGGTTTGACAGCCGCTTTTCTATCATTTTAACGCCTTCAAGGAAAGCTGTTAAGTCCGAAGAACCCTCCCCTGCCTGGATTGCCCGTTCAAAGTCGTCAATTATCGGGATGATGTCCAGAAGCAGGCTTTGATTGGCGTATTCTATCGCGCTTTGCTTTTCCTGATTTATCCGTTTGCGGAAATTTTCGAAATCCGCGGCTTTTCTCAGCAGTTGGTCGCGGGTTTCCGCCAGTTGGGCTTCCAATTCGGCGATTTTTTCCTCAGGAGTAAGCGGTTTGGCTGCCGCCTCATTCTCCTGTTCCTTAATTTCCGGATCATTTTGCCCTTCCGCCTGTGCCGAAGCGCCTTCCTCGGCTGGTTTTTCCTCAGTTTGGGGTATATCCTGGACTGTTTCCTCAGATTGAGTTTGATGTTTTGACATTACTTTCCCTTAGTTTTACTTTTAGAGATTCCTCTATAATAAAAATACTAAAATATGGCATTAGGGTCAAGGAAAAAATTAAAAAATTTTGGCCTGTTTTGCTTCGCGCGTAAAATGCGCATGTCAAAATTAATCGAAACCTGCCGAGGTTATAAGGCCGTATCGAAACAGGGCGCTGTGACTTGTGATAGATTATTTTAAAAAGCTTAGTATAATTAAAATTCGAATTGTTTATTTTTATACATTATGATATATTTTTTCAAATTGGTTTAAGGAGAATTATCAATGGCTTTTATTGATCTTGTTGAATGGAACGATGCGAGAAATGACATATTCGCATGGAAATTCGCCCAAAATAATAATAACAATTTAAGTACTTTTACTCAGCTAATCGTAAGGGAATCCCAGGAAGCGGTATTGTTTTCGAAGGGGCAGATTCTCGGCAAATTCGGCCCTGGCAAGCATACCCTAAATACTGAAAATCTTCCCCTGTTGAGAAATCTTTTTGGCATACCGTTTGGCGGAAAAAATCCCTTTACCGCCGAGGTGTGGTTTGTAAATAAAACCGCCCCGCTTACGATTGACTGGCAGACCGATACGATGCGTTTTCGGGACCCGGAATACGGAGAGATGGTTCCATTGGCCGCGGCGGGCAGATACGGTTTAAAGGTTGAAGACGCGGAACGTTTCCTCGTACAGCTGGTGGGAACCCTGACAAAGTTTACGTCGGCGGATTTAACCGATCATTTTATCGGGCCGCTTATCAGCAAAACAAAGAGCAGCATTATTGCCTTCATGCAGGCCAATCAGGTGGGCATCACAACAATTTCCGCCCGTCTTGATGATCTTTCAAAGTTTATTCAGGACCCATTAAAGGAATTCTGGGAAACCTATGGAATGCTGCTGACTGGTTTTTACATCACTTCGGTTGATCTTGATACTTCGACGGAAGACGGAAAAAAGATCGCCGCCGCGTTGAGCGACCGCTCGGCGCAAAATATCGCAGGATACACATGGCAGCAAAAACAGGGCTTTGGAGTTGCAAATAACGCGCTTTCCGGCGGCAGCGACATGGGAATTCTCGGGGCGGCTGTTATGACTGGAATGATTGGCGGCGGCGGGGGCGCAGGCATTGGTCAGGCGATGATGCAGCCGCCTCAACAGGCAGGCGGAATGTATCCCGGCGGCGTCAATCCGGCGGCAGGGCGGAAAGAAGTTTTCTGCGCAAAATGCGCCAAAAAATATGCGGCGACTTCCAGCTTCTGTCCGTTCTGCGGCAACAAATACAATCCCTGCCCGCGATGCGGCAGCGATAATCTTGAAGGGAGCAAACGCTGTGTTTCCTGCGGAACCGCGCTTGAGTCGGCGCAGCAGGGCGGTTTTGGCAATACCTGTCCCCGCTGCGGTCAGCCTGCCGCGCCCGGAGTGAAATTCTGCTCCGGCTGCGGGAATAAGCTATCATAAAAATTATCTTTAGCTATAAGGAGATAACATGACGAAAAATCAATCGCTGCTTTTCAGGATTTTATTGTTTTTCGCGGGCGTTGGCATTGTTATTCTTGCTTTCTTTTTAATAAAGGGAGATCGGGAAGCCACAGAGATAGACGCGTTTGTCTGGACATCAATTGGATCGATGTATCTTGTCTTTTTCATTCCTTTCTTCTTTTCCGCGATTAACATCGGCAATTTTACTGGAAAGATTCCTGCCATATCGATAATCTGGTTTGGAATTTTCCTTTATGCCGCGGCGTCAATAACGGTTATTATTCTGCTTACAATACCAAAAAATATTTCTCTTAACACAGCTGTGATTATTCAGTCGGTATTGTTCTTCTTCTTTTTGATTGCTGTTTATTTTTCGTATTTTGCCATTTCTCATGTTGGCAAAGTTGCTTCGCAGGAAGCGGAGATACAGCAATATATCGTTCAAATCAAATCAAAAGCGCAGGTTTTGCTGCTTGCCGTTAACAAACTTCCGGCTGAATATGAAAAAACGCAGAAAATCCTCAAACAGGCTTTTGAGGATATTAAATATACCTATCCGGTTAACGCAGGCGGTGAGCTTGAATTAAAAATTCTGCGTTCGCTGGAAACTGTTTCTGAACTTTTGGGAGGCATTCAATCTGGAGCGCATCCGGCGGCGCTGGAACCGGAAGCTCTTAATTTACAGACATTGGTAAAAGAAAGAAAACTGCTCAGAAATTAAAGGAGGAGTATTGTGCAGGGAAAAATATTTTCGGAATCATTGAATATTTATCAGGATCAGGCGCGCGTTCTTTTTAATTATTACAAAAAGGCCGCTGAAAAAATCGTTAAAGAGGAAACCGATCTGGAAAAATCGATCAGCCTTGCCGAATCGGAGCTTGCTTTGGCCGCCAAAAATAAGACAAAGGGCATTGTCATTACATCCGCTTTTCCTGGAGTAGGGCTTATTCTTGCGATTATTTTCACAGCGACCGGCGCTCTTGAGGCGGGAACGGCGTTTATTATCGGCGGCATAATAGCGTTAGGCGCGATTTGGGGCGTTGTCACCTTATTAAAAGCTATTAAATCCGCCGATGAAAACAATACTAAAATTACCGGGTTTCAGGAAGCTCATCGCGATATTCGCAGAAATTATGCCGTAAAAAAAATGGGAGTTATTTATGTTCCTGTGGCAACAAAAGTGCCTTTTGAGGGGAAAAGTTTCATTGTAGATCATACGGCGCAGGTTGGCAGCAGCAACTTTAAAATGTCCGTTGTTCACAAACCGAATGACCTTCTGGACAGCCTGACCAGTCTGGAAGAAGCGATAAAAGAAGTTCCTCTTGTAGAACAGGCGTCTGAACCGGAAGAAGTCGATACCTCAGATTATTCAACTTCCATGCAGCATATCAAACTTTATGACTATATGGGAAACATTGATCGGCAGATACGCAATATTCGTTATCTGCTAAATGATAATGACACAGTAGCTATTTCGCTTCCTGTGGTTTTACCGGAAAGCGAGACTGCGGATTTTATTAAAGAATATGCCGCAGACAATGCCGGCGGCAAGCCCGTTGTTCCGGTCTTTAATGTGGATGGTTTTAAGGACAAGCTGGATTCTTTTTACACGCTTAACGATATGAGAAAGTCTTTCGAAAAAAGCACAAGTCAAAATCAGGTTGTTTATTTTTCCAAATTGATCGGGAGGCTGGCTGAGTCTGTGCAGGTTTTGAGCAAAACAAAGGTAAGCAGTACCAACAAACTTGTGGATTACGCGAACATGATTCTGGCTGCGGTTTTAAAAGCGTCGTTTAATCAGTATTCCCCGTCTATTGAAGCCGAGGAGATTGAAAGAATACGTTCCGCCAGTTTTGACTATCAGGATTCCGTTGATGATTACGCTCCGTTTTCGTTAAAATCAAGCTCGCGCGTAAAGTACGATCTGTTTTCTACCGCATGGATCGCGGAAGATCAGTCCCGGACATCAATGCCGTTTGGAATGCACCAAATTCAGGAAGAGGTGCTTGCGCCGGTTATTCAGAACCTGATGGCGGAAAACAGAGTTGAACGCCTGAAGATATATAACAGCATCAAGGATCAAAAAATCGACTACCTGAACCAGTGGCACCGCGATACGGAAGATTTCTACGGTAGAAACCGGGCGGAGGCTAACGATCTTATTAACCGGATGCGGGAATCCTATGCCGAATATTCCCGCAGTTTAAATACCTACAAAGCTCTTCAGGAAACATATATTGAAATGCAAAAAACGCGTTCTCTTGACAGCGCGGACGTTCAGCAGCAGAACAAAGACGCCGAATTAATCGCCGGTTTTGAATTGCAGGCCCAGCAGTTCCGTCAAAAGCAGGAGGAATTCAGCGATTTTATGAGCCGGCTGCAGGATAATATCAATGAAAAGGCGGCGCAGTTTGGCTACATTCCATATTACGAGGCGACGTTACGCGACAAGGAATACAGGGATATGGCCAGGTCAATTGACGGACTGAACAGCCTTAATGACCCCCGCAGAAAAAAATTGCTGGCAGTCAATCCATATATCGCGAGATTTGCTAAACTGCCGCCTCCGCCTAACGTTGAGCAGAAAATGTACGATGATTTTGCCATCGATCTGTTAAAAGAAGCCACCGGTGTGGATTATTCCGGGAATGAAAATGTACGCGGACCTCAACCGAGCACGGAGGATGAAGACTCCCCTCTTGCTAACGGCGGCGAAGGAGACGAATAATCATGGCGAGTTTTCAATTTAATGTAGATACAACGCCGATGGCTCATTCGGTTGACAGTACGCGCGGTCATTTGAACGGCGTAACCGTAGCGGTTACAGCAATGCAGGCTGCGGTAATAGCTGTGGAACGCGAATCCTCCAAAACCATCTGCAAAAATGTGGACGAAGGTTTCTTCATGATGGTCAAGTCCCAGATAAGCCAAAAATCAGTCGCGGCTTATACGGAAATGAACAGTAAGCAGGTTTCTCTCGTGCAGTTGGCCAAGGCTCTGGATAACATCAAGCGACAGATGGAAAACGATTATAATATGATAGCCAGTCGTTATGCGAAACTTTTTCAATCTTTAAATAAAGCGCTTGAAACCAGAATTAAAGAGCTTGACCGTCCCGCAATGCAGCTTGCCGAGATTAGAAAAAGCATTGTTTTTGACAAGCTTAGCAATGACAGTTCGATGTTGTTCAGTATCTCCGGTGAAACGCTTCCTCTGGCGCAAACCGCGCTTAGCGGCAAATTAAAACAAAAAACAAGGGATACGCTTCGCACCCTTGCAGAATCTGTTTATGAAAACCGTTCCTACAGCGAAAAGGTAGAAAGCATACTTGTAAAAGACGAAAATAACGCGCTATCTTCCCCGGCTGAAGATAATTCTTCTGACGCAGGCATGCGGTATGTGCCAGCCTTATTTTGTGTAACGGAAAGCCTTTTGAATCCCGAAGATTATATCGAAAATGTTTATACGCCTCAAACCGATGTGTGGAGAAACACAGCTCCGATTGTTTCGGAAGTCAACAAAATTCAGGGAGGCTTGCGCTGGTCGCCTTCCGACGATGAAGAAAAAGGCGTTGTTCGCCGGGAATTTATTTCGCTGTGTGAAAAAGAAATTGGAGAGGAGAGGGTATCAAAAGAAATAATCAGACTGTTTGACGAATCGGCGTGGGAGGATTGCAATAATGAGTTACAGTAGAAATTACCAAACCTCTGTTCAATACAGCGGCTCTGTCAGTTATAGTTATGGTCCCAGCCAGAACGGAGGCAGTGGAACCGCCCATTACAGCGGAAGTATCCCGATTGACGTTACCATCAACGTTGACACAGAGCCTTTTGACGGCAGCGTTAACCGCTTTAAAACTTCCATTGACGCTCTTGGCGGTTCGGTCGCCGCGATGGAGGCGGCTCAATGTCTGGCGATTCGCAAAACCGCGGAAGAAGTTTCCGCCTCGCTTATCAATGGTTTTTTTGGAGCGATCAATACCGAACTGACCCAGCAGATGCAGGCGCTGGACAGCGCGATAAAGGCCGGGTTTGCGCTGATTTTTGAACAGGGAAAGGCCGTTTCGGGAAAAAAAGACACAATGGATGGTGATTATAACCGGATTTCTTCCAGGTATATAAAACTCTTCGCCGATCTTGATGAGGAGTGCTACAAAAGAATCTTCGCGCTTGACAAGCAGTCTTTTAATCTTTCTGAAAAAGTGCAGAGGGAACTAATAAACGAATCTTCATGTAACGCGGCGGCGTTAAATCTTCTAAGCATTGACGAGCTGTCTTCATCCAAAACGCTGGTTTTTATTTCTTCCCTGAACAGAAAAGCGCTTGACGTTTTAAAAACCATGCACGATTATATCACGCAGGAATATGCAATAAAAAAACTTATCGATTCTTTTCTCTCTAATGAGCATATAGATGAAAATACTTCGCTTTGTATTCCAATTATCTGGTCTGAAAGCGATTTTCTGGAGAAACAGGGCACAGGTAATGACTGTTTTATTCCTGATTATATTGATCAACAGGGGAAACAGGCAATTGCGGAAAAAATCAACGTTTTTTGCGGCGATGTTTCCAGGACAAAATGGGAAGCGGTTGAAACATCAGAAAAAGAATCGATCAACAGAGAGTTTAATCTTTTGGCGGAATCGCATTTTGCCGCCCTGGGTGAAGAGACAGATCAGCGTGTTTACAAAACGATGTTATCTCTTTGGCAAAATGCGGAAATTTTTTCTATAGAAAGGAGTTTATAATGAGAGAGATGAACGAAATTCGTATCGGCGAAACGAATGTAGGATTAAAAGACAACCTTGTAAAAACGGCAATCCTTCCAAAGACAAGCGGCGAGCTTGAGCGGGATGTTAATATTCAGGGAAATGTAAATGTTGAGGGCGCTGTTTACGCGAGAAATTTGATAATAGATAACGGTCCTGTTGAATTCATGAGCGCTGTCTATGCGCATAACGAACTTCATGTCAAAAACGACGCTTCCGATTTGATCCTTTTCAGAAAAGCCGCCGCATCTTCCGGCAGTATTGTTGCGCTTTTACTGAAAGGCAGGTGTATTTTCGGCGCTGATATAAACGCCGCCAGCGTTAAATTAAAAAATTGTTTTGTCGCCGGAAGTATATTTGCAGGCGAAATCCAGTTGGAGTCTTCCGTGGTTTTAGGCGGTTGTTTTGCTTCTAAAAACCTTTCCCTTCATAATACCGTTACGGGCACATTTAATGCGCCGGAAGTATCGGCTGGCGGAATTAACTATCTGCTTTACCCGACGGCCTTTTCTGTAGAACCGATGTCATATCTGCCGGGAACGGAATTTTACAACATCACGCTTGCCGACCTGGGTTCACTGTTCAAGAAAGAAAACGAAAAGCCAAAAACGGGGAAAATCCGCATGGACATTGAAGCTGATTCTCAGCGGACTGTGCTTGTAGACGAATCTGACACAAAAACGCTTTTACACAGTTATTCTGTCGCGTCAAGGGTTCTTGTCAGCGATCTTCTGAATCTTGATGATCTTGAAAATCATTTTTTAATTATCTCTGCCAGTTTAGGTTCGCAGATATTGAAAACATATTCTTTGCAAAAAGAAGACGGCGGCAAAAGCGATGATTTGACATTAACGAATATAGCGGAATTCTTCTTTAATATATTGAACGGCGTCATACAGATTAAAAATCTGTCGGACATCATTCCGTTTGACGAATTACGGCAAAAGTATCTTTAGAGAACGAAGAAATACATCAGCCCCTTATTCCCTAATCTCCGTTTCTCATGTAAAATATCACCATGTCAGAATTAATCGAATACCAGGGAAAAGCAACGATGGAGAAAATTACCTCGCTGGCGAAACGGCGGGGGNTTGTTTATCAGTCATCGGAAATTTACGGGGGGCAGAACGGGGCGTGGGATTACGGGCCGCTCGGCATTGAATTGAAGAACAGGATAGCCGGCGCGTGGTGGAAGGAGATGACGCGGCTTCACGACAACATCGTGGGGCTGGACGCGGCTATTTTGATGCACCCCCGCACTTGGGAAGCGTCGGGACACGTTGAAAATTTCACCGATCCGCTGGTTGACTGCAAAAAGTGCAAGACCCGTTTTCGGGCGGATCAGATCCCGCAGGAAAACCTCGCGGCGAAAAAATGCCCCGACTGCGGCGGCGAACTGACCGACACCCGCAAATTCAACCTGATGTTCAAAACACACATCGGACCTGCGGAGGACACGGCGAGTATCATCTACCTGCGCCCCGAAACCGCCCAGGGGATTTACGTCAATTATAAAAACATCATTCAGTCCAACAGGATGAAAATCCCATTCGGCATCGCGCAGATTGGCAAGGCTTTCCGCAACGAAATCGTTACCAAGAACTTTATTTTCCGCACCTGCGAATTTGAGCAGATGGAGATGCAGTACTTTGTAAAACCCGGCACTGATGTGGAATGGTTCGCCGATTGGCGCAATCAGCGCTGGGCGTATTATGAAAAACTCGGCGTGAAAATGGATCATCTGCGCTGGCATCAACACGGACCGGACGAACTTGCGCATTACGCGAAAGACGCTTACGATATCGAGTACCTGTTCCCGATGGGTTGGCGCGAGCTTGAGGGCGTTCACAACAGAACCGACTACGACTTGAACAGGCACACCGAGTACTCCGGCAAGGATTTACAGTACATCGATCAGGACAACAACAACGAGCGCTACATTCCCTACATCATCGAAACTTCCGCCGGTCTTACGCGTAACGTGTTGATGATTCTCTGCGACGCTTACGACGAGGAGCAGGTCGCCGACAAGGGCAATGATGACGATTGGCGCACCGTTCTGCGCTTCCACCCCGATCTTGCGCCTGTTACTGTCGCTGTATTGCCGCTGATGAAAAAAGACGGTCTTGCAGAAATCGCGCAGGACATTCGCGCTGAACTGAAAGAAGATTACGCCACCGACTACGATCAGGCGGGCGCGATTGGGCGGCGTTACCGCAGGCAGGATGAAGCGGGCACTCCTTTCTGTATCACCGTTGACTACCAGTCCAAAGATGACGGCACTGTCACCTTGCGCTTCCGCGATTCTATGGAGCAGGTCCGCGTGCCAAAAGCGGAAATTGCCTCCCGTTTGCGCCAGGAAATAAAAGCGTACAAGAGGATAAAGTGACAACCGTATGTCGTTTTTGACCGTTTGTCTTAATCCGACGATTCAAAAAACTCTGCGATTTTCTTCGATAATACCCGGCGCTGTAAACCGGACCGGAGTTCACCGCCTTGACGTTTCGGGCAAGGGGATCAACGTTACGCGCGTTCTGAGTCAGCTTGGAAAAAAGGTGTTGCATCTAACACAGCTTGGCGGCGTTATGCGACCATTGTTTCTTTCGTTATGTGAACAGGACGGGCTTTCCGTTGAATGGGTGGAAAGCGGAAGCGAAATCCGTTTTTGTTACACTGTGCTTAATGATGACATTGGCGCTGTTACGGAATTAATTGAGGAATCGCAGGCGGTCAGTGCCGGAACTGAGCAGCGGCTGTTGGAAAAATTTGATGCTATTCTTTGCGACACATCGCTGGGTATAAAGTGCCTGATTATTTCCGGCACAAAGGCGGCGGGGTTTTCTGAACCTCAGCCGAGCCCGAAGGGCGAAGGTTCCCCTCCTGATACGGTAATTCCTTACATGACGCGTAAGGCGAAGGAGAGGGGGCTTAGGGTTATCCTTGATGTTAAGGGGAAGGATTTAATTGAGAGCCTTCAATATGAACCTTACCTTGTAAAGCCGAACCTTTTAGAATTTGCCGAAACTTTCGCGCCGGATTTAATTGGGGACAATGATCAGATAACGGAAGATGATACGGCAAGAGAGCGAATAAAATCCGCGGTTTTGAACGCGGCGCAGAAATACAACTGCCGCGTTATTCTGACAAACGGCAGCCGGAAAATACTCGCCGCGGACAGGGACAAATTTTTTGAAATTGAATTTGAGGCTGTTAAAGCGGTAAACTCCACCGGCTGCGGAGACGCGTTTGCGGCAGGATTGGCCGCCGCTCTTGAGGACGGCGCGAATTTTTACGAAGCGATTGGCGAAGGAGTAAGGTGCGGCGCGAAAAATGCCGCGCTTATCAGGCCGGGGGTTATACGGTGAAAAAGTTATAACTGCCGCGCATTCTGTTATTCCAATTAACAACCCCGCCTTGAAGTCGAACCTTCAATTCGGCGGGATATGTTGTTCTTACTCCGACATCCACGCAGGCGCTGTTTGAAAAAGATTGAAAGCAAGGGTGGTAACAGCAGAGGTTATACTGACTTTCTTCATGTTTTGCATGGCTTTCTCTTCTGTCGAAAGATCAACGTTAGCCGCACTACCCGTATATACATACATTGCGCCAGCGCTGTCATCATTAGAGCTGCCAACCATAAGCGTAACGTAGAATGAGCCGCTTCCGGTAAAGGCAGTTTCGTTTTCATTCTGCAAATCGACAGTTACGGAACCGCCGGAAATCGCGCCCATTCCACCCGCGCTGCCGCCTTCCCCTTCGCTCATAAGCATGACCATTGCCATGTCGTAACTTCCGGTTATTCCGGTTATTCCGGTGATGGTGATTTTCTTTGCATCGTCGCCTCCGCCTCCGCCGCCGTTGTCATCGGCAGGACACCCGGTCATTGAAAACCCGATTACCGCCGCCAATGCGATAATCCCTAATAACTTAATGCAGTTCTTCATAAAGAACCCCCTTTTGTGATTTGCTTTTAGCGTAAAATCACTCAAAATTGACCTATCCATGCGGACAGGTTTCCTGCCGGAAAAGGTAAATTCCCATAATTTCCGGCGTAGAATATGAATATTTTCATACCTAAGACAGTATGTATGAATATACACATATTGTAAAGGGGCAAATATGAATAATTTCATATTATGAGTTATGGGATTTAAGGAAAACCTTAAGGAACAGTTAAATTTTTCAGGAATGTATGTAAAAGAATTGGCGGCGTTAT
>JGI24698J34947_10001885_pt1 | contig 11183 bp, 9 predicted proteins | sample TergutMp193P3_FD_34947 | JGI IMG/M metagenome (IMG submission 34947)
TCATCCTTGAGTTCCCCGAAATAGAACGCGGCAAGACCGTCTACGTCGCCCTCTGCTGGCAGAACGAACGCGGCATCACCGGCAGGTGGAGCGATATAAAGAGTACCATTATTCCTTAGGAATAATAAGTAATCCCGTAGTAATAACTTCCGCATTTATTTCTTAATAATGTGAAAAAGCAGGACAGGGCACAGCGCGCGGACTGCCCTGTCTTGCTTGTTTTTTATTTCACGCATTGATAAAGTTTGAGTATGGCACTTTCACCTTACCGTCTTGTAAAGGCGCGCGAAGCGTTCAACTACTTCAATGTTTTTAACGCTATTTCGTGGAACCTGCTCGTTGGAATTATCATCACACTTTTTGCCCTGCGGCTGGGCGCGTCCTCAACCTATATCGGTCTTTTGGGCGCGTCGTTTTACGCGTCCCTGTTTTTTCTTCCGTTGGGAAAAGCCCTCGCAAGGCGTTTCTCAATTATAAAGATTTTCAGCGCGGCATGGAGCTTGCGATCTATCGGCATGGTCTTTGCCGTAGTCGCTCCGTTTCTTGAATACTCAGGGCATCGTAATATGGCGCTGCTCTTTATCATGATTGGAGTTTTTTCTTTTCAGGTTTTCCGTGGAATTGGAATGATAGGCAACAACCCCGTCTTGAGCGAACTTGCCTCCGGCCCCGACAGGGGCAGTTACATGACACAGATTCAGATCCTCAACAGCGCGATTGGAATGTTCGGCAGTTTCGTGGTCGCAATGGTGCTGGGAATGGAGCCGCCTCTTTTTGTGTATTCCATTTTGCTGGTTTTGGGGGTAATAACGGGCATTATCAGCGGTTACGTGATAAAAAAAGTGCCCGAGCCGCCGAGTGAAAAAGACGGTCAGAAGATGAACCTGATCGATATTTTCAAAGACGCTTTCGCGCAGGATTCACTGCGTCACTTCATGGTGATTTTGTTTTTGGTCGCCCTTGTCTCCGGCGTTACCCGAACATTTGTGGTTGTTTACGCGCGTGAGGTGTTCGGGCACAGCGACGGTCTTATTTCGCTGTACTCAGTCTTCGGCGGACTCGGCTATCTGTTGGCAGGCTTGAGCGTCAAGTTTCTTGTAGACCGCCTCGGCGCGAAACCTCTTTTTCTCGTTTGCGTGATCATCGGGCTTGTCAGCATAATTCCCGTTATTTTCTTTCCGTCAGCCGCTGTCGCCAATATGACAGGCGCAATTCTTTTTTTGGTTTTCTTGTTCTTCATGCTGAACTTCGGATTTCTAGGTTCGGAAGGGATAGCGCAGACTTACTTCCTCGCGCTTATTCCCCCTGACAAGATTCTCAACCTCGGTATTTTGTACTTTTTTATTTTTGGAATAGCGGGAGCCGCCGGTTCTTTTTTAGCGGGACTCCTTGTCGATTTCCTGCTTTTCATTGGACTTTCATCCTTTATAACTTTCAAGATTCTTTTTATAATAATGGGCGCGCTGGCAATAATCGCGCTCGCCATGCAGAAGAAAATGAAACCCCTTGGATCTCTTCCGCTCAGGGGTGCGCTTGAAGTTATTTTTTCTTTCAGGGATCTTCGCGCTATAAGCCTGCTGGACAGGCTGAACAAAGCGCAGGATTCCCGTGAAGAGGAACTCCTCCTTGGCGCGTTACACGACACCCCTTCCTCTCTTGCTGTAAGCGGCATATTGGAGCGGGCACGCTCTCCACGGTTTGCGACACGCCTTGAATCGATAAGGGCCCTTGAAAAGATGCAAGTCCTGAGTGAAGACGCCGAAAAAGCGCTGATTGACGACATTGTCAACAACCCGTTTACCACTGCCTACATTTCCGCCCGTATCCTTGGAAACAAAGGTTCCGCCGCCGCCATTCCACTCTTAAGGGAATTGGCAGTTTCTGATGATTACATGCTTGCGGGGGAGGCGATTATCGCGCTCGCCAAAATGAAGGACGAAGCGTTCCGTCCCCAGATAGAACAGATCATCCTTGATACAAAAAACCCACGGCTGAGGATAATGGGCGCACAGGCGTTCGGCCTGTACCACAACCCGGCTTCAATTTCCGTGTTACTCGAAATTCTGCGCACGTCTGATCTGCCGCCGTATCTGATGGATGAGGTTGTTTTATCGATCGCTACAATCCTTGACACACAGCGGCAGTTCTACAGGATTCTGGTACGTTACACCGCGGACAATTCCCTTGCCGGCGCCCTCGCCATGGACGAAGTGGAAGCGTCCAATGAGTATGTTAATTCCATTTTGAACGGAAAGAAAAAAGTTTCAAAAGACACTATTTCCGCGATTACCTCCCACGCCGGAAGTTTTCAAAATGCCGTTAGCAGATATGTGAGGGACAACGACGGCGCTGATCTTTCCCGCTGGATTTTGGAACTCCCCGATGAATATTGCAAGAACGGGAGCGCGGTAAAACCTATTCTCTCCCAGGCGGTTGTTGACAGCAAACTTTCCGTCCGCAACTGCCTGCGCCTTCTAATCGTCCACTGGTCAGCGCAGGAATTGCGCATCTGGGCGGCGAAGGTGAAATGAGAGACGAACCCGCATCTATTTACATTTAACTGTATAAATGCAAGACTCAGGGTATGCACGGAAAATCTGACGCCGCGAGCAGGCTTGGAACGGAGCCTGTCGGTAAACTGTTGATTCAATATTCAATTCCCGCTATTACAGGGATGGTGGTAAACGCCCTTTACAATGTGGTGGATCGTATCTTTGTCGGTCAGGGGGTAAATGAAATCGCCCTCGGCGGGCTTTCCCTTGTACTGCCGCTGATGACTATCGGGATGGCGTTTGCCATGCTCTTCGGGATTGGAGCGGCGAATATGATCTCCATGCGTCTCGGTGAGGGCAGGCGGCAGGATGCGGAGAACGCGCTTGATCACTGTTTCTTCTTATTGATAGGCATTAGTGTTATTACAACGACGGTCGGGCTTGTCTTTCTTGATCCCATTCTTTCACTGATGGGGGCAGCGGAGGGCAGTGAGGCTTTGGGTTACGCGAGGGAGTATTTTCGCATAATACTGTACGGTCAGGTTTTTTTCATGGTGAGCTTCGGGCTTTCGCACTGTACAAGGGCGCAGGGTTTTCCCACCGTTACAATGATCGGCATGATCATCGGCGCGGTTCTTAATACAATACTGGATCCCATTTTTATTTTTGTGTTTCATTGGGGAGTGGAAGGCGCGGCGTGGGCGACGATTATCTCCCAGTTTGTTTCCGCTGTTTATATGCTCACCTTCGTTACGAGCAAGAAGGCGATTGTAAGGCTCAAGCCGCTTGAATTCAAGCCGAAGGGCGCGATTGTTTTGCAGATAATGGCTTTTGGCTCCGCTCAGTTTCTTCTTCAGTTTTTAATGTCCGCAGTTCAGCTTTTGAATAATATGAGCGTAGGCTGGTATGGCGCGGACGCGCTTGGAGTGGCAAACGGGGGAGATGTCGCCCTTTCCGGGATGAACATTAACGGCTCCATTTTGATGTTGATACTGATGCCTGTTTTCGGCATCAATCAGGGAGCGCAGCCTATCCTGGGCTACAATTACGGCGCGAAGAATTTCCGCCGCGTGTTACGCGCATACACCGGCGCGATAGGAGCCGCCACATTGGTATGCGTTGTCGGCTTCACGATAGCACAGATTTTCACGGTTCCGCTTGTCAGGCTCTTCGCGCCGGACGGAAGCGACGCGCTTATGAGCTTCGCGCCCAGAGCTATGCGGATAATGATGATTCTGCTTCCGCTTGCAGGTTTTCAGATAGTTTCAACTAACTTCTTTGTTGTTACGGGCCGCCCGAAAACCTCAATCTTTCTTTCCATGCTCAGGCAGTGTATCGCCCTCATCCCATGTATACTCATTTTCGGCAGGATCTGGGGTCTGTGGGGCGTGGTTGCCGCCACTCCTGTAGCCGACGGTTTTTCCTTCCTCCTTACCGGAACGCTGATTTTCTTTGAGCTTAAGAAACTACGCGGTGAAAACGTACTTGACGGGAGAGCGTCTGTTTAGTAAGCTATAAATATGGGTAGTTCCAACGGGAATGGCTTTGTTTCCATGTTTGCTGTAAGAATGATAGCCGCGCTTACCATTATACTGGTTGTCGCGATAGGAGTAGGACTGGGGCTCTCCCTGGCTGAAACCGCGAATATCAAAAACAATGAGAATTTCCTGGAGTTCGCGCCCGCCTTGCCGACCAAGTTACTCGATATAAACGGTACGCTCATCACTGAATTTGCCTCCGATGAAAAGCGGGAACTGGTTTCCCTCAGCGAATTGCCAAGGCATTTAATTCACGCGGTTCTTGCGCGTGAGGACCCGGACTTTTACAATCACCGCGGTTTCAGTGTCCGCGCTATTATCCGCGCCGCTTTTGGACTGTTGACTGGTCAAAATCTGGGCGGCGGTTCTACAATTACACAACAGGTAGCCGGTACTCTGTACACCGACAGAAGCGAGTACACCATAAAGCGAAAGGTTAAAGAACTGTGGTGGTCGTTCCAGATGGAGCGGCGGTATACAAAGAATGAGATACTGGAAATCTACCTTAACTATATGCCAATGGGACCCGGCACTTACGGCGTCGAGACCGCGAGCAAGTATTTCTTCGGTCATAGCGCGCGTGAAGTAAGCCTTGCCGAATCTGCAGTTCTGGCGGTTTTGCTGTCCGGTCCCAGCCGTTTCAATCCGTTAAACAATCCGAACGAAGCAATGGACCGTCAGCATTTTGTGCTGGAACGGATGATTGAATTCGGTTATGCCGACAAGGAAGAAGCCGAAGCCTCATACCAGGAGTATTGGGCGAATTTCGACTGGTCAAGGCCCTCAATTTCGGCGTATTACAGCAGGGAAGACAAAGCGCCGTGGTTCAGCGAATATGTGCGCCGTGAACTGGACGTAATAATGTACGGAACCAGGGATTATTACCGCGATGGTTATGTGGTGAATACCACTCTTGATCTCAATCATCAGGAAGCCGCTGAAAAATTTATGGCGGAGGGGCTGGAAAAAGCCAACAGGGAGTACGCCAGATCAAGCGTAAGGAGTCTTATACAGGCGGAACGGACATATATACCTATTGTGAATATGCTGACCCTCTTGTTTGATCTGACTGATATTCGCAACACCTCCTTGATGCAAAATGAAATAAGGGCTGTTTCCCGTTATGTAAGAACAGTCAATCCCGTGGTAGATATGGCAGCCCTGGTTTTTGGTATTCCCGAATTAAAAGACATAACGAACAAAGGTTTCGCCGAGCTTAAGGTCAACACCGAACAGAACGTTGTTGAAGGCGCGTTGATATCAATAGAAAATGACACCGGATATATAACAGCCATTGTAGGCGGTTCAAAATACGATGAGTCCAATCAGTTTATCCGGGCTACCCAGGGCAACATTCAGCCGGGTTCCGCTTTCAAACCGTTTTACTATTCCGCCGCGATAGACAGCCGTAAAGTTACAGCCGCCTCATTGATATACGATGTACCGATTGTCTTTCACAATGAGGACGGCACTCCCTATATCCCTCTCAATTTCAGGGGCGAATGGAAGGGGCCGGTCCTGCTTTACAACGCGCTGGCTCAATCAATGAATATTCCTTCCTTAAAAGTACTGGATATAATTGGCTTTGACGCCGCCATCGACAGGGCTGCCAAGTTCTTGAATGTTTCAAATCCCAGTCAATATTTCCCGCGTATATACCCTCTTGGGCTTGGCATCATTTCCACTTCTCCTTTAAAGATGGCAAGGGCGTACGCGGTTTTTGCCAATCAGGGACGCGACGTTACGCCAATTGCCATACGCTCAATAGAAGATCGGAACGGCAGAATTATATTTGACATTGAAGGAGACGTGCGGCAGAGCCAAAGGCGGATGGGCGCGAACATTCAGGTAATCAGTCCGCAGAACGCCTACGTTATGACGAAGATACTGGAAAAGACAGTTGAGATTGGCTCTCTGGCAAGCGGTTCGGGATGGGGAGCCAAGTTTACATTCAGGGATGAAAATGACAGATCGTTCAGGATGCCTGTAGCCGGTAAAACCGGAACCACTCAAAACTGGTCCGACGCCTGGGCAATCGGGTACAGCCCCTATTACACAACCGCGGTGTGGTTCGGTTTTGACAGGCCGGGTAATTCATTGGGTCTTGAACTGACAGGCGCTACATTATCAGGTCATGTGTGGGGAGATTATATGCGCGAAATTCACAGAGGGCTTCCGCGCAGAAGTTTTTCAAGACCGACTTCCGGCGTTATTGACGTAACTGTATGCGCGAAATCGGGCCTATTGAGAACCGCGTCATGTAATGAAGGCGAAGTGACTCTTCCCTTCCTGGAAGGGACACAGCCGTATCAATACTGTGATATACACGGAGGCTCATCTCCCTTTGATACCAGAATCTCGATCAGTACCATACCGTTCATAGGCATTGGCGATACGTCCTTCATTGATTCGCTTACAATGCCCCAGTTACCGGCGGAGATTCTTGAATTGCTGGGAAGCGCTCAGCAAAACAGAAATCAGCAGAGTACTGCCAATCAGAGCAGTACAACGCAGACAAACAGCAATAATACGAATCGAAACAACGCTCCTTCTTCCCTGCTCAGTAATCCAATGCTGGACGACGGTCCGCCTGCCGTCAACACACCGCAGCAGAGCAGCGTACCCGCGAACACAAGAAACGAACCGCAAAATATCCCCGAGGCGGTCATCCAGAATGTTCCTCAATTTGTCCGGGAAGATGAAGAAGATTACGGTGATTTCGGTTCTGTCTACGATGATGATCTGCCTTCGTGGAATCCGCTTAACTGACAGTGGCTCGCTTCTCATTCCTAGTAGCAAGTAACAGATAACGCCTCACTTGCGCTACCTGTTACTTGTCGAGCGGTGTCAGATGTTTGCTAGAAGTTGTTGTCGAATAGTTCTTTTGCGGTGTTCGCCGCGCTCATCATACGTCTGAAGATAACGGCGAAGTGGTCAGGGTTTTCAAGATATACCTCGGTCCCTATTGATACCCACCATCGGCTTTCAGAGTTCACGAAATACGCTTTAGCCACCTTGGTTCCGCCGTTCGCTATTGATACGGCGGCGGCGCCTCTTCTCCTCTCATCATCGGAATTGAGGTACCTTATGTTCGGTATTTGCAGGAAACAGAAGGTGGGATCGGTATCATCAATATAGAGATAGTAGTTAATGCCTTCCCTTGGAAAGACAATATAACCGTTATCGTTAATAGTTGGCGTATACCCCGCTTCACGCAGGTACGCCATATAGATACGCTGCCTTGAATCTATTTCCGCCTGCGAAGCGGCGGAGCCTGTTTGCGAACCGGATGAGGGCGCGGTTGCGCAGGAAACCGTTATTGCGGCACATGCCGCCATGACACAGATGCGTTTGAACGCTTTAATACGATTGATCATCTTATTTTCCTCCGTTACCTTAATTCATCTCGTTTAAGAAGTAATACATGATGTTGTCCAATTCCCGCATTAATTTGGGAAAGATAGCCATGAAGTCCTGCGGGGCCGCAATAAAAGCTGAGGCGGTGGCAATCAGATTGGTACCGGCGGAGTTAATGTATATCTTCGCCACATCCGCCCTTCTCGTTACGTTGGCGGCGACAAGAGGCGCCTGGCGTAGCCTCGCCTCGGTGTCCAGATAATAGATGCCGTATTTCACTATACGAAAATACTGCTGATCGGTCTCGTCCACAATGATGTAAAACGTCGTTTCATTGATGTGCGAACCCTTGTACTGGAACTCAATGTCCCCGTCACTGTCAACGCTTGCCCGTATGTTCTGGCTTCTGAGATAGTTCAGATACATACTTTGCAGTTCCGCTTTGCTCATGTCCGCGAACAAAGGCGCGGAAAGAGCGAGCAGGCATAAAGCCCACAAAAATCCCTTCTTCATTTTCTTTCATCCTCCTAAAGAAATATATAAACAGCCCATACGCACCTTCGGTGCGCGAGCGCAAGGAAGGTGGTTGTACGACGCCGCCAACGGCGGCTTGTACATACGAGCCGTCTTACAAAATCAACGCCAACCCCTGTCGGCGTTCCAACCAGCATACGAGCCCTGTGCCGCCCTGCCTACGAGCCCTATGCCGCCCTGCCTACGCATGCTATGCCGCCCTGCCTACGAGCCCTATGCCGCCCTGCATACGAGCCCTATGCCGCCCGGCATACGAGCCCTATGCCGCCCGGCATACGAGCCCTGTGCCGCCCTGCATACGAGCCCTATGCAGGCTTGCATGGGCACGCAGGCTGGGCTTATTTACGCTTTCATCTAGTCAAACATCCACGAGAGACCTAGACCCCAACTGCCGTTTGAGGGGCCGCTGTTGTAGTATTGACCGTAGAGGCTTAGTTTGTTGTCCTTCCTGAAGATAACGGCAAGGCGGATGTAGTTGGCGCCGATCAGCATTTCTTCTGACATGGAACTTGAGGAGCCGTTGCTGCCGGGGAGCAGCGGGGTAAGCCAGGGCAAGAGCGCGTTATGCGCGCCGATGCCAAATCCCAGACCGATTGTTTTGTTCATGAAGTAAATTTCAGCCATGCCGCCGTAGTTGAATTCAATTAGATATGGGGCGCCCACACCGCCCGCGATTTCGCCAAGCAGGGCAAGGCTGACCGCGCTGCCGAAGTCGAATTCCACGCCAAGCTGCAGCGGGAAACCAAGGGAAGCAGTGTTCAAATTCAAGCCTTGCAGGTATATACCGAAGTAAATGGGTATATCCCAGTCAAAGCCGCTTGATGATGATGACGAAGAGCCTGATGATGAGCCTGACGAGCCGGAAGAAGCCGTACTGCCTGATCCCGAGGTGAGGTTGCTGCCGAGGGCGCCCTGTTCCCTAAATATGTTGGGATTGGAACCCTGTGAAGCGGTGTTACTGCTGATAGTCCCGCCGGTCTGGTCGAACCTGCCGCCTGACCTTACAAGGACGCCGCCTCCAGCCATGGATGTTCTGTTGCCGGTAATAGTCCCGCCGGACATGGTAAAGCGTCCGCCGGAACTAACGTACACGCCGCCCGCGTTGCCGCTTGTTCTGTTGTCCCTGATTGTTCCGCTGCGCATTGTTAAAACGCCTTTTTCACCTACAATAATACCGGTATTGGAATTATCCCGCACCTCGCCGCCGTTGATAATACAAGCTGCGTCACCTACATATATTCCTCCTCCTGAATTACCCCGTACTACCGCTCCGGGTCCAAGGGTTACATTTGCGCCGGTGTCAATACCGATACCGAGACCTATCACATCTCCTTCTCCGCCTGAAATCTCGATGTTCTCAAAACGGATATTCGTGTTACTTGCATACACTGTCATTGCGCCGGAATCTCTGCCGGAAAGCACCGCCCGTTCGGAGCCGGTCGCGCCGGGTTTGCCGGTGATTAGTATTTGCCTATCACCTGTGTCCATAAAATGGAAAAGGTGATCATCCCCCGGTTCAATACCCTCGCTTGTTACGTTGAGAGTCCCGACAACTATTATCCTTGCGTCCATGTCAAAGATATCCAATAAAACAGCCATTAACACAGCCTCTTTCAAAGTCTTAATCGGAGCGCTCTCGCTCCCATCGTTCTCATCATCCCCCCTGGCGCTCACATAAATGTTCATCGTTTGCGCCGACACCACGGCGCATACCGCGCACGCCAGTATTAAAATAAGCACTATCCTTTTCACGTTTAAAACTCCTTCGCGTTGCCCGCCGGCTTTATAAAACGGCGTCAGCCTAAAGCGTGACTGACACCGTTGGCGTTACCATCAGGGATTAGTTACGTCTCTTTCTTCAATCTTGAATGAAATTGAGCTGACAGCGCGATATGGGATCGAATTCAGATTCCACATTTCGATAGAAGCGGCGCCTGCATTAAGAGTCGCATTCAAACGATAGGTATGACCCGCAACGAAGTTATGGGATACCGGGACATCTCTTGCTATGGCATGCTGTTGGGCGTTGCCTATATAAAAACTGGTCAATAAGGTATGGGAGCCAGCCGGAATTTGTATTACAGCTACAACTGTGCTTCCCTTCATATTGGCGTTATAACCGCCTACACCCCAACCCGCCAACGCGGTCTCTCCCAAAAAGGGCCCTTCGCCGACAGTAACGCCGTTAAATTGACGCACATGGATGCCTCCAACAATTTCCAGCGTACAAAGCTGATTGGCTGGTAAATTGTCAGGGTTGTACACCCCTAAATTCCGGTCTACCTTCTTTGGATTTGCTGGGTCTAAGCTCACACACCCAACAAGAAGTAAGCCGGTAATCATCATAATCACCGTTCCTGCCTTAAAAATACTCTTCATTCTCATCCTCCTAAGATGCAAATATTCGCGTTTAATGCCCGCCGGCATATAAACAGCCCATACGCACCTTCGGTGCGCGAGCGCAAGGAAGGTGGTTGTACGACGCCGCCAACGGCGGCTTGTGCATACGGGCGGTTTTACAAATAAAGTGAAAGGGGTCCTTAAGTTACCACGGATCATAGAAAATACTCTCACCAAACCGGGCAACAAGATTATCACGGACAGCCGGAGCCAATGTCGAGTAACACCCTGCAAAAGCGTAATCCCCCACTGAAGTAACACTTGCCGGTATAGTAATACTCGTAAGGCTTGTACAGAAAGCAAATACCGTCATGCCTATAGTTGTAACGCTTTCCGGGATGCTTATACTCGCAAGTTTTCCGCAAAAGCCAAACGCGAAGTTTCCTATAGAGGTGACACCCTCAGGAATAACAACCGAAGTAATCCTGTCATTTTCACCGAAGGCGTTAAATCCAATCGCCGTAATTCCAAGGTTAGCAGGTATTACAACCTCCGCTGCCGAACCCGTGTAGCTGGTTAGAGCTGTGCCTTCAATAACAAAGTCCCCTGAGGTTTGAGCAAAAACGCCGTGATACACTGCACAAACCAACAGTAAAGCACAAAATACCTTTTTCATTTTCATTCCTCCTGTTATTTATGTACGTTTAACGCATTAATCGTTGTAAGTAATCTGTGCAGTAGCGGGAAAAGCGTCTCTGCCTATTGTTGTCCTTCTTGAAACCGTAACGGTTCTGATATTAGTAGAATTAAATGCGCCAAAACCGATAGAAGTAACGCTTGAAGGTATGGTTACGCTTGTAAGGTTTTCGCACTTATAAAATGCTTCATTCCCGATAGAGGTAACGCTTGAAGGTATGGTTAC
>JGI24698J34947_10001886_pt1 | contig 11179 bp, 2 predicted proteins | sample TergutMp193P3_FD_34947 | JGI IMG/M metagenome (IMG submission 34947)
AAGGCTTTTTGCGCGTCTTTTTTTCAGGCCCATTTTTCTTCATTTTCGAGGTATTCCCGCCTCTTAAAGTAGTTCGTAAGGAACGACTAATTAGAAAATTTGCGTAAAAAAAGCGGGGGATTGGCGCCCCCGCTTTTTGTTTTCGTTAGTTTTGTTTGCTACCTTGAGCTGGTGAATGAACCAAAGAATTCGTAGTCGCCGGTTGGCTGAGCTAGCCCGGATGGACTCGCTGCCTCGGTATTCACGCGGAATAACAGGCTTTCGCCGGGGCGCAGGGGATATGATTCTTTCATGTAGGACCAGGCGTTTTTGCTGTAGACCCAATCGTGGGGGCCTCTGACGGCTTCGTCTGCGGAGCTGGTGGTTCCGGCGATGAAATGGAAATAAGCGGGAACGGTGACGCCCCAGGTTATCCAGTACCAGTTGTTGCCGTCCTGAGTTAACAACTGCGCGCTGGAAGGTCCGGGAGTATGATCTTTCTCGTTCCAGGAGAGGGGGAAGCCGGGCGTGGAGTTGTCGCCGGAGAGCTGGTCGCCGCCGCGCAGCCAGAGCTGGAGGTCCCTTCCCCTCTGGGTCGCCACGCCGAGGAGACCGCCGTTGAAGGGAGGATCATTAAACTGGATAACCGAACGGGCGGCCTTTTCCCAGGATGATACTGATGTGCCGTTCGTTGCGGTCGCTATGATGCCGTAGAGGTAACCATTTAGGTCGGTTGCGGTGGTTGTTCCCAATGTAATAGGATTGCCGCCTGTTCCTGTATGATTGGTACGATTATAAGACCCGTTGACAGTAGCCCCAGTGGTTGTTTGCGGCATGGTAACAGAAGGCGCGCTATTGGAAAGAGGTGTAGACCTGGGGTATTTCTCATTAGTGCCACCGCCGTATTGATTACCGTTATTACCGGTATTATAACCATAGGCGATTGTCGCGTTGGGGGTTTGGCAGTCTATTTTGATAGCGGCGGTACGGGGCTGCACGGCGTCAGGGACTTGAATTGTGCCCGGAGCGCCTGTCTCAAATACCCTGATATAGCCGCTTTCTGCCGGAGCATTTGTCTGATTTAATACCGACGCCCCTGATGTACTTATATCTACCCAAAGATTACCGAGCAGTGTCCACTGTCCCTGTGCAGCATTTCCCGATACTGGATAGATAATCGTATTTGTATTTACATAAGGATTTACCCAAAAATTAAGTCTGATATTATTGCGATCATTCTCATGTACTATGTGCGTATCATTCCACCACCAGCTTTCGGGTATCCTAAAATTGTCAGTATTATCCTCTTGATATAGCCTGGCGTTTATCGTAGCTATGGAACTCGGTATGTAGAAATTACCGGGAGAGGTATTTTGATCATTTTTATTGAAATACATACCCCATGTGGTTCCAGAAAAAGAAGCTGAATTAGTAGGATCTACAGGAAATTGTAATCTAAACGGCTCTACTTGCCAATTATTTCCACTTGGGCTAGTGGGGGTTGTAGAGAAGTTAGCGTTTTTTACCCAGCGTGTTTGTCCGGTTGGCTGACCCGGCACTTGTTTATTTGCACCCGGTTGAATCGTTCCGCTTTCCTTTTGCACGCGGATAAACGGTTCGTTTACTCCGGCATAGGCAAGCGTTGTTCCGGGATTACCGGGATCAGCGAGAGTGTTAAAATTACCATATGTGGCAATTTGGTTTTGCAGGCTGTCCTGAACAAGGTTCTGGTCGAAGTATACCCCGTAACTTACCCCCTTGACCTGCAAGACAAAGCCATATTGGGTACCGAGGTTTACGGTGAGGGATCTGCGGTCGCTGGCTATGGCAACCGCGCCGGAAACGATGGGTACGGTAACGCTGTGGGCGCCTCTGGCTATGAGCGCAGAGGTCAAGTCGCTGTTATTGGTTTCAATGTCGTAGTTCAGGATGTACTTCTCGGTTAAGTCCGCGTTTCCGTTTTGGTCCGTGCCGTTGGTGCCTACGGTATAGTAGGAATTCAGCGCGGAACCGCCGTAGCGCAGGTATTGTTCCTTAGTCAGAACGGCGGGGGCAAGATAGGTTCCCTGTTGTACCAGACGGATGTTTCCCGTTCCCTTGTAAATTTCTTTGTTAAAATTAAGGGTCAGGGTTTCGCCGTTGCTGGACAAAGTTGGGGTTCCGGCCAATGCCGGTATCAGCGTGTCGATGTCAATGGGGGAAACGTCGCTTAATTTCTTGCCTTCAGCGGTACCCCAATTGTTAGTTGTCCATTCGGTCATCAATTCAGTCGTCAGGTTACTCCCGCCGCCCGTCAGCGTAACGCCGGACAGGTCAGCCGGGTCAAGACCGGTTATTTCCAGGTGGTTGGCGCTGTCGCCGGATTGTACCGTGTACTTAAATACCAGCGTGTCGCTGCTGATAACGGTGGGTGCGGCGGCAGTGTAGCGCCCGGCTGCCGCGTTAAGCGCCAGTCTGAAATTGCCGGTCACCGTTACCGGTTCGCGTAAATTAAATTCAATGTCAATGACATCGCCGGTCTTGTAGGTGCCGGGCGTGCTGGCGCTCAGGTTGGTCAGCAGGGGGATATTCGTCTTAACTTCATAATTCCTGCTGGGCGTTATATTGAGCGAAACATTTCCCGCGAGGTCTTTTTGCCGCGCCGTGACGTTATACGTTCCCGTGCCTCTAAGCGCTACCTCGCCGTTGTAAGGAATCCATTTAGCGCCATTGTCAATGCTGTATTCAAACGTTGCGCCGGGTTCGCCGGTTAGGGTGAACTTTGGGGGGGCGTTCGCGGGATCGGTGTAAGTGTCCGCGGGACTGCTGCCCGCCCCAAACGCGGGTACGGCTGGCTTGGTGGTGTCGATATAGATTTTTTTTCCGGCGTTGACAATATTGCCGCTGCCCGGAATGTTATTGCTGGATAATGGATTCCCCGCCAGATCGGTAATGGTTGCGCCACCCGGAGCAAATGTCGATGCGGCAAGGGGGTCGCCGTAGGTAGTGGGCGGCGTAAAGGGGGTATTGTTGCCATTCTCCACTACATAGGTAAACAGCAGGGCGCTCGTGCCGCTCAGTACGGGGTTGGCTGCGGTGACAGTGCCGGTTGGTGAACCGCTGCTGTTATAATTGGCATTGAGGGTTAAGGTTGCGCCGCTTCCCGAGAATGCTATATCTTCATTGAAGTGTATCAGCAGGTAGATAGTGCGCCCCTCCCGGTAATAGTTATCGCCGGTATCGCCGGTTAGAGATTCTATGGAGACTATAGAGGGCTTCGTGGTGTCTATTCTGATATTTTTGAGATCTTGCAGGTTCTGATTGTGGGGGATAGTCATTACCGCCTTGCCGCCCGAACCGCCCCAATTTTCAACCGGATTAATCAATTCCACGCCCAGCCGGTCAGCATCGTGTCCGTCAACAATGGTATATTTAAATGTATGCTTTTTCCCGGAATAGGGTTGAGGAGGGTCAGTATGAGTATAAGTAGCGGTATAGCCGTTACTCAGCGTCAGGGTGGGGAGGGGCCCCCCTCCGTTATAGCTTACCTCTTTGTTGAATTCCAGATAAATATCGATTTCTTCTCCCGCATTATACGCCCCGTCGGGTTTATCGCTGGAGACAAACATCAACATGGGGATGTTGCTGTCTACCCGCGCGGAGAATGCCGCCACGGTAAGATTGCCGCCGTAATCGCGCAGTCTTGCTTCAATACGCCCGCCGCCCGTAATCTGCTCTTCATCAAGCGTGAGCGGGCCGGCTGTCCATGTTGTTGGAGAGGATGTGTTGAGCGTTGCGTTGGGTATCGACTCGCCGTTCCAGAGTACCTGAAACTGCCCCATACGGGGCGCCCCCCCGGGGGGGGATGGCGGCCAACTGATAAAAGAATCATCGTTCCATGCGCCGGTTACATAAACCTCATCGCCAGTTTCCAGCGCGTTCATGGCTTCATTTTCCAGATCGGCAAGGGTGTATTCTTTATCAACGACGCCGCGCCGTATGGTGACCTTCGCAATGGTTAACTCGGGCGGCGTTATATCGCCCCTGACCGAATGGAGTACGGTGGTGGCTTTTCCGTTGGCGCCCTCTACCCGCAATACAAAAGACTGGGCGGACAGGGGTATATTGCCTTCACCCACGCCGATTCCCAAATCGTCAAAAAGATTAAGATTCAGCGTGAAGTCCCGGTACATCCGTTTGAGAATTTCGTCCCAATGTTCAGCGTCCATCGTAACTTCCCAGAGTTTGTTTCCCTGATCATCTGTCCGGTTCCCGGCGGCGGGGCTGCCCCAGCCTTCATAGTCGCTGGACTGGTACAGTATCTGGCTTTCGGAATCCCCGGCGGGGTTAAGCCATACCACGGTGAGTCTGGAAGGGTCTACTCCGTCTCCGGCAGTGCCTTTTATCGCGAAATCGCCGTTTGCATCGCCAAACAGCGTTTTGGTAACGTCGGGTTCTTTTACCTCGACGCTGGACGCGGAAGTATCCAGTACATAAAAATATCGTATAACCGTATCGCCCTCTACGCCGTCCTTATCCAAACATGTTAAGACAATCGTGTATTCGTCGCAAAGCTCGGGGGAGGTAAAATGCCAGGGGAAGAAGATTGAGGGGTCTGAGCCTGCAAGCAGGGGCGTGTTGGTCAGAACAACCGGATTCTCGTAGCCCTCGTAAGGCTCGCCGGAACTTTTTTTGAAAATTTGCAGGGATACCTGCTGTACGCCGTCGTCGTCATAAGCCTGCCCCTGCACTTCGGTGCGGGGGTAAACCGGGAACTTCTGCGGATCGTCCGCGTGGCCTACGCCGGTGGTCCAGGGTTTATCGGATTCGGGCCAGTAGACCAGCCAGCCGTGGCTGTGGATTTTAGCGTTTTCCGCCCTGTCCGCCGCCGTGCTTATTAATTGCAAATATAATTTATCGGTTATTTCATTGCCATCCGCATCGACAATCTCCGAGGCGGGAATTTCCAGTCTGCCGTTCCAGTTCGGGTTGGCAATGGGGGTACCGGCTTTATTGTAGTAAATATTACCATCGTAATCCGCCAGCTGGAACACCAGCTTCTCCAGGGAGAAATCATCTTCTACCTCGTATTGAACTTTAATAACCTCGTTATGCAGACGATCCATAATAGTGGGGTCTTGCAGTTTATAGTCATCAAAGGCAAGGAACGAATCTTTGAGAGCCGGATCGGTTGGCATAATAATAGTAACAACCGGCGGGTCGGTGTCGATAACCACGCGACGCTGGAGGAGAGCGCCGGCATTTTGGACATTATTTTCCGCGCCGGCGGTAATGACATATTCCCCGTTGGGGGCGCCTTCCAATGATACGGTTATAGACCAGTGGATATTTCCCTTTCCGCCCTGTTCCGTCCAGGCCGCGGCGCGGGTTGGCGCGTTGCTGCTGCTGCGCCACATGCCCCGCTCGCCCTGCCATTCCTGTTTCCACTCCGCGCCGGTTTTGCTGACGCGCTCGACCGTAACCATAAGGTAGACGATCTCTTCCAGGTCTGTCGCCGTTCCCGTTATCTCCAGCAAACCGCTGACATTTTCCATAAAGCCGGGCTTTTCAATGGTGACCACGGGCGGTTCCAGATTCAGCCGTTTGCCCAGCCCGATCGGGTTATCGCAGGAAAAGAAGGTAAACGCGCCCAGCAGGGCGCAGACGGTTATCGTTATCGCTATTTTCATTTTCATGGTTCCCTCCATTCCTTAATTCCCAATCCGTAAGCCCCAGTTACCGTATTTACGGAAACTGTGAGTGTCGTGATCGTTTCCAAAACACCAAGCGGAAGGCTCACCAGTATCTATTGACGAATTAGGTGTATTACCATTTGTCGCCAAGCCTACATGCCAGAAATCACTGACGATTTCCCAGCTTATCCAGATCCAGTCATTACCACCATTGCCATTATTTGCAAGATTGTAAGCGTATTTACTGCCTTTCCCGGTCATATCGTTGTTGCTCATGGGGAAGCCGGCTATGGTAGTGGGGCCGTTGTGTACATTGGTACCTTCGTATTTCACATAACGGCTGCCCTGATCGGTAACATTGCGGTAAACGATTACGGTTTTGAACGCGCCTTCGTAGCCTCTGCCGCTTTGGGTAAGCCCGGTTAGCGATGCCCTCGCCGCGATATAGTCCTTGCGGGCGGTATTTATGGCGGTATCCCCTACGGTTGGATAATTGGTAGGAGTATAGGTGGTAAGATTTATTCCGCTTAATTGCGTGGAAGTTGCGTCGCTATTATTGGAATTTGCGCCAGAATTCGGACTGGAATTTGGCCGGTAAACAACACCTGCCGTTGTCGTGGTGTTAACCGTGGCAACGCTACTCGCCCCGGTACCGGCGGTTATCGACGCGCCCGGCGTTTCGCAGTCAATGCGGTACTGTACGTTGGTTCTGGATATGTTCTCGGTGGAGGTACCCAGCGTTGTCGAAACGGTCGCATTATTGCCGTCGAAATTGAAAGTGCGGATCGTATTATCGGTTTGAGTGGTGGGGTTGGTGTCGGAGCGGTTATTCGACACGCGGTTTACGCGGATTACCGGCGTGGCGACGGTTTGCGACCAGAACCAGTAATTAGAGCCTGTTGCCCATCCCGCGAAAGTATTTCCCGCTTCGTCGCGGAAGGCGCCTGCGGGTATTTCAATTTTCCACTGCCGCCCGTCGGGGAGCCGGTCAAGGCGAACCTGTATAGTAGTGGTGCCTGACCCGGCGACTTGATCGGCGCTGACGACCTCTATTTCCTGCCACTGGTATTTGGCGTTATTAAAGGCAGTCCGCAACGCGGCAACAACGGTGTCGTGGACGGTTGTACCGGTTTCCACAATTCCGGTGTTAAAGTCCAACACGTACTTGGTGCTGGTATCGGGGACATAAGTAGCGTTAGCGCCAGTGCCACTCTGTATCAGACCCTGGGTGGTTCGCTGGTACGCGGCTTGCAGTCTTGCCGTGTCCCGAGTGGCGTTATCGGTAACCACAAGCGCATTGATAACGGTGTTAAAATCATCGTTGGTCAGTACCGGCGGGATATGCCAGTCGCCGTTGGGCTTAACAGTGATCATCCCGCTTTCCGGCCAGACCGCGTGGCTGAATGTCAGGTTTAATACCGATTGGGTGTTGCTCGCAGGGGCGAGAACCCCGTTATTCATCGCGAGTGAGACGGTAATGGTGGGTCTGCGGGAAATAACTTTAAGGTAAGTTGCGTCGGTATTGTTGCCGCGGGTGTTGTTAAAGGCATCTTTGACAACTACCGGGTCTCCGCCGGGAAGCCCATTATTTGACGCGCTGCGTACGTTGGAAATGTCAATGCTTTGTATCCTTAACGGGTCTAGTATTACATTTTCGGGAACAGTCCATGCGGCGGTCAGGGAAAAAGCGGGGTTCGTGATTTGGGTAAAATTAACGGTTGGGCCGTTCTCTATGACCATTGACACCGCGCCTGTGGTGTATACCGTCCCGCTAAAGTTAAGCTGGAATGTCAGGATGTCGCCCTTGTAGAAAGTATAAGCGCCGTTGGGGTTAAGGCAGGACAGTGAGGTTAAATCGCAGGCAGGGTTCACGGTAAAGGCTATGGGAGTTGACGACGGGCTTACATTGCCCGCCGGGTCTGTCTGGCGGGCGGCTATGCTGTAAGAGCCGATTCTGCCGGCAAATGTGTCGATGTTAAGGCTGTCAATAATTTCCCAGATTACGCCGTCTTTGGTGTATTCCACAATAGCGCCGGGTTCGATTTCGTCAGTGTTGATATCGAACGGGCCGGGGGCGGTTCCGGTTACGATCAGCGCGATGGGCGGCACGGCGTCTATCTGCGCGTCGCCGGTTTGGGTAACGGTCTCGGCCAGCACAAGGAAATTACCCTTCGCTCCCACGGTGTCGGTTATCATTTCCAGGTCATCTTCGGAGAAACAAAGGTCAACATCGCCTGTTGTATTACACCTAACTGCCTCAATTTGAAGGTCTCCGTCCTGCACGCTGTAACTGAAGTCCAGCGTTGTTGTACCGTCAGGCAACTCATGACTGGCCTGGAAACTCGCGTGCCGGGTTGCGTTGGAGAACGGCAGTTTCAGACTGGGGTTCCCCAGTACCCGTACGGGCTTATCAATGGTAACTTCAATGGTCAGTTCATTTCCCGCCTTATGCCAGGGGGAATACTCCAGCCCATCGGCGTTGACAAAGGTAATGGATGTAACTTGCGGCGGTATGCCGTCTACTATCAGCCCTTTGGCTGCAAGGTTATTCGCCGCCGTACTGTGGTTGTCGAGGGTAACAACGCCATTCACCACATTGCCAAAGTTGCCGCTTATGTACGCGCCGTTCAGGTGTATCTTCTCCGCTTTCAAAACGCCGGTGGTTTTATCGATGCTCTGTATATCGTACACAAAAGTCAGCGTGGTACTGCCTGCGCCCTCCGTGTAATGCGCATAACGCGGGTCTTCGTCGGTAAAGCCCGTCAGTTCCACGGTGGGGACGGGGGTTCCGGTAGGGATGTTAACGTCGTTAATCGCCCGGTCAAATCTCACATAAACGGTTATTATATCCCGCGAGCTGAATTGTGTGCCGTTATTATGGGGGGAAGTTACTTCCTCAAAAACCGGCAGATCGGTAACCGTTACATATATATCCCGCTGTGTTCTGTTACCCAGCCGGTCTATTACGGTAACATCGTAGCCGTAATCATCCCGATCGTGATGGCTGTCGGTCGCGATCCACACGTCGTTACCCTGTTCCAGATCCTGTTCCAGCGGGATTGGTATGCCATTCAAACTCAGCGTTACCGATTCGATGGGCACCCCAAACTCCGACCATGCCCTAATTGTAAAGTTTATGGGCTGGTCTTGCCCGAATTGTTGAAAATCATTGGGGGTTATAACCACAATATCCGGGGGAGTGTTATACGCCATAAGCCGGAAGGTCTTAAAGACGTCAATGCCGGAGGAAATGGCGCTTCCGGCGCTTTGCGTGTAGAGTATAAAAAATTTGGGGGCGTTTTCGAGTACGTTGTTAAACTTAAAATCTTCAAAGATGTCAAACGTTTGGCTAAACGAGTATTCCCGCAGAACTTTATCGCCAATATTCCGGTCGTCCTCGCGTTTCAACTGGGGCTGCCATATCCGTATGCCGCCGTGCGTACCGGCGCCGTTTTCTTTAAGCGCCGCCTGCCCCCGCGTTATTTGCTGTTCCACGTTCGCGCCCAGGCCGTCGGGCATCCAGGCTATTTTCAGGAATTCCACCGCGTCAAGATTCAAAATAGTCCCGGTTATGGTAAATTGACTGTAGTTTTCCAGCGCGGGGCTGTTATTTTCCGCAGGCGACGCGATGGTGATAACCGGAATCCCCTCTTCAATAACCTGCACCTCATGTATCGCGGCAGACCACTCGCCGGGTATTGCGCCTAACGACGCGCTTTTATCGTCGCGTACCAGAATCACCATCTGGTAGTCTCCCCGGTTATGGTTAATTTCCACCGTAACAACGGTATTTCTTGTTGGTTCGCTTAACAGGTTGATCTGCTGAAAGGGAAACGTATAGGTAGTTCCGGCAGTCCGCTCTTTAATCAGCGCGTCCAGTTTTTCGGCGTTGCTTTTTCCGCTCATATAATTCGCCCATTCTTCCGCCGGGATCAGGTCCGCGTACACTTCGCCCACATTGTCATCATCAAAAACCTTTGCCGGTAAAATGCCGCCTTTCTCCACGAGTACGCCCGCGTCACTTTCGTTCATTTCCTCTATGCTCCACTGTATCCGGGGGCTATCCGCTTCGGGGTACCAGCACAGACTGTACAGTTGATTGGTTATGTCTCCTCTTTGCCCGCTATGCCCTGCCACGGCGCGGGCGGTTATGGAAACGTTAAAGTAGTGCCGTCCTGACGCGTATTCGGGGTTGATTTTAATTAAATCCGCGGCGGTAATGTCCCACACCGGCGCGTAGAGCGAACCGCTTGATCGCTGGAGGCCGTTTCCAAACAGCGGCTGGCCCGCTTCGTTATGGAAGTTAAGCGTAACGTCCGAAAGGCTATAGTCGTGGTAAACGGCGGCGCGTATGGTAAACGCTTCGTTTTGCAAGTAATCGACATGTTCATATTGATCAATTTCCAGTCCCGCCAGCGTTAATCGCGGCAGCAGATCAACGACCTGCATGCCCCTGTTGCGCTCAATTTTAATGCTTTCGATAATGGGCGGTTCGGTATCGACCAGCAGGGTAAGCTGTTTGACCGTATCCGGCCCGATATTTTTGGGGCGGTCATACGCGGTTATCCTGATAACGCGCTCCCCCTGTTCGATGGGGGGGTCGTCAAGCGTAATGCTCCATACCTGCTTTCCATCGGCGGCTCTTCCGCCAATGATCGCGCTGGACCATTTTTTTCCGGGTATAACATTCGAGTTTTTGTCTACTTCTTCCACCAGAATCTGTTCAACCTGAACATTGTCCGACGCTTCTCCTTCCAGCACAAACCCCGGCCCAACCCGTATCCCCGGGCCGATAAACAGCTTGTTGTCCTCTTCGATGTCTAATACTTCCCCGCTGGGCAGCGTTATGCGCGTTACTTTAAGCGACGGCGGTTCAAGGTCTATAGAAGGCCCCAGCCCCATTTCGCACGACGTTATGAGCAATCCTGCTAATAATATTAACAAAAACATATATCCCCCCCTTAGAAGGCGTATACTCTTAACCCCATAATAACATGGGGAATAACGACTCTGATGTTATACGCTCTGGCATCCACATCAGTCGGCACAAACCACAATTGCCCCTCGGTAAACAGGCTAAAGGTACGCACGTATTTCCGCCTGGGTATGGTTCCTTTGGGGAATTCCAGCTGGGCCAGCAGCGCGCCCATCCAGGTGGAGTTGCCGCTCTGGGTGTACCCTTCTTTGCCGAGGTCGAACAGCGAGAAGTTCGCTCCCACCGCGACAGAGGCAAACAGCCACTCAAAATCCGGCCCCAACATGGCGGCAAAGGGCAGGGTGTACACATTGGCGAGGATCTTTACGCCCAGCACATGGCCGCCGTAGCGTACCGGCCCTTCGCCGCCAAGCGCTTCGTACAGCTGCTGGGTGAGGAATCCGTACTGGCCCTGTATTTTGACGTTATCGTCAAAGAAACTTAATCCCAGTCCAAAGTCCATGTAAGTCGCGCCGCCCGCGAACAGGACGGGGGCGTTGTTCGTCGCCTGCCGGATAAACGGCGGGATGACGCCTTCGAGGTACAGTCCCTG
>JGI24698J34947_10001887_pt1 | contig 11178 bp, 6 predicted proteins | sample TergutMp193P3_FD_34947 | JGI IMG/M metagenome (IMG submission 34947)
AATGGCTCCGAGCAGATTTGAACTGCTGACGCACGGATTTTCAGTCCGACGCTCTACCAACTGAGCTACAGAGCCTTTGCATAGCAAATATAGAAAATTTTCTGCGATTTGTCAAGGGCTTGCTGGGAAAATCAGGAAAATCATGGTTCAGATATTGGCGAAAAAAAAGATTTTTAATATTAATAATAGTTTTTTTTCAAATTTTTATTGACAAAACCGAAAAATATTTCTATATTTATGCCCTAAGGCGGGGGGTCTATGCAATGCCCCCTCCTATACCCTAAAGGAGATTTTATGCGAATAGCGGTTCTCATCTTGATGCTTTTGTGTAGCGCGTCTTTTGCCCAAAAAGGAAAGCGGCCACCTCCGCCACCGCCTCCTCCGCCTGTGATTGAGCTTCCGCCAGAGCCGGAACCCGAACCTGAGCCGGAGCCTCTCCCTCCGCCTGTCGTTGAACTCCCGCCCGAACCGGTAGAGCTGCCTCCTCCACCTGCCGATGGCGCACCAATTGCAAACTATGAGACTTTTTTGAGCAGCATAAAAGCCGTGCTAAATTCCATGCTGCCGCAAAGAGACAGCTTGGAATCCCAAAAGAAAGCCATAAATGCGCAAGTTTCGCCTCCCAAAGACGAATATGAAAGCAGCGAGGCTTACCAAAAGCGCGTTGCCGATTTTGAAAATGCAAAAGTGGCAAAAATCGATACCTTGGAAACCGCATTTCAGGCAAAAAACAAATCGGTGATAGACAAGCTAAAAGCCAGTATAGTCGTAAAGAAGGATTATGAGCCAGATTGGGGTGCTCTTTTGAAAAAAGACACCGATATAGATGGCTACAAGGAGCGAATAGGCAAATTGAAAAACAAAGCCACCCAAATGAGCGTTAAAATCGGGGAAATGAATGCGGAGCTTGCTAAACTGGATTTTGGCAAGGATTCGGAGTGGGTGCATTCGACTTTTTCCGCAAAAAACACCTTGTACATATCCCGCTTGGAGTATGCGCAGAAACTGATGAGGGATTACATTGTTCAGGAGCAAACCCGTGTTTTAACCACGGAAAAACACAAGCCGGAAATGACTTTGGGTGCCTATAACCCGGATAAAGAGGAGTTTGAAATTGCCATGAAAGACAGCGGCACCGATGTTCGCTTCAATTATTCCGGCTTGATGAAAATTTCCGCAAATCAGGCCAGGGAGATGAACCGCCAGACAACCGACCTCACAGCGGCAATAGACTACATAAACTACCCCTTTATAACACAAGGTGCCAAGCTCTGGCCCGGCGTTAAGGCACCGCATATTTTCTACAAAGGCCAGGAGGTTCCAATAGTCAGCGGTTCTTTTAAGAGCGTTGCGGAACTGGAGCAAATGCCCGGTTATCTGGAATGGGCAATTTATGCGGATTCTCTCCTAAGCGGCACCCTTGCTCCTAAAAATTGGGATTCCGCTCATGTGATTAAAGACACTCCTCTGGATCTTCCGCCCCCGCCCCCAGCCCCGCCACACATAACCATTTTGCGGGTTGCGGCTATTGCGCTTGCCGCAGCCGGCGCAGGGCTTGGCTATTTTAAATTTAACAAGGATGTGAAAACCCTAGCTGATGAAGCAGGCGAGCTGTATGGAGATACTTTTAATTACGTTCAGAATAGGCTGGGGCAGGATCCGAACTATAACTATAGGGATGACAAGGAGTATGCCAGACAAAGAGATGTTTACAATAAGAGATTGGATGAAGCCAAGAGTGCCGAAACCATAAGAAACATTTTATATGGCGGCGCGGGAGCTTTTGGCTTTGCGGGAGTTTTAACATTTGTGTTTTAAACGGAGAAAATATGAAGAAAGCTGAATTTTTGTTGTTGTGCGGTGCTTATCTGGCTTTGGCTTTATCTTGCAGCAAGGTGGGGCCACCGGAATCTGCGCTGGAGGCCAGCGAGTTTTTTTTATCGTCTTCTGAGGAAGAGTCGTCTTCTTCAGAAGGCGAAGATTCGTTTATTTATTGCGTTTATGTCGCAAGCAAGAATTGCACTCCGGGAACTTTCACGGAGTGCCCTGAAGGTGGCTGGGTTAGCAACAACTGCCCTTATGATGATCCGAGCAATTCGAGCAGCAGTGGGTCAAGACCTAGCAGCAGCAGCGGGGCAAGGCCGAGCAGCAGCAGCACGGCAACTCCGCAGCCGGTATCGTCCAGCAGCACGGCAAGCCCGCCGCCGGTTCCATCCAGCAGCAGCGCAGCGGTAACTCCGCCTTTGTCGTCATCGGCAGGCATCCCATGCACGGGTGGCAGTTATACCGGTTTTTGCGGGTATGTAAACAGCAATAGCGAAGTGAAGTGTGAGGTAATACCAGGGGTGGCGCTTTGCAATGCAGTATCGGGTTGCGCAGTCGAAAATTGTGATTGGTGTACTTGGTGTACTAAATGAGGTAAACAGTGTATAGAAATTTCACCCTAATTCTTTCTATGCTGGCTCTGCTGGCGGGCAATGCAATGGCGCAGTGCTCCGGCAAGGTGTATATTGAATTGCCTGAGGGTTGGGGAAACAATTTATATCTTTTTTTGGGAGGCAATTTTGCCCGCCAAACCACAACTAAAGAGGGCAGTTGGACCGTGTTCACATTCTCAGGTTTGTCAAACAACGCTGCCAGCTCAACATTTAGCATATCCAATGTAAACGAGTTTTATAGTGCCGAAGGCATAATGTATATAAACGGAACTACAGTAGGCCGTTCGAATCAACTGCCTACAGGAAGTTTGAAATGCAGCAATTTTAGCGGGCCAACCACTTATGTATCGCTTGTTCCGAACACCCCAAATATAATTATAGGAACCGAGCCTCCTAACGCCAAATATTTCTACCTCCTGCCCCCGCACACGAGAGACTGGATAGAAGGCATTCCTTACATAATGGATGCGAACGGAAGCAAAAACCCCATGCAACTGGACAAAAACAGTTGCGGCTGGTACAAGGCGGTTTATTTTAACGCACCCGTGCCGGAAATGATGATTATTGGAATTGGGCCTAGCACATTGACTCCCATTAACAACGGCATATTCAACCTTGCCCAAAAATTTGAAGAACTTGTAAGCGACACAATTTACTTTTATGCAGACAACAATGCGTGGCTCACTTCAAGATATGGCATTCCAGAGCAAATCGACCGTTGCTCATATAAAATGGCCGCGATTATTTATGATACGGATGCTTCGGTGAACTCCTCTTTCTTTGACTTTGACTGCTCTGCAAACGGAACCGGAAACCCAAGCGATGGCTCCGGCATTCTCAAAGGCCTTGTTAAAAACGAGCTAAAGGATGGGAAAATACAGTGGCAAGGCACCAGCACCAGCACAACCAGTTGCAGCGGTCACAACGATGGCTGGAATCAGGCGAATTTTGAGAAAGCCTTTAAGCCTACCCCCGGTGCAAACGTTGTCCGCTGCTACGATATGCCCTTTGCCCGCGCAAAAGATAACCTGTGGGAGTTTGACAGCAACAAGCTCTGCTCAGACGGCAGCATAGATTTAGACGGCACTTGCGAGCGCACCAACAAAAGATTTTTAGGCGGCTTTTTCCCTCTGGAATTGCAAACCAGAGGCGACGGAGATTACAGCGATTGCCCGAATTGCGACAAGCAGAGGCCCGCCCAGGGCTGGGTTGATTTCGCACGCGATCCATACAATACATCACTCACCACCATTAGCAAATGGTGCTACGACAGAGGCTATCTAGGGCCAGCCTCCGTAACGGGCGAAGGCCTCACCTCTGCGCAGGCAGCCCAGCGTTGCACAAGAGCCTTCACCAACGGAGATTTTAGAGACGGCGACAATCCGATGGACTTTTGGGACTGGGAAGGAGGAGATGGAACCACTGGCCTTAGCCTGAGGAGAGATGGCAGAGTGAACGGCGTAACAGGAACCGGTGCTAACGCAAGAGTAAATACTTCCGGGCCTATTGGCGCACCTGGTACCACAACTATAATCAGTAGTACCGGCTATGGTTGGAGCAACAAAACAATGAATAAGAATGAGTTGTTCTGTTTTGAGAGCCATGCGAAATTCAAGTACGACCCTGCGCATGAATTCTTTTTCAGCGGCGATGACGATATCTGGGTGTTTATCAACAATAAACTGGTTATAGATTTGGGCGGCACTCATTTAGCCGCTCCGGGTTATGTGGAATTGAGCAAGCTGGACTTGACAGAAGGCGAAACTTACCCCATAGACATCTTTTTCTGCGACCGCCGCACCACAATGAGCAATGTTCGCATAGCGAGCAATGTTTATTTTGCTCAAACATCGGAAGACGGCAATGAAGCGGGCTTGTTTTTGAAACAGGCAGGAACAGGCAAGGAGATTTGCCTGCGGGAAGCGCTCAACTCCTGCGCTGTATTAACCGGAATGGCAAACACGGAGCCGGTTTGCGGCGAGGAACTTAGCCCCCGCCTCACTTATTCTCTATCGGTGCCCGGCGTTGACAATATAGATTTGGATTTTGAGGACTCCGGCTGCGTTTCAACACAGGGCGCGTGCCTGGACGGAATTGCGCTGAACAACGGCGTTGTGAGCGTAAACGAAAATGCCTTGCCGAACTATCTTAAAATTTTAGGCTTTGAATTATACGCCTCGGCTGGCAGTTACGGCCCGTTCAATGTGTATAAATTGGAATCCGCTGCTACGCCTTCGTCGTCAAGCGGCGGAGATTTGCCTTCAAGCTCAAGCGAGGGGGTGATGGCTGTGAAAGCCCTGCCTGTGTTTGGCTTTCAAGAACCTGTATATTACAACCTCAAAGGCGAGCCTCTGGGAAAACAAAAACCGAAGAAAGCGGGTGTTTATATTGTTCGCCAAAACGGGGTAAGCAAAGTGGCGGTGGTAAAATGAAATTTGTTAGGAGAGTGTTATGAGTAAGGTGAATTTGCGTATATTGCCGCTGTTTGCGGTGTTTGCCTTTGTGTGTTCATGTTCCAGCGGTGGCTCCTCGGATGAGCAGCCGGAGGATTCTTCGTCTTCTTCGGAAAACGAGGTGCAGAAATATGAGTGGTGCTCTTACGATGAGCACGAAATCTGTTTGAAAGGCCCGTTTAAAGCTTGCCCCGGAACAGGCGGAGAGCTACTCGATGAATGCGAGTTTGCTGCCCCTGTTACTCCGAGTTCTTCTTCCGGCGGCGTTACCGGCGAAACGCTTTATTGCGTTTACGATGAGTATGAGATGTGCTTTGAGGTGTTTGGAGCAAACATAGACTGCCCTTCTCCTATGAAGCCAAAGGCACAGAAGGATTGCCCTTATGAGACTAAAGGCACTTCTGACATTGATGATCCTGTAGGCAACGGCGGGTTGCTGAACTTTGTTTATGATTATGGCGATAACCTGTATGTAGGTTCTACCGTTAGTGTTATTAATGATGTTGAGGTAGAAAACTACGGATATGATAAAGCGAGGTGTTATATTCCGGCTACCAAATCGGAGGTTGCATATAACCCCGCAAGCATGGTTGATGAAGCGACCGGAAGGCTAATTGGCGTAGGAACAATAACTCTTAGAGCGGTTGCCACTTGCGCAGGGATTCGGGTTGTAATAGATAGCGTTATTGCATCGGTGGTAATTGCTCCGCCGCCAGATACTTCAGGGGTGATACAATTCAAAGAGGCGGGGTATGCTGCTCTTGCGGGCGGAGTGGTTACCCTTGATAACGTTGAGAACGGCATAACAATATCCAATTCCGCTGCTGCTCAATGTGGTGCTGTGGAAACAATTATGATAAACACAGGCCGGGGCATGCCCGGCACTACGGTTGAGGCAGCCGCTTTTGCCGTTTGCCGCGGCGAGTTTGTAACTTTAGGCACGGCAACGGCGAATGTTGTGTATGCGGAGCCGGTTGCCGGCGGAACTCTAACCTTTAACGCAGCACCTTATGCCGCAGGCACGGTAGTTACTGCCGCTAACGTTACGAATAATGTTACTGTGACTAATCCTGTGCAATCGGGTTGCGATTTGGATTCGAGAACTGTTGAGGTAGAGAACGTGCCTGTGGATGAAAGAGTTATTCCTCCGGGAACCACGGGAGTTATTCCGGGAAAAGTTAAGGCTCAGGCTTATTTTGTATGCAATGAGGGGCAAAAGAAAGCGGTAGGAGCTTCTTCGGATACAACTGTGAATGCAATAGCTCCGACGATAGACGGAAGCATTAGTATTAGCACTAACGGGGTAATTACTGCCAGCACGTCACGTGCAGATATTATAACTACCAATGTTGTTAATGCAGTTGATTTTACTAATAGCGTTTATACGTCATGCCCTGATGCCGCGGTAAATAAGCAAATAATTGTATTTGTAGGTAGCACTACCACTCAGAGAGCAAATGATGTGCTCCCCAAAGACTCTATTGTTGCGCAGGCAAGCCTTAATTGCGGCTCATATAATCCTACAATAAGAAGCCAAGATTATGTATTGGCAGAACCGATTTCAATACTATTAAACGGAACTGTTAGCATTAGCGAACCAGTTACTGCCGGCAAATTGATTTCAGAGATTAGTATTTCCAGCACAATTGGGTCCAATGCTATTTATACAGAATGTCCTACTGCCGTTGTCCAGAGGCAAATACTTGTAAATGATGCCCCAGAATTAGGCGCTTATAGATTATTGCCCGGAAACAAGATTAGTGTTCGCGAGACTATTAGTTGCGGTATTAAAGACGACTCTAGATTAAGTAACATTGTAACAGTAGTTCCGGTTGCGCCAATATTCACTGCTGGAACCGTAAAATTTAGTAAAAGTACCTATGAAATAGGTGAAGATGTTACAGCACTAATCACAGGTATTACCATAGAAAATGCAGATGTATCTGATTGCGGAATTGTTGATTTTGAGATTACCGGAGAAGGTTATGATGTTGCTACCGGAAAGGCTACTGCTCCCGGAACTCTTACGGTGCGAGCGTATGCGGAGTGCAATGGTTCCAGGGAATATTCTGGAGACACAGACAATGCTCATGTTGGACATGATCCAGAGAAAGAGGGAACCACAACGTTTAGTAAATCTACTTATGAAGTAGGTGAGAATATTGTCATATTAACAAAGGTTACTATATCAAATCCAACAGAATCTCATTGCGAAGAAACTCAGGTTAAGATTACTGGAAATGTAGAAGGAGTTTACGATGAGGAAAACGAAAAGGCTACTGCTCCCGGAACTCTTACAGCGCAAGCGTATGCGAAGTGCAATGGTATTGAAAAATCTTTTGGAGACCCGGCCCTAGCTACGGTTGTGTATGCTAAACCACTATTCAGCACAGGACAAACAAAATTTAAAACAGAGAAAGAGAGTTATACGGTAGGTGACAAAGTTGAGACAGAAACAACTATTACTATAACAAATAAATCCGATGCTAATTGTGAAGATTTAAAGATTATGGTTACTGGAAATGCAGAAGGAGTTTACGATGAGGAAGACGAAAAGGCTACTGCTCCCGGAACTCTTACAGCGCAAGCGTATGCGAAGTGCAATAACGAAACTATAGATGCTGGAGAACCGATAAGCATTGATGTAGTAGCTGAAGAAGAGGAAGAAGAAGAATGTGAAGAAGAGGGAGAAGATTGTTAACCCTAGGAGAATTTATGAAAAAGTTTAGCATTGTTTCAACACTTGTTTTCAGCGCGCTCTGCGCGCCCCTATTCCTGTCCTGCTCATCGGACGATAGCAAAAAAGATGACGATGACGGCACGGAATATGCCTTTTGCGTGTTTGAGGAAGAGGAAATGTGCCTGCCGGGGCCTGTGACAAAATGCCCCGTGGGAGCAATACTTTTCAATGACTGCCTTGAGAGTTATACCGATATGAGAACAATAGCCGGTTCTTCCAGCTCATGGATAAGCCCAAACCCAACAAACTCAAGCAGCAGCAGCGAATTAAGCTCAAGCAGCGGCCCACCCCAAATACCGGGAACTTTCGGCGAAAACAATAAATTTCTGGATCCAAGGGACGGCGAAGAATATGACTACGTAATTAGCGGCCTAAGAGTTTGGATGCTCCAAAATTTGAATTATTCAAGAGACAATACCATAGGCCTGTGCTACGGCGTTGTTGATGTGACCTCGGAAAATGCGACCAAAGAAAATTGCAACGACGGAAGATTTTACGATTATTCAACCGCTAGGGACGGAAACCCTCCGCAAGGGCTATGCCCGGATGGTTGGCAAATACCAAGCCTTGAGGAATGGAGGACTGTTGAAACAGGCTTGCAGTCGGGGTTCTATCTTATGTCTGGACACTACAACGCAACCAAATGGCAAGACAAAGGCATTGCAGGTCACTATTGGACGAGCGAGGCTGGCAGGCTTTATGTTTCTGTTGAATGTGACGGAGTTGGCAGCAATTGTATGTTTACGGGAACAAGCACAAATTTGATATACAACTCCATTCGCTGCGTTACGAAGGAGGCAATAGGCTGCGGCAATGGACAATATAACCCGGCTAACGCATTCTGTTTGCAAAATATAGTTTACCCTAGATGCGGCGGCCTTATATATCCCGAAACCAAATTCTGCGGCGAAACGGTCGCCGGTAGCAGAGACACTATTATTACGAAATGCGGCGGCAAAATATATGACTTTGCAACGGAAGGCTGTTTAAGCGAGGTTGTGTTCCCCAAATGCGGTTCGGATTTGTATAGCGGCAAAAACCATTTCTGCGACAAAACAACTGGAAAAGACACTATTCTTGCGAAATGCGGCGGCGAAGAATATGCCTTTGCAACTCAAGACTGTTTTAAAGAGCAGGTGTTTTCCAGATGCGGAGCGGCGTTGTTCGAACCGGAAACTCATTTCTGCTCCGGCACCGGTGCCGCCGCTTCTATTTATCTGAAATGCGGCGGCGAGAATTATAATCCTCAGAGTCAATTCTGTTCCGGCAGCGCTATTGTTGCGAAATGCGGCACGGCATTATATAACCCTGCAACTCAAGACTGCCTGAACGGAGCGGTGCGTTCAAAATGCGGTTCAGCCTTGTTGCCTGATGATGATAAGTTCTGTGGCAAAACAGTTGATGGCAGAGACACTATTGTTGCGAAATGCGGCGGCATAAGCAGCTCAAGCGGCACAGCATACAACTTGGCAACTCATTTCTGCTCCAGCGGCGGCACCATTTTTGAGAAGTGCGGCGGCGAGGCGTATAACCCCTTAACTGAAGGCTGTTCGGGCGGGGTGAAGCTGCCGAAATGCGGTTCAGCCTTGTTTCCTCCTGATGCTACGAATTACTTCTGCTCCGGCACCACGATTTATCAGAAATGCGGCGGCGAGGTGTATAACCCGGCAACTCAAGAATGCGTTGATGGGGTAGTTATGAGTCTTCCTCCTGTGTTTTCAGAGGATTTTGAAGGGGTATATAATTGGTCAATGAGTTATAGCGGAACAAATCGCTGGATAGTTGGCACTGCTACCTATCATGAAGGTTCTAAGTCAGCATATATAACCAATGATGGTTCAAGCTATACTTATACAATTACCTCCGCCAGCAGTAATTCAAATTTTTATAGAACTGTTACATTTCCATCTTCAGCAGACAACTTCACGCTTTCATTCTACTGGAAAGGAGCAGGAGAAAGCTCTTTTGATAATATGTCGGTATATTTAGTGCCAGATAATATATCCGTGACAAGTGTTATGCCATCAGTTGATTATAGAATAGGAAATACTTATTACTCCGGAAATTCCAATTGGAATTTGGTGAATATAAATTTATCGGCGGCAACATATAGCGGTAGAACATACAAATTGGTATTTCATTGGAAAAATGATACTAGTGGTGGTGCCCAACCCCCCGCTGCAATAGACGATATTAAAATAATTAGGTAGGAGATTTTTTATGAAAACAAAATTCTTATTAGGTTCTTTTTTGATAGCGGGCGCAGCCCTGCTCTCTTCCTGCAATAGCGTGGAGGGTTTCCCCGAACTGCCTAAGCCGAACGAAGAAGCTATAAACCAGCCGCTTTTGCGAGGGAGTTTTTGCGTCTATTCAGAAACAAAGCAATGCTTTGAAGGTAATTTTACCGCTCTAGAGAGGGACGGCAAGCGTATCTCTCCTTGCCCAGGGGAAGGATACCTTAGCACAGGCTGCCCTTATCTTTCCAGCTCTTCCGCAACGCAAAGCGGCGGCAGCAGCAGTTCACGGGTAACGCAAAGCGGCAGCAGCAGTTCGCAGATAACGCAAAGCAGCAGCAGTAGTGTACGGTCAAGCTCAAGCGTTCCGAATTGCTATGGCTTTGTACCGGGAACCCTAAGACAAGGAAAGCCTCAATTCTGCGATGAACGAGATAACACAAAATACGTGTATGTGGATATAAACACTCAAATCTGGATGGCTGAGAATTTGAACTACAACACAGGAAACAGCAACAGTAAGTGCTACAGAAACGAATCCAACTACTGCGCCATATATGGCAGACTGTACACTTGGAATGCGGCAATGAATAATGCTTGCCCTGATGGTTGGCATTTGCCCAGTAAAGCGGAGTGGCAAACGCTTTGGGGTTTTGTTTTCGGTGACGGGAAAAAGGGGGATGCACTTGATTTAAAGGCCGAAAGCAGTTATTGGAGTTTGTGGGCCGATATGAATAAAGATACATACGGTTTTTCGGCTCTGCCGGGCGGTTACAGCTCACTCTCCGCAGGCATAAGCGAAGATGATGGCAAATCAGCTTATTGGTGGACTGATACGGAATGTACTTTAGGAGCTTGTTCAGGAGAGGTATATTTTATACAAATTTGGACTAATAGTACTAGTTTTGGGGACAAAGAGCCTAACGACAAAAATAAGATGTACTCGGTTCGCTGCCTTAAAAACAACTAGAGCGCGTTAGGTTCGGTGCCTTCTTCGCTGGCGGTTTCAGAGCTTTCTTCGCCGGTGGCTTCGGAGCCTTCTTCGCTGGCGGTTTCGGAGCCTTCTTCTATAACGGCTTCAACGGCGTTTTCAAAGGCGGCTTTTTCTTCGCCGGATTCTATTTCTATGTTCTCTATGCTTGGGAGAACTGCCGCATCGCAAACAATGTCGTCTTCCGAAAGGCTTATCGCCTTAACGCCTTGGGCGGAACGCCCCGTTTCCCTTATGCTGTCTAAATCTATGCGAATCATCTGCCCGTCTCTGGTGCTTATGATTATATCGTAATCCATCAAAACCGAATCTACAAAAACGG
>JGI24698J34947_10001888_pt1 | contig 11175 bp, 4 predicted proteins | sample TergutMp193P3_FD_34947 | JGI IMG/M metagenome (IMG submission 34947)
CAATACATTGAAGGGTTTGCCATAGGCGGGAATACAACCACCAGTTTTGAAATAACAGACAGAGCATCAGCGGCACTTCTCCCAATGACCGATGAGCAAATAAAAGCGTTTTCCAACTGGAAAAAAACAATAAACTTTTTTCAGTACCAGCTTAATAATTATCGCGGAGAAGGACGCAACACACAAGAAGCGAAGAAGATACAGGCAGAAATAGATAGAGCCAACACAAAACTAAAAGAGGCTATTGGAGAAGAAGCATTTAACGATTTATGGGCGGGGTATCAGGCAAGAACAGACATGGAAGGTCCGGATAATGTTTACCGCCGTCTTGCTGGGGAAGTGGAAGCCAGAAACGCCGCAGGGCGCATGGGGATATATTCATCATTTGGACGCGTGAATTTTAATTGGGGAAATAGGGAACTGCTGGCCGAGACCGAGGACGTAGCGCGGGAAGATCAAATCATCATTCAGAACGGCATAAAAATAGCGCAGGGCCTTGAAGAAGTAGCCAGCATGGCCGAAGTGGAAAGCAACACCCTCTTTCAGTATGAAGGCCGGGACATGATGGAAGAAGCCGCAGACTTTGAAGACGGCAAGGCATACCGAAAATTTGCCGAGAAGAAATACGGACTACCGGAAGAAATAGATTGGCTATGGACGGAAGAACAGGTAGACGCATGGTACGATGAATTTGTACTGCAAGCGAAAAAGGCGGTTAACGCCAGCAAGCAGATTGAAGAAGTCGAGACCGTCACCAAAGAAAAGCTGACCCCGGCAGAGCAGGACAAAGACTTCAAAGAAGAAATAAGCGCGCCCGGAGAACTTGAAAAATTTGTGGATCAGGTTAGAGCGATGCACAACGAAGACTACGACCAGTGGGGAGCGGTGGACGCGGAAGACGAAGCCTACCGCGACCGGCAGGCGGAGATTACCCAAATGCTCCGCAAGGAATTAGCCCACCCAAATTGGCAATCGGTTATTAAAGGCGGGGAAATAAGCGAGACGCGGCGCAAACAGTTACTGACCATGATAAAGAACTCGCCCAGAACATACCGATCAATTTACGCCCAAGTAATGGAGCGCGAAGACCTGATCGTAAGCGCCGAAGACATGGACGCGCCCATTCTTAAAAACAAAATAACCGACAGCAGAAGGCAGGACGTAGACAGCATGACCCCGGAACAACGGCGGAAACTTGCGCATACAATTAGTTTGGAGGAATACGCGGAGAAGGTAAGAACCGGGCGGGCGCAATTCAACGATGAAATGGAAAAGGCGTATATCAAAAAACTGCAAGAGGATATCAAAGAAGCGGAGGAAAAATTAAAGAACGTTGAGGAAGATCGGCAGGAAGACAACAAATACATCGAGCGCCAAGCTGGAAAAGAATTCCTTGAAAAATGGGGGAAAATACTCGAAGCCCACAAGTACATAACCAAAGAGAACGAGCAGCTTCAGAAAGCGATTAAAACAGGCGAGAGGGACGCAGGAAGAATAGCCATGCGACTACGACAGGGCACCGCCAACTATAACGACATGGTGAGGGCGCTTGAAGCATTGGCAAGGGCGCACGATCTTGAACTGGACATACAGGCGGCCCTTGCAAATGAAGAACTGAAAGCGTACAAGAAATCGGCACAGACGCAGGCAACAATGCAGAAAAATCTCATAAAGGAAGAATACAGAGCCTTTAGAAAATCGGCAAAGGCACAGGCGATCTTGCAAAAACATCTTGCAGTACAGGCGGCCCAGGAGAAATGGAAAGCGCGGCTTGCGGAATTGAAAGAGGAAAGGGAAAACGCCAAAGCCCTCACCAAAGCGAAACGCGGAATGGTAAATAGAACATTCCGATCGATAAGCCCACAAAACGTGAACGCCGAACAGGGATATACAATAGCGTCTATACAGCGATTTGCGGAACCTTCAGTGAAAAAAGGAATTAACGAATTTATAGGCGAAATAGTTGAACACGATCTGCGGCCTGTTTTTGAGAGGTGGAAGACGGACGAGCGGCTTCGGGAAGAACTGTTAAAAGACAAGCGCAAAGTTACCAAACGCCAGATGAACAAACTGTTTGGCAAAGAGAAGTTTGAAGACCTGACAGACGATGAAAAAAAATATCTGGCCCGGAGAATAGCGCCCGTGGATTGGTTTGAGGAACTCGGGCTTGATGAAATAGCCAACCGTAGAAACTCTAATTACCCGAATATAAATGATGAAGCGGCGAAACAAACCGCCATGAAGTACCTGCCGCCAGACGTTTACCAAAGGATAATAGACAGGCCGTTCTCCGCATGGACGCTGTCAGAAGCCGAAGAGCTGGCGAGAATAATTGACGATCTTACCGTGCAGGGGAAGAACATCTACAAAGCCAATATAGCCGCAGAGAAAGCAAGAATCAGAGCATACCAGTTGGCGGTGAGGGACACGATCAGAACCGTAATAAAAGGCGGAATGAAGGTAGACGGCGACGAGGCGGAGAAGATACTCGGCAAGTATAACGAAGGGGCGGGAGGACTGGCGCAGACTACAGACCGGCGCCGGAGCATGAAAGGGCCGCTGTTTCACTATGCCGATATGAACGTCTACCGGTTCGCGCGGATGCTGGACAACGGGAGAACCGATGGCAAGAACATGGCCGCCCTTTACCGGGGAGCAAAGGACGCGCACAACCAGAAGCTGGCGGCGATGAATTTCCGCGCGGGTAAAGTCTTTGAAGTGATGAAGGAGCAGAAAATAACCGAGAGGGATTTATGGCAGAAGGCGTTTGAGATTGACCTTGGCGGGGACATGGGGGTAACGAAGTTTACCGCAGCCGAGGCGATGGGGTTTATTTACGCGAGCCAGAACGACTACTCAAGAGACGCGATCATGTTTGGAAACTTATTGACCGAGGAAGAGCGAGGGGAATTCCAAATAGACGGCATAACCCCGGAGGAAACAACCCCCATCCAGTTAATCGCCGGAGACAGATTCGCAAAGGTAGCGCAGGAGGCGCAGAAGTTTTTAACGGACAACCCCAGCTTCCAAAAACTTTTAGACGTTATAGCCGAGGACTTTACCATGAGCGGCGAGCGGGTGGGAGAGTATTTAACCAGATATAACAACAACGTCATGCGGAAGGAAAAAAACTACTTCCCCATAATCAGGACGAAAGCCGTCCGCGCGAATTCGGCGGACGCGCAGCTTGCCAGAGAATTGATGGGATCATCGAGCGGGGCTTTCAATTTGTTTGTGGAGAAGGGATTTACCAAAGAGCGCAACGAGATACCCATCCAGTACCAGACCGCCATTAAGCTGGACATCATGGGAGTATGGACGGAGGCGATGGAAAGGCAGGAGCATTTTATTTCCCACGGCCAGTTGGTGAAAGACCTGAACGCGATATACAAAAAGAGCAGGCCGGTGAGAAACGCGGTACAGCGCCGCTACGGACAGTACGCGATACAGTACATTGACAAATTCATCAACGAGCTGGCGAACCCAAACCAGCAAACAATAAGAACGGGTATGGATAATTTTGTCAGGGCTTTGCGCGGAAACACGGCGGCTGCCTACCTCGGCTGGAAGGTATCAGCGATAGCGAAGCAGTTTATCACCAGCCCCGCGCCCTTCTTTGCCTACATGAACCCCCTCGAATACTATGCGGCGATGATCGAGTACGCGGGAAACCACACGGCGTTATGGAACGAGATAGTGGAATTAAGCCCGTACATGGGAGGCCGGAGCGCGAGCCTTATGATCGATCTGATTAAGGAGCAGGCAAAGCACCGATCGGACAAAGCGGCAGTTAACGCGCTCAATGACTTCAATAAGCTGGGTATGGAGGGGCTTCAATGGATAGACCGGAGCTGCGTAGCCCCCGGCTGGTTGGTCTTATTCAGAAAAGAACATAAAAGGTTGACAGCAGACCCCGCCAATGCTAATATGAGCGAGAAGGATATACGTGTAAAAGCAGCTCAACACGCAGACGATATAACCGGACTGACCCAGCCATCCTCATGGCACGGCGATCTCCCCCCGCTATTCAAAAATAACAACGAATTCGCAAAAGCTTACCTCCAGTTTACCCAAAGCCTCTCTATGATCTGGCAGAATGTCAGATACGATATGCCGCAAATGATGAGAGACAAGCGGTACAGACAAGCGGCGGGGACAATCATTGGCTACACCGTCGCCGGAATAATGTTAGGCATGATAACGCAATGGTTTGACGATGACGACGACGAGGAAATGAAAGCGAGAAAGATCGCCTGGTGGGCGACAACGCAGTTTACCGACGCATTCCCGATTGTCGGCAGCGAGATAACGCGGTTAACGCAGCAGGCTTTCACGGGAGAAAAGTGGTATCAGGGCGGGAACAGAACCGTACTCCCGGTATTGGCAAAGGGGTACGGAGCCATCAGCGCCGCTATAACGGCGGTACAGGAGCAGGATACTAAAAAAGCGTTGAAGGCAGGGGCGACGGCGATGGAAGCGGCTTTCCTGCTGGGCGGCGGCCCGGTATCAGGCATAAAAGAGCTTGAGGCGTTAGCAGGAATCGGAGACGGCGACGGGGGATTAAACTTTTACCCCTTCGCAGTAGTAGGAAGAAGGAAGAAGACAAGGAGGTAGGGTGTAATATTCAATCAGAAAACACAGGAAGTATACGAGTTGGTAGGGGAATTCCCATCGGTATTTACGATCCCCTTTATTTACAACAGGCCGGAACACGTTAAATGTTGCTGGCAACGCCTGATAATCGAACCGCTACCGTATGAAGAAAAACATTGGCTTGAATACGGAATCGATTACGCCGTAACGGACATTGGGGAGCATGACACGGGCGGTACGCTTACCATGCTGACCACTATCCCACCGGAAGCGGAACAGCTCGTCATCCGGCGCGTTACTCCCAAGACCCAAGAGATAGACCTGCACAACGGCGCACGGCTACCGGCAGAACTATTAGAATCAATGGGCGACAAGACAATGATGGTAATGCAGGAGATCACGGAACAACTACAAGGTGACAAGATAGAAACTGAAATTAAAATCAGAGCCAAGGTTGATCAACATCTACAGACACAAATAGATACCCTTACGCCTAATGGTATAGAGAAATTAGCCAATAAAAAAGTCATTGCGCCAGACGAATATCTGGATTTCCCCGATCACGCTGATGATCAGCAAAACCCGCACAACGTAACAGCGGAACAGGCAGGGACATATACAAAGAGCGCCATAAACCAAAAAATCGCAACGGTCGAAAACCATGTGCAGGAGTTGCGGGACGAAACAGACTCCAGGCACGGCGCCATTATCAATTTGGGCTATACGAAAGGTTACTGGTACGGCAGACGCAATACCAGTACTCCATGGCCGATGCCGGCAGACGGGGAAACATGGGCGGCGCACTCCAGAAAAGCGTTTGACTTTGAGACGAACACGGTATGGGAATGGGACGGGGCGGAATGGGTGGAAGGCGCTCAACTGCCGGTAAACAACGGGACGACCATCGGCATATCGGAGAGCATCCTTGACATAATCGACAGCGGATTTCCGGGCAAGTGTATCTATAGCGCGCAAACTGCGTCGTGGGATTTTTACCCGGACAAGCTGGGGATGGAGGCAATACGGAAAGCAATCGTACCGCCGGGCAGGCCCGAATATTCCATGATGAGGAATGAAGCAGACCTGTCAAAGTTTGGGCTAATGCCGGCGGACGGCAGGACGATATCGGTGCATGATTCCCGCGCCGAACGGCTGCTGCAGTACTGCCTTATCCCCCACGCGGAGGCCGTCGCAAATCCTGATATAATAGGGGGTTATTTAACCAACGACTATTATCCCGATCACGCCTCATGGGTGGCTGCCGGCAAACCGCGGGCGACCCCCGCCGAGGACGGCGCGTACTTCGCAATCCCTGACGGCTGCGGGTTATTCCTTCGCGGCGCGGGCGCAAACGGCGGCCATAAGCCCTCAGTCAACGCGCTTTATGATGGAAAAGACGTAGGAAGTTTTAACCCGCACAAAACAGGAAGCCATAACCACGGCTTTTATGATGTGGTTGCTGGTAGGTGGTCGAATAACCTTGTTTACGGATTTGCGGAAGGCGGGTCAACCCATTATGCGCTGGTCGGAGATTTTCACTCGCTTTTTACTGGCGATGATGAGACCGCAGGGGCTTGGCTTGCTGCCCTTTTTGTTATCTCCTACTAATTCCGCTCAACGGAATATCAATAGGAGATGCAGAACCGGGCAGCAAAACTTGCTGGGCGGTTTTCGTGCGAAGTGGGAACATTCAGGGAAGCGTCGAACACAAGCTTACTCGTTTGGCAGTTAAAAGCGGTCGACGTGCTTAGAGTTATAGGGTCTTGGACATCGCCGTACAGCGCGCCATCGAAATTAGAATTTCCAATAAGGGGCCCTATACCGTTGCTTGACCATATTCCGGCATTTATATTCCTTATCGCGTCGCTGATAAAGCCGCCAATCGAACCGCCATCATAAGAAAAATTTAATAGGTTATGCCCACCCAGACAGCGATACATGCAGGGGCTGTTTCAGTGTCGTTCCCATTTTGACCAATAAAATTGCTGCCACCATAACTGTTTAGATAGCTTGCCCCGTTAACCAGTCTGATTTGTTTAGTGCCATCAGAAAGCGCGCCGTGCCCTGAAAAATTATCAGGGAAGGCTATCTCATGGCCATGTTTTGCGGTTTTATGCGAGTTAAAACTCCCCAGCACATTTCCATCATAAGGAAAGTTTAGTAGGAGATGGTAAACCGGCAAGAGAGCGCTGCGGGTCTTGCCTCTTGACTGCCGGCTGGCTGGGTCAGCGCAGTATACCAATTAATACTATTACCGTTTACTTTAACCGTAATAATAGTCACGGTGTTTGCGTAGTACCCAGCCCCAGTATTGTCTGTGCCGTATTCTACGCCATGATTATGGAGTCTATTTTGATCCGGTTGAAATGTTCCCACATCATTTCCATCATAAGAAAAGCTTAGTAGGAGATGGTAAATATGGCGGACAATGACGCGGGGCGGTTTTCGTATGCGGTTGGTACAACTAAATCGGCACTAAAAAACAGCACATTCCCACCACTAGATACAGAGGCATTACTTACTATCAGATATTGCGATGCCTCAATCCAAGCTTCGAATGCGCCTGTTGACCCGACCACTGCTCCTATATTATAGCTAGCATTACCAAAAGATATGGAGCCTGTTATATTCCGTATTGCGTCACCGATGAATTCCCCCGGCACCTTTCCATCATAAGAAAAATTGATTGACAAAACGGGGTAAATGGGATATTGTTAGAGGTGGAGGATATGGGTATGTTTGGGCAAGATGATTCTTGGGCGAAAAAAGATACATCTTTAGGGCGGCGGTTGGACAAAATAGAGAAAAAGCTAGACGCTTTAATAAATACTTTTCCTAAAGAACCTTATTTTTATCCCTTTCGTGTACCACGATCTACTTTTATGCCCAAAAATGATACGGCTTATGATAATAAAGACATCCGTACAGAATCATCCCCCTGCATTGCAGATATATGTGAGTCACATAAAGGAACCCAAGTCCTCAGAGACCCCAATGGTAAATTTGTCGGCATAATATCATATTAGCTCCCCTCCCAACCGCTTACCTAATATAACCGGCAGGCGTTCACCTTTTCCCTAATCTTGTCAGCGGTACGCGCCAATGATTCAGCGGTAGCATGGCGGTAGTATCTGGTCATGGCCTCCGTGTTATGCCCCATTAAGAGTTGAACGGTTTCCGTGCTATTAGTTTCCAGCATCATCGAATTAAAAGTATGCCGCAGCCAATAGGGTGTCAGCTCCGCTCTATTCAGCCCCGCGCGTTCTACCGCCTTGTGAAAATTCCAAGATAAGCGGTGAGTTGAATAAGGAATACCGTACTTATTCGCAAAGATAAAATCTTCCGGCCGGGGCTTTGCCTTTTTACGCAGCGTTTCAATCTCGGCGGCCGTTTGGTCGGTGATAATCGCGGGTTTGGTCGCTCCGGTTTTTGTCCCCTTTTCCTTGCCGCGGCTGCCTGATTCAATTGCCCGCAAGATGGGAAAAAACTTTATCTCTGGGTTCCAATCACCCCACTTGAGGGCAACCAGCTCCCCCGGTCGCAGACCGGTATCGCGCAAAATTAAAAAGGCGCAGATGTATTTTTGAGTGCGCCATATCCGCCGCAGCTCCGCATGGTCGGCCGGGAACAATGCCTTAACTTCCCTCAGTGGGAGCGCGCTCCGGGGATTTTCCGGGTAGGAATTACACCGTACCACGTCTCTCACCGGATTTATCCGTATAAGCCCCTCCTCAATTAAGTGAACGTATAACTCCGATAACACGGACAATATCCGGTTCCGTGTCGCTCCCGCCAGCGGGCGTTTAGTCAGTTCCGATGTGGCGCCGTACATGGCCTGGTCAATCATCCGCACAGTAAGCCGCTTTGGGTTTACCTCTCCCCACAGCGGAACAATCCAGTTTTTCATTACCGCCGACCGTGTGAGCATGGATTTGTCCGTAAACAGCTTTTTCTTCTCGGCGCGCTTGTACCGCCAGTACCCAGTGGCCGCGAATAAATCCGCGTAATCTTTTATCAGCATATTTGCCTCCTGGGTATACTGTACAATACACTTGATGCCTATTTATCAGATGGCAAGAGAGCGGAGAATACTTCTACCTGGGCTTCGCGGATTTTATCCCGATCGCCTGAACGCTGATGCGCGGAATATCGATCAAGCATAGTGATCGTTTTATGCCCTGTTTGGGATTGCAGCAGCTTGTCTTCAATTTTTTTTCGCATATAGGTAGTGAAAAAATGCCGCCAGCCGTGGAAAGTAAAACCCTTCGCCACGGCTTTGCTTAACCCTGAAGCTTCCAGGGAACAACGCAACCCGGACAGAAAAAGCTTCTGCTCCATCGGTTTATTCGCTGATCTGATCGCCCAAAAGACAAACGAATCATTGCTGACCCCGTGGGGATTGAGCGAAGCGATATATCTTAAAGATTCCAGTACAAGGGGAAACGGCAATTCAACAATTCGCTCCTCATTGTTTTTTGTGGTTTTTAGTTTATCGACATGGTTCCATGAATGCCTGACCATCAGGCATTCGTCACCCAAGTCGCCGAAACGGAGACCCTGCAATTCGCCAGCGCGGAGACCCGTTACCATTGCTGTCATATTGGCAATTTTAGAACGCTCATCCGCCCATTGCTGGGAGAAGATCGAGGCCACCAATTGAGGATTGAGTATAGCGCGTTCGGCAGATTTGCCGGAGAAAAGCATAAGGCCCCGCGTAACGTCCTGCCCGATTTTACCCTTGCGGTGGGCCCACCGCAGCGGAATAGTACCTGCTTTTATAATTGTATTCTTGCGGTCACTGGAGAGAAGTTTGTCTTTTTTTTCTGACTTGATGCCAGAGAGATGCTCGACAAAACGTTCAATATCGCCGGGAAGAAGGCTGCCAAGTAACATGGAAGGGAAGAAGGGAAGCCAGTATTTTTTCACATCGCGGAGCATTCCTTTTACATAATTCCGATGAATAGAATGATCGGCCCGTAGTTTTTCGCGGACGTATGGAGAGCGATCAAAATCCCAGAACTCCACAAGAAAATCAGCAAGGCGGACGGCATCAGCGGCCCCGGCAAAAACACAGGAGAGTACGAGGCCCCGGCGTTTTAATTCCCCAATAATAAATTCAGCATCAGCCGGAGAGATAGAAGCGCGGTGAAATGAATCCCGCAGGGAATAAGTTTTTAGATCAAGTTGGCCGCCACGACCTGGAATACCCTCACGGAACCAGACCCAAGCCTGACGTTCGGCATCGGCTTTCTTAATTTTTTTTGTACTAATTGCCGGAAGATAGCGACCAGTTTCAATGTTTTTGAAAGCAACGTAATAGTAAGGCCGACCTTTACGAGGGAAGACAGAGAAAGGAACCATAACGAACCCCTGACCAAAAAGCACGGAACTGGCCCATTCTATATGCCAGCTATGTGCCACTTTGAGAAAGTGAATAAGTTACAGCACCTTTTCTCTGGGAAGCTGTATTGTAATTCTTTATGTTATAAAGACTTACAAAAAGCCAAGACCGGGAATCGAACCCGGGACCTGCGCATTACGAGTGCGCCGCTCTGCCATCTGAGCCATCTTGGCTAACCTTCAATCGATATTATCTATTTATGGGCAAAAATTCAAGACGCGCTCTATAAAACCAGTTCCCCGTCCTTCTCAATAACCTGCTTCGTGCCGTCGGCAAAAATGGCGGTGATGGTTGGGCTTTTTACCAAGCCGTCGAGGTGGATAAGGCAAGGGGCGTCTTCGTCATAGTTCATGCCGATGGCGAAGTGGCAGGTGCGGAAGGCTTTTTCGTCTTCAAGCATTTTGCCGGTGATGCGGGCGGCGGGGTTGAGTCCGATACCCAGTTCGCCGATGTTGCGGGCGTTGCGGGCGTAGAGTTCCCCGCTGCCGGAGGGGAGTTTCCCGTCGCGCTCGAATTCGCGGGCGTTCACTTCGGCGGCTTCAACGGTTCGCAGCAGTTGGGCGGCTTCTTCCTTGCCGTTGATTTTCTCCACAAAGCCGTTTTTCACTATGCACTCAATGGGCGTATTAATGATGATCTCGCCTTCATCAATGCTGATGGAGCCGTCAAAATAAATGCGTCCTTGGGCGGTTCCGTTTTCCGGGCTGATAAAAGTTTCGCCCGCGGGGAGGTTGCCGCCTGAGCCCGGCGCCGAAAAATCGCCGTCGTCGGATTTTGCCTCCCTGCCTCGCAGCCCGATGATGATATCAGTGCCGCCCGGCGCGGTAACGTGAACCTGCTCCGCTTTATCCAACACCTGCTTGATAAGGTCGCATTGGCGCTGGAGTTCGGCGTAATCGATGGGAACCGTGCGGATAAAAGATTCCACCGTGGTGGAAGGCGACCAAAACGCGCGGCAGCTTTTCTCTCCATATTGCTGTACATGAAAAATATGATCGTACTTTACCCCGTTGTATTCGTATGGCGATGCGATGCCCTTGGGGTCTTTGCCGAGTTTTTCATCGCTCAGGGAGATAACCACTTCCGGCTTTGCGTTAAAAGCGGCAATCACCGCCGGCTCGGCAAAGGAAAGCTGGGTCTTTACCGGCTGGTACAGCAGAATCGGCCTGCCCCCCGCGTCA
>JGI24698J34947_10001889_pt1 | contig 11169 bp, 12 predicted proteins | sample TergutMp193P3_FD_34947 | JGI IMG/M metagenome (IMG submission 34947)
TGGCAGCAACCGGATTTAAACTGGCGAAACCCGGAAGTGAAGGAAGCGATGTTTGAAATAATACGCTACTGGCTGGACATGGGAGTTGACGGATTCCGCCTGGACGTTATAAACATGCTGTTCAAGGATAAGGAATTAAAAAATAACAGAATAGGAATTTTTAGAAAATCGGAAGTATATAACCGCAACCAGCCGGAAATGTATGAACTGCTCAGAGACTTCCGAAAAGTGCTGGATAGCTACCCCCATAAAACCAGCGTTGGAGAAATCTATACCCCTCCCCCCGGCAATCCGGCTTTAGCCGCAAGTTTTTTGGGGAATGGCTCCGATATGCTACATCTTGTTTTTGATTTTTCACTGGTATTTTCCTTTTGGAAAGCATCGTCTTATCACAGAATAATCAATCGCTTTTACAAAAAAATACCTGCAACGGGCTGGCCCTGTTTTTTTCTCTCCAACCATGACATAGGAAGAAGCCTCAACCGCATGGGCTGGACCTTTAACAGGTACGAGAAGGCAAAGCTGCACGCCATTTTACTCTTGACCTTAAAAGGAACGCCCTTTATCTATTACGGCGATGAAATAGGAATGGAAAATGTGAATATTCCAAAAAAACACATTAAGGATTTATACGGAAAAATGCTTTATCCCTTTTTCAAAGGCCGCGACCACAGCCGCACCCCCATGCAATGGAACAGCGGCAAAAATGCCGGATTCAGCGAGCAAACGCCCTGGCTGCCCGTATCGGAAAGCTATGCGAAGATAAATGTGGAAACGGAAGAAAAGGACGAATATTCCGTTCTGGGCATTTACAAAAAACTGCTGGCTTTAAGAAAGGAACACCCTGTTCTGCAAAACGGNGATATCCNTTTTATAAACAGGGGNAAAAANAATATTCTGATATATTCAAGAAGGGTTGAAATGGAAGAAATGATAATAGTTCTTAATTTCAACAATAAAAAAACCTCGGCGCATNTAGGCCATGTGGGTGAAACTTCCAGAATTATTTTTTCCACGCATTGCGGGACAAAAATGGAAAAAGGCGAAATTATGCTGCAACCATTTGAAGGTGTCCTTGTGAAAAAGGGATGGTGGTGAGTATTTTTTACTATATTTACCCTGTGAATCTTAAAATAGGAGAAAAAGATGAACAGAAACATTAATTTCCTGAAAATCGGCGTAATAGTAATCGCCGCTTCCTTTTCAATGGCTTTTGGTGCGGTTTCCGAGAAATGTCTCAAGGAAGTATCCGAATTGCCAAACACAAAGAAGAATTTTAAGCTGGAAACCTTCCCCGGAGATTTGGCTTCTTCGGTAATAAAGGTAAAGGCTCTCTGCAAAAGCAAACTCACCTGCCCGGCCGACAAAAAAATGACAGACGTAGGCTTGACTACGGGTTGTGTAAAGCAATTGCCTGAGGATCCCGAGGGAATACAGGCTCTGATCAAAGATTCCGGCCTGGAAGAAGCCGGTAAAGACAAAATACGGAAGAAGCTAGACCTGGATGTAGAAGACGAAATAGAGAAATAATGACAAGTGCTTCTCGGTAAAATCTACACTCGCACGGGTGACAAAGGTACCACGGCTCTTATTGGCGGCGAAAGAGTTTCAAAGTCGAATTTGCGCATAGAGTGCTATGGAACCCTTGACGAGTTGAATGCCTTTACAGGCAGGTTAAATCTTTTATGCGAGGCTGAAATTCTTAACAACATTCAAAAAACGCTTTTTGATATTGGAGCCATTATAGCAACCCCCAGAGGCAAGGAATGGAGCAATATGCCAAACATAAACGAAACCCATGTCAAAGAACTTGAAAGTGAAATAGACAGGATGAATTCCGGGCTGGAACCTTTAAGGAATTTCACAGTTCCGGGCGAAAATGAAATAAACGCCGAAGCCCATATTTGCCGCACCGTTTGCCGCAGAGCGGAGCGAATTTTGTGCCACGCAAAAGAAAACGGAATTGACATNAGCGATTCCATTATGATTTACATAAACCGCCTTTCGGATTACTTTTTTGTGCTATCCAGATATGCCAGATAGCTACAGGGCAAAGCCTCCGCCAAGTTCAAGCACTAGACCCTGCGTAAACTGTTTGCCCAAATCACCGCCAAAATAGTATTTGCCGTTTGCATAAACAGCAAGCGGAATAACAGGCGGCTTAATGCGAATGCCCGCAATAATATGCCCGCCAATGCCTCCCTTGTAATCGGCGTTTTTTAAGGCTTCTTCTATAATCTTGCCGTCTAAAGTTTCTGGATTAGCAGGATCTATTTTGTTTACAAAATTTGTGCTTTTTACAAAACTTGCATTCACTATCGGAATACTCGCCAGGTAGCTTACACCGGCTCCAACGTACGGACGAACAACCGGTATAATATCGAAGGGATATGTTATTGAAACATCGCCGGAGAATACGCCGTAAAGAGGATCTGCCCGGTCGAAAATCATATTGTATGGAGCATCTGGAGTGTAGCGCAAGGGAATTTCATTGCCGTTTACAATCAAAGATGTTTCGTATCTGGTTGCAGCTACGTTAAAAGTGCCTTCTATATCAATAAAAGGCAAAAAGTCTATCCACGCCTTAAAGCCCAGACCTTGCAAACCGCTTGCGCTTTTTTGATTTATTGATATGCCCGGCACCACTTCGTCCTGGCTTTTATCCAGCGAGCCGGTATTCATAACATAGTGTGCGCCTATGCCTGCTATGGCAAAGGCTTGGGTGCTGGCAAAGAGAGCAAAGGTTGCAACAAACGCAAAAACTTTTTTCATAACGCATTTTCCTTGAAAAGAGATTTCCGGTAATATAGAAAATTAAAGAGAGGCACATTCCTTATCATCCGGATTATCCTTGCACCATTTTTCCACTTCCCTGTCCAAAATTGGGGATTTTTTGCCGGTTTTTGAGTAACGAACCAGTGCCGAGCCGCAAAGCTGGGGTCTGTCAATTTGCATATCTATTGGAAAATTCCTGTGTTCGCACCAGGTTACCTGTTCTTCCCTGTTCAGCACCCTTTCCAAATCCTTTCTTGGGAATTCATACCAAAAAGGCCTGGGAAAAACATCACATGTTGTGTCGCTTTCGCAATGAACTTCATTCCAGATTTTATGATCCCAGACCTCTACGCACTCCCTTTTAAGTTTCCAGTACGGAACATCGGTTTCCGGGTCTATAGTTCTGCAAAAATAGTCCTGCGCATATTCGTTCTGAAAAACTTTNACNCCCTGTGCGCTATCGAGATTTACTACAAAGGTGTCAACCAGCATTCCGGCAAAAATTCCGGCTCCTCCCTGAATATTATAAACGGCTTTTACACGGCTGTCGTCGTTTCCGTTCACGTAAGTGTCCAGGTATTTAATGTAATCCGGAGTGGTAGCGTAAAAAAGCAGTTTTACCGTCCCAATAGCCGGGAGTCTCATTCCNATTANNGGAATNCTGTCCATATCCTTGTTTGAATCCCCTACTTGCTGGTTTCTTGCCGTGTACATNGGCCTTCTATCGCCAAATCGCGCAAAGTCGGCGGTATCGATTTCGCCGGTAAATTGCTCAATCATTTCACTAATAGAACTTTGCCCCCAATAAATATCTCCATCAAAAGCCATTGTAACGCGAACTCCGCCTATATCATCGCTGTATCCGGGATCGGGAATAAAATAGTTTGACTTCATATCCATGGGAGGCGGCAAATATAAAATAGTGTCGCCAGAGCTGTATTGCTGCCCTTCCAAATCGTAAGCCCTTAAAATTTTGAATTTTTTCGGGATATATGTTTCCGCATGAAAATTGCTGGACACCCTTTTGCCTGCGCTGTCCCAGGTTATTGATACATCAAGTTCGTAATTTTGGCCTGCCTCTGCGGTTAAATTTTCTGGACCTGTAAAGCAGTTGGGATTACCGGAAGACGGGAATAGGGAAAACGACGTATTTTCCCCGCTAAAAACGCCTTTAACCCTGACTTCCGCCGATTCATAAAACGCAAAGCCCGGCACGCGAGCTTCGTCCAAAGCGTGCATTTTGTCAAAACACACATTTTGCACGGGGCGCCCGGAAATTATATAGGCGTTGACCCATATCCCTCGATAATTTTCCGGATCCTCGGGATAATAGCTCCAGGGCCCCTGGCAGGAGAGGAGCAGATATAACAATAACAAGCTATAACAGAGTCGCACATTCCTTATCATTTTCATGTTCCTCGCACCATTTTTTCACTTCCCGGTTTAAAACGGGAGAATTCTTGTTGTATTTTGAAAAGCTAACCATTGCCGAGCCGCAAGGAGGGTATTTGTATATAGGGAAATCCATGAATTTGCACCAGGTTATGAGATTATTCTTGCTTAACGAGTTCAAGACTTCCGATGATATTCTGGGTTGATATGAACGATTGCCAATAACTTCATATTCCCAAGTTTTTATGCATCGCTTGTCAACCCTCCACTGTTCTACCAGAACTTGAAGATTTATACCGTAGCAATAGTCTTCCTGTGCAAAGGAATACGAATAGGTTTTTACATCCGGCGAAGCCCAAATACGCACCCAAAAAGTATCAACCAGCATTCCTGCGAAAATCCCGGCTCCTCCTTCAATATTGTAAACCGCCTCTATGCGGCTGTCTTCCGCGCCGTTTAAATATGAATCCCTGTATTTAACATAGTCTTTGGTGGTGGCATAAAACAACAGTCTGAACTGCGCTTCTGCCGGCATCATAAATCCCAAAACAGGAATACTGTCCATTTCATTTTGCATATTTGCTATTTTCATATTGCGAGCAAAATAAAGTTCTTCCCTGTCTCCAAACTTGGCGAGCAGTGATACACTGCCTGAGGTAGTATCAGTGCTTTCTCCTACAAATGGACTGGCTAACCGGGTCATGGTATTCTCACCCCAATAAACATCATCGTCAAAAATCATGGAAACCAAAACCCCGGCCACATCTTCGCTGTATTCGGGGATAAAGTAATTTGCCTTAATATCCATTGGCGGCGGCAAATATAAAATCCTGTCTCCTGAATTGTATTGCTGCCCTTCCAAATCGTAAGCCCTTAGAACCTTGAAATTTTCAGGGATATATGTTTTTGCTCTAAGCCTGCTGGTAACCCTTGTGCCTGCGCTGTCCCAGGTTATTGATGCGTTTAACTCGTAATTCCTGCCTGCCTCCGGGGTTAAATCCCAGGGACCATAAAAGCAATTGGGGCTTCGGTTTATATTGGGAATTAAAAAAAACGATGTGTCTATGGAAGAACCCGGATTTATTCTTCTATAGAACGTCCCTTTAATTTGAACTTCTGCCGATTCGTAAAACGCAAAACCCGGCATGTGAACTTCATCCAGGGCGTGCATTTTGTCAAAGCACACTTCTTCCACGGGGCGCCCGGAAACAATAAAGGCGCTAACCCATATCCCGCGATAATTTTCAGAATCCCCGGGATAATAGCTCCAGGGCCCCTGACATGAGAGAAGCAGCAAAAAGAGGAATGGTATTTTGGCTTTCATAACCGATAAAAGTAATTTACTAAATTTTTAAGGTGAGATTTTTGTCAGCAATCATTTTCCTGTTTTTATTCGCCTGTGAAGAGGAGCTCAAGCCGGCGGCTCGCATAGACCCTGTGCCGGGGCAGATAATTGTATTTAACAGTTGCGGAATTTTGAGGGCGGCAGAGGAAGCAAGGGAAGTTTTGCGGACAAACGGTTTTGACGTTCTAAGCGCGGCAAACGACCCGCAATGGTCAAACTATGAAGAAACCGTTGTGGCAGTTCGCAATCCTCACTGGGTGGGGCATGAACGCCTGAAAACNCTTATGGATACAAAAAATTTTATAGTTTTGCAGGATACTTTGAGCGGAATTGTNAGCGCTACTGTTTTTTTGGGTAAGGATTACAAAAAGGTGTTTGGAATAAAAAGAGGCGGACTATGAAAAGATTTCCTGCGAGCGTGAAGATTGGAGCACAAATCATGTTTGAACTTCGCGCCGAGAAAGTTGAACTTTTGGATTTGCGAGGGCTTTCCAGCGTTGTGGACTGGTACCTGGTAGGCACCTGCGAGAGCAGCGCGCAGATGCAGGCAATCCTTGGCGAACTGCAAAAGGCATATAAAACGGCAGGCGGCGAGCCGGCGAGCGTTGAATACAAGGAGCTAACCCGCTGGGCGGTTTTGGATGCCGGAGACATTATGGTTCACCTGTTTGAGCAGAGCCGCAGGGAAGAAATTGCCCTTGACGAATTGTGGAACAGGGCAAAAAACATTCCGCTGGGCGAAAGCGATTTTGCAAGGCAAAAAACTTCAAGCGTTCAAAGCGGTGAGTTTGTGTGAATATTCCGGCGGTTTTTTTGTGGGCATTGTTTCCCGTTCTGGGTGCGTGTCTGGGCAGTTTTTTCAATGTGCTCATATACAGAATGCCAAGGGAGATGTCCATAATAAAACCCGCATCGCATTGCCCCAACTGCAAGCATAAAATTCCGTTTTGGCAAAACATTCCCGTTTTAAGCTGGCTGTTCCTGGGTGGCCGCTGCGCAAGCTGCAAGGATCCGATTTCCATCAAGTATCCCATAGTTGAATTTTCCGGTATGCTGCTCGGATTTTTAGCCGCTTTTTTGGCAGAGCCAGGCCCCTGGCAAGATGCAAACCTGGTTAAAAGCATAAGTCTGTTCTGGTTCCTTACAACATTAATTCCCATTTTTGCCATAGATTTCAAGCACCTGCTTTTGCCGGACACGGTTACCGTAGGCGGAATTCTGCTGGGTTTTGCCCTGTCTTTTTTTGANGGCGGGATTGGCGTTTTGAGTTCCCTGATTGGCATTGCGGCGTGCGGGGGNGGCCTGTTTCTGTTTTCCCTTATCAGTTCTAAGATTATAAAAAGGGAAGGAATGGGTTTTGGCGATGTAAAACTTTTTGCCGGTTTTGGCGCGATTATGGGAGTGGAACTTTCTTATATATCATTGATAATAGGCTCTTTTTTGGCATTGACAGTTATAGCTCCCTTTAGAATTTTTGCCGGCAAGGATATGCAGGCACCCTTGCCCTTTGGCCCTTTTTTGGGGTTGGCCGCGCCGATTTCATATNTGTTTGGGGATGCTATTTTGCAAACGATACTATCGCTTTTGTGAGACGCTCGGCAATCTCGTCCTGNCCTTTTTCCGTGGCCAAAAATGCGCCGTCTGTTGGGCTTGTGATAAAGCCGAGTTCTGCCAGNACCGCCGGCATATAGGCGCCTACCAGAACAAAAAATCCCGCCTGGCCTGCTCCTGTCTGCTGTTTTTTTATGGAGCCGCCGTCAAAGGCCTCCACTAAATGCCCGGCCAGCAATGCGCTTTTTTCCGCATACAAGGCAAGCTGGTTATCCAGAACAATCCACTCCGCCGGGGAAATTTCGTTTTTGCCCTTTTTNCCGGACTCCAGTGCAACCGCCTGGTTTTCCCTGCGGGCTATGGCCTTGTCCTCTTCCGAACCGCCGGCNCGCAAAATGTAGAACTTAAAGCCATCGGTTCTCTGCTGCCTTTCCTTGCCCTCCACGGCATCGCAGTGCAAACTTATGAATAAGTCGCCGCCCCAGTCGCTTGCCATTTTCGGGCGCTGCGCAAGTTCCACAAATTCGTCGCTGCTTCTTGTTAGCTTAACCGTAAAACCCTTTTCTTCAAGGTTTTTCTTGAACTTCAAGCCAACAGACAAAACAACATCTTTTTCTTTAAGGCTATTAAAGCCAATGGCACCGGGGTCTTTGCCGCCATGCCCGGGGTCTATGACTATTGTCTTTATTTTTTTGCCGGAATTTGCCTGAGGCGCGAGTTCTGCCTTGGGAATGGCCGGCTGTTTTTTTCTGAGCACTATTTGCAGGGTTTTTCCATCGTCCTTTTTAACAAGTTCAGGCTTTTCGCAGTTATCTCTTAATGTGAGGGTCAGTTGTGCGCTCTGTGCGTCCTGAATGGGGACAACTCTGCTTATCAAGGCGGATTTTTTTGCCAAGTCCTGAAAGTTTGCNCTGTCTATTGCCGCTCCGTTCAGGCGTAAAATATANTTGGGGTGTGCATAAAGAGGTTCCGCTATAAANGGCTTTGAAAGTTTCAATTCCAAAACCTCGCCGTTGTTTTTTGCATCCAGATTTACGCTCCATATATCCTTCAAATCCTTTGGCACCACCGTTATTATTTTTGCAGAGGCGGAATCATATTCAAGGGGTTTATTCAGCATTTTTGCAAAGACCGGCAGGGAAGACGGGAAGGGCAGCCAAAAGGATTTTTTGCCGTTGATTTTGTTTTGCACGGGGGCTTGCAGCAAAAAACTTGTGTCTTTTATGCTTGCCCATTCATTATCCCAAACCCATGAAGAAGCCCCGATTTGCAAAATATCCGCTTCGCTCTTCCAAAGAAGATGCATTTTCAGTTTTTTGCCCAAGTCTATTCCATCTACGTAATCTACGCCGCCCCTTTTTTCAACCTGCAAGGTTGCAATGGTTTCCTGCGCAAGGGCGGGAACCAAAAAAACAAGCAGAAAAAAAAGCGGAAATTTTTTAAACATCTGGAGGCAATTTAGAAAAATCCCTAATCACCTGCCAGTAAATATTGTGCTCTTCCTGCAAAACACGCTTTGCCAGGCTTTCAGGAGTATCGCCCGGCAGGACGGGTACCGCGTTTTGGGCTATTATTTTTCCGCTATCGTAATCCCTGTTTACAAAATGCACGGTTACTCCGGTGATTTTTACGCCGGCTTCAAGGACTTTTTCGTGGACATGTATTCCGTAGCAGCCCTTTCCGCCAAAAGAGGGCAGTAGGGATGGGTGGATATTTATCATTCTGTTTTCAAAATGCTCCAGAACGCCCTCGGAAATTTTNCGCATATAGCCGGACATCACCACCAAGTCCGGGTTTTCGCNTTGCAAAACGGAAAGNAGATTNTCGCCTTCAACCAGGCGGGTTGGAACGCCGTATTGCCTTGCAATTTCAATAGCTTTGCAGTTTGCGGCGTAGGTTATAAGGCTTATGCACTCGGCATCCAAGTCTTTTGCCGCGACGTGCTGCATTATTGCTTCAAAGTTGCTGCCTCTCCCGGCAGATAGCATTGAGAATTTAAAACTCATAGATACTCAAATATAATAAATTTTTTACACCTCAATGCGCACCAGCGCATACTCCATCTCTTCCTGCGGCAAACGGTAATCCCAGACTTTTGCCTGCTTGAGCAGTTTATCGTTCCTTGCCCTTAATTCTTCGATTATCCGTTTTGATTTCACGGTTAAAAAACATCCGCCTTTTTTCAGGATTTTTTTTGCACGCTCAAAATCCGCTTCCAGCGAGCCAACTGCTCTGCAAGATACAAAATCCATGTCTTTTAACCCGGAACTTTCTGCCTTGCTCTGGATTATTTCGATATTCTGCAAATTCAATTTCTGCTTGACGGAGTTCAAAAATTCACATCTCTTTTTGCGATTTTCAATGGCATAAAATTTTACCTGCGGCAGGTGAAGGCAAAGAGGGATAACCGGAAAGCCTGCGCCGGAGCCGATATCCGCCCATGTTTTATTCTCCGTTATATTTACATACTTTGCAAACATAAGCGAGTCTGCTACGTGCCTTGTCAATAATTTCTGCTCATCGTTTTTTGAAACCAGATTTGTGCTTTTGTTTGCTTCCAGAATAAGTTCGCAATATTCCCGGATTTTACTTGAAACCATCCACCCACCTCGGCACAACCTCGCCCGCCTTCCCCTGAATAAACTCGTCGGTATAACCGCCGCCTACCTCTTCCAGATTCAAACACACAACTCTCGCGCCGGACAANTTTGCTATCTGCTTAAAGCCCGCCGCCGGATACACAACCCCGCTCGTNCCGATATATGCGAATAAATCGCATTGAGCNAGGGCNTTTTGGATGCGTTNCATTTCAAAGGGAATTTCCCCAAACCATACAATATGCGGACGCATTTTGGCTCCACATTCCGGGCATTTTTCGGGCTGGTTTTCCGTGCAGGAAATTATATGCTCCTTNGAACCCANACAGCGGACTTTCAAGAGTTCGCCGTGCATGGGGATTATCCTTTTGCTGCCGGCTCTCTGGTGCAAATCGTCCACATTTTGAGTTATGAGCAAAAAATTATCGCCAAACATCTCTTCCAGTTTCACAAGCGCAAGATGAGCCGCATTTGGTTCTGCGTTCTTTAATCCCCTTCTGCGCTCATCGTAAAAGGCAATAACCCGTTTGGGGTCATTTTCAAAACCTTCCGGCGTAGCCACGATTTGCACGGGCTCGTTTTCCCACAGGCCATCGGAATCGCGAAAGGTTTTAATCCCGCTTTCCGCGCTTATTCCTGCTCCGGTCAGGACGACTACCCTGGAAATTTTGCCGCTCATTTCAGGGAAGATAGAAAATCATTTCAAAAACTGAATTCCGCTATCTCCACTTTTTTGCCGTCTGTTTTCTTTGCATTGGACATTTGCAGAGTTACAACCTTGCGCTGCTCGGTTTTGTCCGCATACTTTATGAAAATCTCCGCCATAATGGTGGATGGGCCGGCGGAGGTAAACTGGCTGTCGCTGAAATAATTCACATAAACCTGGTATTTCCCCTTTATCGCTTTTTTCAAAAGGAACTGCTCAGGTCCGTAACTTCTTGTAATGTCCTTGCTTATACGCCCGCCAATGCCGGTTTCGCGGTGTCTGAAAAAACATGCCTCGTTGTTCGGGTCTACCACGTGCAGGTCAATGTCCGTGTTGTCCATATTCCAGTTTATAACAACGCGGATATCAACAGGAACGTTTATGAGCAGGCCCTTTTCTATTTTTGAAATATTCAGGTGCGGGTTCCTGGCAATTAAACGGTTAATTTCCATAACTACAGTTTCTTCTATTCCAAGGCTGCGACTGCGAATATTATCCGAATAGGGTTTTGTGAGCAGGGAATAAAGCGTATCCAATGCCGCCTGTGCTTCTCCGTTATCGGCAAGGGCCAGGGCGTAATCGCGGTAGCTTTGCGGTTCCAGAGGCCGCCACTGAATCACCTTTTGGCAAACAAATTTTTCCAGTACATACTCGCCGTATTCCTTGAACCGGTAACCCAGCAAGCGATAAAGCGAGGCATTTTCAAGTTCCAAGTCGGCAATGGAAGTGAGTATGCGAAGCGCGGTTTCCCTGTCGCTATGCGTATAAAACCAGTCTGCCATGTCAAAATAAAAAGTCGGAGA
>JGI24698J34947_10001890_pt1 | contig 11168 bp, 9 predicted proteins | sample TergutMp193P3_FD_34947 | JGI IMG/M metagenome (IMG submission 34947)
GCACGTTCACAAACTGGTTTGGAAACAGGGAACTGTCCTTATTTTCAAATATGGCCTTTAGCTTGACGGTGCCCGTCGAGGGATCAACCTGGTTGTCAACGGCCCATAACTTGCCATCGGCCAGCTTGCCTGTGGAATCCCTGTCCCAGGCCTCGACGTTGAGTATTTTGTAATCCTTGTTTATCACGCTGCTGATGGAATCCGCCGGTATCGAAAACGTGACGTGGATGGGCGCTAACGGAGTTATCACCACTATGCCGTTTGGGTCGCTGGTGTTGACCAGGTTGCCCGGATCAACCTGACGAAGCCCCACCCTGCCTGAAACAGGCGCGGTGATACGGCAATAGGTGAGATTCAGCTTGGCGCTCTCTATTGAGCCGTCGTCGCTCTTTAGCGCGGCCTCCAGTTGATCCGTCTGGGCTGATTGAGCGTCAACCTGCTGTTTGGAAATCACGCCCTGGTCAACCAGATTTTTATAGCGCTCCAGGTCGGCCTTTGCGTTGGTGTACGCGGCCTGGTTTCTGGCCCTCTGGCCCTCGGCCTGCATCAACTGAACCTGGTATGGGCGGGGGTCAATTTCAGCTAAGAGGTCGCCGTGATTGACCATTTGGCCCTCAGTGAAGGCAACGCGCATCAATTCCCCATTTACCCTGGTCTTTACGATGACAATATCCGTGGGAGTAACCGTGCCAAGGCCCGTGATGATTACGGGCAAGTCCCCGATGGCGGCCTTGACGGCCACTACGGGCACGGCCCGGGCGCCTCTTGGGCCAGCCTTATCTTTGTTGCCGGAGCAAGCCAAAAACCCGGCGCTCACAAGCGCCGCGACCATAGCCGGAATGACCAGAATAACTTTTGCGTTGAATTTACCTGGGTGGCTCTCAGTAGTTTTTTGTCCGGCGGCGCTCAGATGCAATGTCATAGGTTGATCCCGTTTACCAAGAGAGGTAATTGCAAAACCTCCAGCTTTGCCGGAAACACGCGCGCCTGTGCGCATTTCTCAAAAAATGCGCACAGGCGCGCAACGTTTCCAGGAGGTTTTGCAATTACCTCAAGATAATAGTATCCACTAAACAGCTTTGCAGAATCATGTAACAAGTCGGCTGATTGCAAAGCCTCCGGCTTTGCCGGGAACGCGGGCGTCAGACGTGTATTTTTCAAGAATCGCCACACTGGCATGACATTCCCAGGAATTTTTTGCAATTACTCAAGTTAAGTAAACCTCTTACTCAAAACAGACCCAAAACTAACCTGAAAGGTTGAGACCATTTATGACATAAAAGTAATTAACCAAGGTAATTGCAAAACCTCCAGAAATATCGCAAGCCAGCGTGACAGTCGCTGAAAAATGAGGGTCTGGCGCCAGCGTTCATGGCACATTCGGAGGTTTTGCAATTAGCTCAACCGATTCAACCTTGAAAAAAGTTGAATCGGCGCTTCGCTATCAGGCTGCGCTGTTCGTTTCTCCAGCCGCCACAGGCGGGGATATTCAGTAAAACGCAGACGTCTATTCAGCCTCTTTCACAATCACAAGCGTTCCCTGTCGCCCACAGCCAATATGGGACACCTGGGGCCTTCGCCCCACATGCCCTGGCCGCGCACGAAGCTGCTGGTGAAAAATCCCCAGAACACAAGGCCATCGGGCGCTCTCGGGTCCAGTAAATAAAATGCCAACCGGCCCATGGGCTGATTTATCGGAATATAAAGGGCATTATCCAGGTCTTCGGCTTCCCAGGGGTAAGCGGCGCGCTTTTCGGGCAGTTCGGGCTTCCAGTCGCCGCTTAATGTCAATGTAAAGACTCCCTGATAGGCCCCTTGAGAAATACTCCTGCCTGTTTCATGAAAGTGCATAATAATTTCATCTTTTGGGCGCTGAGCGCCGGATAATACTTTTATGCCGTGGGCCTCAAGCACGGGGCGGATTTTATCCGCAAATACGCGGTCAACCAAATACCCTAATGGCGCGGGAACGAGGTCTGTCCACTCAAAGGTGACAAAACTCGGCAGAGTTAAGCGCGCGACCTTTTTTTCGCCTGTGTAATTGCCGTATTCGTCTCTCAGAGGTCTGCCCTGCTCGTCCAGGGCATATTCATGGGCTTCAAAATCATATATTTCCGTCTCAACCATTTTTTCCTTGAGGGGCAGTTCTATATTGCCTTTGGCGCATAAATCGGCCCATCTTTCATCTGCCTGTTTGCGCTCCCGCCGCACGGCTTCTTTGTTTTTAGCCAGCCAGTCCAGCGTTTCCAAAATAAACACAATGTTATCCGCAACGCGGTCTCTGTAGCTTCTGAAGGCAAAGGTCTCTACCAGCACGCCCAGCCTGTTTTCCATCATGGCGTAGTTGCTGACCATGTTTTGGCGAATAGTCTCTGTTTCCCAGGCTACGGGCTGGCGGTTTTCGTCTAAACGAAAATTGCCGTAGTCGTAGGTAGGCATACCTTCACGCTTAAGTTTTTCCCTGATTTCAACGAGCATACGCCTGTTGAAATCAGCCAGCGTGTCGTCGCCGCCAAGGCAGTGGGCGGGGGCGTGGGTTACATAAAACCCGTGGCGGCTGCCGTTTGTGGCGTGCAGGTCAATGACGCAGTCCGGGTCAAAGTCCCTGTACATGGACAGCATCCACCTGGTATTGGCCGTGGCGGCCTTCATCATGTCCCTGTTTAAATCAAGGCCGAAGGCGTTTTCACGGGGGCCTACGCCGCTCATTGGATTTGGCTGATAGGGGCGGTTCGCGGGATTAAGAGCGTCAGTCCCATCGGCGTTATAGGCGGGGCAAACCACGAGTTCGACGTTTTGCCTTATGCCGGGGTGTTTCCCCTGGAGGATTTCCCTGATGACCACTTGAACAGCATCCTTGCCCTCCACCTCGCCGGGGTGGATATTGGCGTTTACATAAACCCTGAGCGGATTCTTGCCCGTGGCCGCAAGCCGCCAGGCCAATAAGGGCTTTCCCGTTTCCGTCGTCTTTGGCGCATTTTGGGGATGATAGGGGTTAAACGCGGGGGCGGCTTTGGCGAGTTCATCCATATAGGCGCGAATGTCCGCTATCGTTGAAGTGCGCTGGTAGTTTGTGGATTCAACGATGGTTCTGGGCCAGACTTGAGCCGTCAGGCCCGCTGCGGCGGCTAAACACAATGCGATATGACAAAAATGATTTCTCATGGTGAATTCAAGACACGGCCACAAGCGGCGCGCCAATCACCGCTTTTGCCGCTTTGATAACGGTTGTCTTGGCGGATTTTGCTCCTTCCGTAAACATTTTGCATACTTCACTCCCCAAACTCGTCTGTTTTCTCAAATTCATATTTTTTCATTTTGTTCTTGTAATTCCTGCGCGCTGTGCTCCGGCTCAACGGATACGGCGGGCGCGGGCTGGGGGTCTGCTGGCGGGGGCGCGGGTTCGGGGCTGAACACAACCTTGCCGTACGTGGCCACAAAGGATGTCGCCAGGAAAAGCGCGGTTATCAGCATGGCGATACCCCTCTTGCCCATGCCCAGCGAATTTGGGGTTTTTTCGCATAGCAATATCAAAAAGGGCGACAACCCCAGCATGAACATCAGGTGCGGCTGGGAAAAGGGTCTGTCCCCTTTGAATAGCACCATGACGAACATCACCGCTCCCGTGAGAACGGCAAATCTCATTGCCCAAATCGCTATTTTTTTCCAAATTACCGCAGACAGGCCGCGAATATCCTCCCGGGTATCTTCAAAACCGGAGAGCAAAAGGCAAACCGGCATACAACCGCCCGCGAAAAACAGGGCGACGAAGTGGAGCCAGCGAATGAAAGACAACGCAATATCAAGAGACATGAGCACCTCTGTTTTATTTTTCAGTTATTTGCTTGGCGCGGTCGGCTCAATCATTGCGCCTGTGTGATCGGCGTAAAGAATTACTGTGTCTGCTGATTTTTGCGGGTCTTTTACGCTGATGGAGTAAGTCAGGCCAGTTTCGCCTATTGTAACGTCGAAATTCAACTTTGAATTGCCCGCCGGCTCAAAGCCCGGGGCCGGATCGCTATCCTGATCCGGCCTTTCGGGGGGAGACGTGTAGTACTTATATTCATCGGGCGCGCCGTAGAGGCCCAAGTGCGCCTTGCGCTCCTCAAGGGCCATCTGGAGCACCTTGACGTTGCTCTTTGCGTCCCCAATGAGCCTTGCCCTGCTCCTTTGCCCCAAAAAGCTGGGGATGGCAATGCCTGAAATGATCGCCAAAATAGCAAGCGCCAGCAGTAATTCTACCAGTGAAAAACCTTTTGACCGATAGTGCTCAAACATGAAACTCTCAATCTAATTAGTCAACGTTTGCAACCCTGTAATACGTAAACACATTATCCTCTGGCAATACGGTTCCGTCTTCCGAAACAGGATTCTGCCCTTTGAATTGATTGTTTAACCAAACTGCGGCTACCAAAATATTACGCGTAACACCGCCTGTACCTAGTATGCCCTCCCCGTATCCAATTTGAACCTGTCCCTTGAGTCCAGCAACAGCTTTTCCATAAGTATCAGCCCCATTAACATTTGTTTCAGCCTGAATAACAGTACTGAAAGCAGACGCAGCGGCAGTTGAAGGCCATGGGTTTTTTTCTCTCCACATCATAGGAACTAATGAATTCTCAATGCCTGTGCCTACAATGTTAGTATTTAATGCCGTGACAGATTCAGAAGCGGTTGCGCCGGCAAGCAGCACGCCCTCTTCCTTAGCTTTGTCTATGGCGGCGATAAGCTCCTTTATAACGTTATCGGCGTTGGTTTTGCAACCGGTATCCCTTGCCCGGGCGCGCTGTCCCAGCATAGTGGGGATGGCTATGGCGCTGATGATGCCGATGATAGCGATGACGAGCAACAGCTCGATGAGTGAGAAACCGCTTTGTTTCTTCATGTATTACTCCAAAAAATAAAAACATGGCGACACGCCACATTCAAACTATAACCTATATCAATTTTCGGGCCAAATAATTCTTTAATAAATACAAACAAATTCATTAAATTACGCGCGCCCATTAAATCCTCTGTTTCAAGACGTTTATAAGAAATGCCGGATAACAAAAGACAGCCAAAGATATAAATAATAAATGTAACGTGAAAAAAATGGACAGGAGAAATGTGGCAAACAAATTAAACACATGGTGAATTGAGAGGTTGGGGATTAGGGCAAGAGTGTTTAATAAGCTCAAAGGTTTGGAGCTAATTGCAAAACCTTCGATTTATGTTCCATCAAAATCACTCAACCTTAAAATCAGACAAGTAGGCTTTCAATTCGTCTGCGTTATCGCGGATGGATGAAGCCGTGTTGAGAATTTCATCCGCTTCAGACCTGCTGGATTCCAAGGCAGTATTTACGTCATGAATATTTTCCGTGATGGACGCTATAGAAGATTTAATGCTGTCGCTGCTGGAAACAGATTCAGCCGCTATGGACGTCGTTTTGGCAAACCTATCGTGCATGGATTCAATGTCCGAAAGGGATCTGTTTGACGCTTTGGCAAGTCTTTCATTTGCCTCAACGGTTTCGGCCATTTTGGCTACTATGCCGCTGATCCCTTGAGTGATGAGCCTGACGATTTCGTCTGATTCAGCAACGGTCTGCTGGGTGCTGACGGCCAGCTTTCGCACCTCTTCGGCGACGACGGCGAAGCCCTGCCCGATACTTCCCGCGTGGGCGGCCTCAATGGAAGCGTTGATGGCCAGCATGTTGGTTTGATCGGAAATATCAGCGACGGTTTCCAAAACCCTTCCAATGGCGCCTACCTTGGCGTTCAGCTCTGAAAGGTCATTTGCCACAGCCCGGCTGTTTTGCGCCGTTTCGCTAACGCGCTCCGCCAATTCCTTTAGCGTGCGGCGCGCATCGGATAGCTGTTCGCTGGTTTCATTAATATCCCTCTTGACAGAATGAGCGCACTGGGCCGCTAACTCGGCGTGTTTGTTGATTTCATCGGTTCGCTCGCTCAACTGCTCCACCCGCTCTGAAGACGAGGTCACGTGACTTTGGATTGAAGCCGCGGCCTTACTAAAATCCTGGGCGTGAGAGGCGTTTGATACAGACATAGTGTAGGCATGGCCTATGGTGTGCTTGAGTACGTCTTGTAATGAATTAAGGTTTTCGGCCATCTTGCCAATTTCATCGTAGGATTTAACGGCAACCATCTGGGTAAAATCGCGTTTTTCGGTGATATAGCTGATATGTGAACCAATATTAACAATTGATTTGGCAATCACTCTCGCAAACAGGTAAGAGAGAACAAAGCTGAAGGCCAAAATACCAAGGGCTATAGAAATTTGTGATATATAAATATTTCTGATTTTTTGTTGCACTTCAGCAATTTCAATATCAACGCAAACTATTATTTTGTTACCAGCTTTTGTTTTATGCGGCAGGAAAAGCGACCTGAACGCGCCAAACGAATCGGTGTACTCGTCAAACTGGGGAGCCCAGGTATCCCAAGCGGTTAAAACCTTTGGGCTGGCGTCTTTGTAATCATCGCCCGAAAAGGAAAATTCGCCTTTATCAATATCCTCCTGAGGAGAGCCGTCAAGGACATACTTAATCTTTGAGTCAGCAACCGTCATTGAATACAAGTACGCCAGGTTGAGTTCGTGGGCATAATTTCCCATGGAGGCTACAAGGGTTTTATACTCCTCTTCCGACATATCGTTGTTGAAGGCGTTATCAAGGTTTCCTTCACCAACCTTCACAATGTACTCATAAGCGGCAAGGGTTAGCTGAACGTCTATTTCCTGCATTTCTGCCGCCGCCTGGCTTCTGACGGTATAAATAGTATAAGCGGTTAAAATCAACACGTTTACGGTGACAAAAAGCAGCACTATTTTTGTCAGCAATGAGATTTTCTTCCACATTTTAAACATCCAACACCTCTCCGGCTATTGATGTTGTCATGACAATCTTCCTATCGGGAGCGTCACTCCGGCGCTTGCCGGATGACCTCAGAATTTGGCGAAATCGGGACATCAATGGATAAAGCTCCAAAACTCAAAGGGGCCGATGAGGTATCCCATGGGCAAGAATAATTATATGTTGACCCACTTATCGGTCAAGCAGTTTTGATGTTTCAAGTCTGTTGAATTATGAGAAAATGGCAGTTCTTCATTTTAGCCCTTGGAGGTTTCAGTGCTTCTTTTCCTTGATACGGCAAATCTCAATGAAATCAGACAGGTCAATTCCTGGGCCGCGTTAGATGGCGTTACCACCAATCCAAGCCTGATAGCAAAAGAGAGCGGCAAGCCCTTTGAAGCCATCATTCATGAAATCTGCGAAATCGTTGACGGCCCAATCAGCGCCGAGGTCATAAGCCTGGAGGCGCCTGAAATGATCATTGAGGGGACAGATTTGGCCAAGATTCATAAAAACGTAACCATCAAGCTCCCTATGACGCCGGAGGGCCTCAAGGCCTGCAGGCATTTTAGTTCCAGAGGCGTCAAGACAAACGTAACCCTTTGTTTTTCGGCAAACCAGGCCCTGCTTGCCGCAAAGGCGGGAGCTACCTTTGTAAGCCCCTTTGTTGGCCGTCTGGACGATATAAACCTGGACGGCATGGAGTTGATTAGGGAGATAGCGGCTATTTATGATAACTATGGCTTTGACACAAAAGTGCTGGCGGCTTCAATCAGGCAGCCCAGGCACGTCACGGAAGCCGCCCTGGCAGGCGCCCACGCGGCCACCATTCCGACAAAGGTGTTTGAAAGCCTGATTAAACACCCCCTCACGGACAAGGGGATCGAAATCTTTTTGAGCGACTGGAAAAAGAAAGGCGCAAACTGATACCCTTTATCCTTACGCTGACAGGACGCCTTTGCGTTACGCGCCTGTTTGGCACATAAGGGAGCAAAACAATGTCACTTCAGCAAAAAGTTGATACGCTCAGGACTAAATATGAAGCAGCCCGGCTTGGGGGAGGCCAGGCCCGCATAGACAAACAGCACCAGCAAGGCAAGCTGACGGCCCGGGAGCGCATAGAGGCCTTATTGGACGAGGGCAGCTTCGAGGAGGTTGACGCGCTGTCCATGAACCCAAACCCAGGTGAACAAATACCCGGCGATGGCGTAGTTACGGGCTTTGGCCGCGTCAACGGCAGGCCCGTGGCCATCTTTGCCCAGGATTTCACCGTTCAGGGCGGTTCACTATCGCTGACCGTCTCAAAAAAAATCTGCAAAATAATGGATATGGCCATGAATGTGGGCTGTCCCGTGATTGGCATGAACGACAGCGGCGGCGCGCGCATACAGGAGGGCGTCAATTCTCTGGCCGGTTACGGCGAGATATTTTTACGCAACACCTTTGCATCGGGCGTCATACCCCAAATCAGCCTGATAATGGGGCCTTGCGCCGGCGGCGCTGTGTACAGCCCCGCCATTACAGACTTTATTACAATGGTGCGAAACACCGGCTACATGTTTGTCACGGGGCCGGATGTCATCAAGGCCGTAACCCACGAAGACATCACAAAGGAAGAACTGGGGGGGGCTTCCACACATGGATATAAATCCGGCGTCTGCCACTTCATGGTTCCTTCAGATTTGGCCGCGATAGCCCACACCAGGGAACTGCTCAGCTTTCTCCCTTCAAACAACATGGGCGAAGCTCCCCGCAGGGCGGCGTTAAACGACACCCCCCTCGAAAACCATGAGCTTGACAACGTAGTGCCGGAAGACCCCGCGAAGCCATACGACATGCGCCTGCTCATAAAGGGCGTTGTTGACGACTCCAACTTTTTTGAAGTCATGGAAGCTTACGCGCAAAATGTCGTAATCGGCTTTGCCCGCATTGAAGGCAGGTCTGTTGGAATAGTGGCAAATCAGCCGGCTGTTTTAGCGGGGGTTCTGGACATCAGCGCTTCCGAAAAGGCGGCGAGGTTCGTGCGCTTCTGCGACGCCTTTAATATCCCGTTGATAGTCTTTGAAGACGTGCCTGGCTTTTTGCCCGGAACCCACCAGGAGTACAACGGCCTGATAAAAAACGGCGCCAAACTGCTGTACGCCTTTTGCGAAGCCACGGTTCCAAAATTAACCGTGATCACCCGCAAGGCCTACGGCGGGGCTTATATCGTGATGGCCAGCAAGCACATCCGCTCAGACTTCAACTACGCCTACCCCACGGCCGAAATAGCGGTGATGGGCGCCGAGGGCGCGGCCAACATACTCTATTCCAAGGAAATCTCCAAGGCGGAAGACCCTGACGCAAAACGGGCGCAAATTATAGCCGACTATAACGAGAGGCTGGCAAACCCATACGTAGCCGCAAGCCTTGGCTATGTAGACGAAGTCATAATGCCCCGGGAAACGCGCAAAAAACTAACCCGCGCCCTTGGCTTGCTGGAAACCAAACGCGACCGGATACCAGCTAAGAAACACGGCAATATACCGCTATGATTGCCTCGGACGCAATTTGCCAAATAGCAAACGCCAGCCACTGTTAATCCAAGGATGCTCCATGTCAGCCTTTTCAAAATTGTTGACCTTGCTGGAAAACGAGCAGGGTCAAGTAAAGACTGGCGTTAAAATAATTGGATTTATTTTTCTGCTATGTATCACATTTATTCCGGCGTCATTCATTCCATCTCCAGAGCCAATAAAAATATGGATTTTAATTGCGGTTGCTCTTGTTGCCTCATGGTTTTGCCTCAAACTGGAAGGTCAGCCGCTGACTTCAATAGGATTGAAACTAAACGTCAGGTTTTTATTGGAATTTTTAGCTGGCGCGCTGTCAGGCGCTTTGTTAATTGTGCTTTCGGCATTGATTGTCAAATTATTTGGCGGTTTTGCCTGGATTCGTAATCCACAGGTTAATTTAAGCGCTCTTTTTTACGCGCTGTCCCCATTTTTTGCCATTAGCTTATTTGAAGAACTGCTCTTTAGAGGCTATGCCTTTCAGCGGGCCGTGCGCGGGTTGGGTAAAACCAACGCGTTGCTTGTTTTTGGGTTGTTGTTTGTAGTAGTCCACTGGAGCAATCCCGGCATGACGGGCAGCACTAAGGCTTGGGCCAGTTTAAATATCGGCCTGGCCTCCGTGCTGCTGGGCCTGGCCTGGATAAAGACAAACAGCCTGGCGCTGCCCATTGGCATACACCTGGGCTGGAACTGGGCCCAGGGCAGCCTGCTGGGCTTCGGCGTTAGCGGCACAAAGTCATCAGGTTTTTGGACGCCCGTATTTAACGATGCCCCCCAATGGCTCACAGGCGGCGAATTTGGCCTCGAAGCCAGCCTGCCTGCGGCAATGATGTGTTTATATGCTATACTTTTAATGGGTGGGCTATGGCCCACACGACAACAAGTATAACATTTCCGGAGCGAGTATGAACCGTTTTTGTAGTTCTAAATTGCATATCGTATGGGCCTCCATTTCGATTTTCCTCTTTGGGCTTTTCCTGGCGGGCTTCAGCACCTCTGAAGGGCCGCAGGGCTTTGCCATACATGCCTTTGGGTCAACCATCCCCCCAAACATGCTGGCTAGCATCAGCGACTTTGCCGACCCAATGCAGTTCATGCGAAGCGTTTTGAGGGCCTTCATTGGCTGGGCCGTACCATTTACTTTTTTTGCCACGGCTTATTTTCCCCTTGCCGAAGCCGTTGAATCCGACAAACTCAAAGGCTTTTTTCTCGGAACGCTGCAAGGCGCGGCAAACGGTTTTTTTTACAGTCAGCTGCTGATACTGCCGATATGGGCTTTCTGTTTGCGTATCCTGGGCGCCGTCATACCCGGCGCGCTGGCCATGGCAGACTTGCACGCTTTAATACTTGGCGCGCAACTGCTTATCTGGGGCGTCATACTCAATCGCCTGATACGCTCAAACCGGGGTATCGCAATGGTTTTGACGCTGGGATTAAGCGCCATTGGCTCTAAATCATACTATCTGATTGACTTTGGCGAAGCCTTTGGCATGAGCGCCGGGCAAATTAAAATCGTGACGTTTCTAAATCAATTTTTGCCCTCCGCGCGCGTAGCTGAGGATTCCATCGCCATGGGCACACTGCTCTTCGGCATTATAGGAACTCTGGCCCTGGCCGCCTTGCTTGTGCTAATCCCAATGGGCGGGAAAAACAAGCAGCGATGACCAGGAACGCTTGCGATGCCGTATCCGCAGCCAGGAACGCTTGCGATGCCGTATCCGCAGCCAGGAACGCTTGCGATGCCGTATCCGCAGCCAGGA
>JGI24698J34947_10001891_pt1 | contig 11161 bp, 12 predicted proteins | sample TergutMp193P3_FD_34947 | JGI IMG/M metagenome (IMG submission 34947)
ACCTGCGCCTGGAACAGGATCCAATTTTTTGGCTGGAAGCCCAAGGAGTCGAGAGTGCCCTGCGGAAGAAAACGCAAACTTAGGAAGATTGCCACTCATAAGCGCAAGAAAAAGCTCAGAAAGAATAGACACAAGAACAAATAGGGCCGGGAGTTCCCGGTTCGGTTTTTTGTGATAAAGAAATAATATGCAGAAGCAAGAATCTCTTTTGCCAAGGCAAAATCCTGTTTTGCCACTGTCGCCGCAGAAACTCAGGACTTTGGATTTAGCCGAGTTGAACCGTCTCGCGGGGGAAATCAGGGAGTTGATTGTTTCCGTCGTGAGCCGAAACGGCGGGCATTTGGCGTCGAACCTTGGAGTCGTGGAACTGACCATCGCGCTGCATATGGTTTTTGACTCTCCACGCGAGAAAATAATCTGGGACGTGGGGCATCAATGTTATGCCCATAAGATACTTACAGGAAGATACGAGGCTTTCCAGTCCCTTCGCAAGGCGGGTGGTATAGCCGGTTTCCCGAAGGTCTCGGAGAGTCCCTGCGACGCTTTCAATACCGGTCACGCCTCCACTTCTATTTCCGCCGCCCTGGGAATACTTGCCGCGGAGAAGCTGCTTGGCACGGGAAATCAGGCGGCGGCGGTAATAGGCGACGGGGCTCTGACCGGGGGGCTTGCCTACGAGGCCCTTTCCCACGCGGGTCAGCTTGGGCTGCCCCTCGTGGTTATCCTCAACGACAACAAAATGTCCATAGGCCCCAACGTCGGCGCGCTGTCTAAATACCTTTCGCGTCTTTCAATGAAAAAACGATACCAGCAATTCCGCCGGGCTTTTGACGCCGCGGTCCAGAAGATTCCTTTTTTTGGAAACGTGCTTTTTAAGATTATAGTCAGGTTGAAGCGCGCCGTGAAGGCGGTTTTTTATACCGACAACTTCTTTGTGGACCTTGGCTTTGAGTATGTTGGGCCGATTGACGGGCACCAGATATTGCCTCTTGCCGGGGTTATAAGCGACGCGAAGAAGCTTAAAAAGCCGGTAGTTGTCCACGTAATTACGCGGAAGGGCAAGGGACACGGTTCCGCCGAGGATAATCCCCGCGCTTACCATAATGTTGCCGGTAACGGTGCGGCCGGTAACGATGTGCCTGCGTTCACGTCGCGCGATTCTACGCGGCGCGCTTTCGCGGCGCGTACTTTTACGCGCGTTTTTTCCGGCGCGCTTCTGGAAGCCGGCGGCAGGGACGGGCGCGTTGCGGCGATTACCGCGGCAATGGATGAGGGGACAGGCCTGCTGCCTTTTAAGACGGCGTTTCCGGCGCGCTTCTTTGACGTTGGAATCGCGGAAGCGCACGCCGTGACTTTTGCCGCAGGGCTTGCCGCCGGGGGCTTGCGCCCTGTCGTGGCGTTATACTCCACCTTCATCCAGAGGGCTACGGATGCGATCATCCACGATGTTTGCCTGCAGAACCTGCCCGTTGTCTTCGCCCTGGATCACGCCGGCCTCGTGAGCGCCGACGGTGAGACCCATCAGGGGCTTTTTGACATCAGCCTTTTCCGTTCGTCGCCGAATATGACCATACTTGCTCCCGCCGGCGAAGAGGAGTTCACGCAGATGGTCTTTTGGGCTCTTGCCGGGCGGCGGCCGGTGATAATACGCTATCCCAAAGCCATTTGCCCGGCCGGTGATCCCGCATTTTCCCTCCCGCTGATAGAGGGAAGGGGGGTCTGGGTCTCCCGGCCCTCGGTGGAACAGGACGACGGCTTCCGCGTCCACGAAAGTGAACGCAGCCGCGGCATGTGCCTTATGTTCGCGGGCGGCCTCTACCCGCAAGTTACGGCCGCCGCCCGCATTCTTGAATCCCGTGGTATCGAAGCGGATCTTTACAACCTCCGCTTCCTGAAACCGGTTGATGAAGATTACCTCTCGGACATTCTTAACCAATATGCTATGGTGATCTTCGCCGAAGAGGGCAGCCGCTCGGGCGGCTTCGGGGAGTACCTCGCGGAACTTGTCATACGCCGTAATTGTTCCTGCCTTCTAAAAACTCTTGGCTGTGAAGAAAAATTCGACGCCCTGGGTGAGAGGGAAGAACTGCTCGCGAGAAACGGCCTTGACGCCGAAGGCATCGCAAACGCCGTCGACGCGGTGGTCAATTCAAGAATTTTTACCACAAACCAACACGAACAACATAATGAGATTCAAAAAGGTGACAGTCACCCTTTTTAATGATCGTTCTTTGGATTTCTCCGGCCCGGCGCTCGTCATGGCCGTTGTTAACTGCAACAACGACTCGTTTTACGCGCCTTCCAGGGCGCTGCTGGACGATGCCGTGGAAAAGGCCTTTGCGGCCGAAAGGGAGGGGGCTTCGATTGTCGACTTTGGGGCCGAATCATCCAGGCCCGGGGCGGCGTATATAAGCGCCGAGGAAGAACTGGCGCGGCTTTTGCCCGTGATTGAAGCGTTCAGGAAACGATCATCGCTTCCGGTTTCGGTGGATACGCGCAAGGCCGTTGTCGCCCGCGCCGTACTTGACGCGGGGGCGGATATCATCAACGATATTTCCGCCCTCCTCGACGATCCGGCCATGACTGAAGTCTGCGCGGCGCGCGGCGCGGCTGTGGTCTTGATGCACAAAAAGGGCGAACCGCTTACCATGCAGGAAAATCCCTGTTATGATAACCTCGTTGAAGAGCTGCGGTCGTGGTTCAAGTCCGCTACGGATCGGGCTGCCGGCGCGGGGATAACGCCCGGGAAAATTATTCTCGATCCGGGAATAGGTTTTGGCAAGTCTCTTGAGGACAACCTCGAAATTTTAAGACATCTTGTAGAAATCCTCGGGAAGGATTATCCTGTATTGGTAGGGTTGTCGCGAAAGAGTTTAATCGGCGAGATTACAGGCCGTTGCCCGGCGGAAAGGCTCGCGGGAACCCTGGCGGCCAATGCGGCGGCTATTATAGGGGGGGCGGATATAATCCGGGTTCACGACGTGAAAGAACACGCGGATCTCGCAAAGGTTTTGTTCGCCCTGGGATACTGACATGGAATGGTTTGTACGCTTAACTTCAATATTCGCTTTTATCCGTCCGGTACTGGACGTATTGCTGCTCGCCTTCCTTATCTATAAGGCCTACGACCTTTTATTAAAAACCCAGGCGGCGCAGTTGTTAAAAGGCGCCGTCTTCCTGGCTTTGGTTTACGGTGTAGCGATCCTCCTGAGCCTTAACACCCTTGAATGGCTCTTGAGATCACTGACCCCCGGGCTTATCATTGCCGTTGCCGTTGTTTTTCAGCCGGAGCTGCGGAGGATGATAATCCGTCTGGGGCAGGGGGAACTCTTCAGGGCCGACTCAAGGCCGCGGCTGGGGCTGCTTGAAGCGGTGGTTACCGCTGCGGAGATACTCTCCGGGGAAAAACGGGGAATGCTGGTTGTTTTTTCACGGCGGGTAAGCTTAAAAAACATCATTGAAACAGGCACCCGTTTGAACGCGGATATTTCTTCCAGTCTTCTCGTAACGATCTTTGTATTCGATACCCCGCTGCACGACGGGGCCGTGGTCATCCAGAATAACCGCATAGTGTCCGCCGGCTGCATTCTACCCGTTTCGGAACAGTCGAATATCAAGAAAAGTTTCGGTACCCGCCACAGGGCCGCGCTGGGAATGTCGGAGCAGTCCGACGCCGTGATCCTGGTGGTTTCCGAAGAGACAGGCGCGATAAGCATCGTATATGACGGCCAGATATTCTACGACCTCTCCACAATAGAGGTCACCCGGAAAATCAAGGATTATATGAGCAGCGGTTTAAAGAAAGAAGAAGTGCTGCTGGATGAAAGACCCCGGCCGTTGAGCGAAAAGGAGTAGACATTGGACATCGAAAAACTTTTCGCCAAAGCTGTACGAAATTGGCCTGCCAAGGTTCTTTCACTGGCGCTGGCGTTAATTTTATTTATTTTTCACAGGATGATCACGCTGGAAACGCGCTTTTTTTCTGTCCCCATCGTTATTGAGAACTTAAACGGCATGGTGCCGTCCAGTTCCTACCCCCGAATGATCAGGGTGAGTATCAGAGGAGAGGCCAACAGTATTTATTCAGTTTTGGAAGATGACATTGAAGTCTATGTTGATCTCGATAAATTCAATGACCCCGGAACATATATTGTTCCGGTTCAATGGCGGAGGAAGGGTACCGCCCAGCTCGCGGAACCCATGCAGGTTTCCGTGGATCCCATAGAAATAACCCTGTCGGTGGATCACAGGAGAAGTAAATTTGTTCCCGTTGTCGCGGACTTTTCGGGGCAGGTGGAAGCGGGTTACAATTTGACCTCGTATACCCTCAATCCCAATCAGATTGTCATCGACGGCCCGGCCGCCCTTATGAGCGGGGTGTCTGAGGTTTTTACCGAGCAAATCGATCTTTCGGGGAGGGTAAGTGACTTTAATATAACGGCGGCGATTTTACAGAGGGATCCTCTCATCGTTATCCGTGGCAACGGCGTCACGGAATTTCACGGAACAATTACGCAGATCATTCCGGTACGGAATATCCCGAACATTCCCATCAATGTCACAGGGCTCAGGGAAGATCTAACCGGGGAACTGGAAACCAGATCAGCCAACATACGGCTTGAAGGTTCCAACCTGAATACGGTAGAGGCGTTTGTGCCTTCGTTCGGTTTCCTCAGCGTTGACTGTTCGGAGATAGAAGAACCGGGAGTTTATACGCTAAGTGTTTTCGCCAGAATTGCCGAAAACTTAAGAGTCAGGGTAGATCCTGTCGAAGTGAGGATAGTGGTTGTTTTCGCGGATACGGATGCGGACGTGGATACGGAGGAGGAAGAACCGTGATCGCCGGAATTGGAGTTGACGTGGTTCATGTCCACCGCATGAAAAGGTGGCGGGAAACTCCGGGGCTCCTGGAGCGTTTTTTTAATCCGGAGGAACTCTCGGAAGCCAGGTCAAAAGGGGGCAGTGTTGATCTGTCACTCTCGGCAAGGTTCGCCGCCAAGGAAGCTTTCGGGAAGGCCCTTGGAACCGGGCTTGCGGGGATTGTGCTCAAAGATATTAAAGTAAAAAACAAACATAACGGCCAGCCTGAAATATTCGTCTCGGGAACGGCGCTTGAGGCCCTGAAGCTCTGCGGGGCTGAACGTATTCACCTTTCACTTACCCATGAAAGTGATAATGCCATTGCGATGGTGGTGCTTGAAAATGAACTATAAAGAAGCGAAAGTTTCATTCCAGTCAAAAGAGGAATATATCTGTCCCGTATGCAGCATGAATTTCAGGCGCGAGCAGCTCCTATCAGGTTCGGGGCGGCTCATCGCCGGGAGCCTGACCGACGAACTCCACCGGCTCTACGAACCATCCGCCAAATATGGGGAGGTCTTTCCCCTTATCTATGAGGCGACTGTCTGCCCCCGGTGCTGGTTCGCGGCAATGGACAAAGATTTCACCACTTTTCCGAAAAACCAGGCAGGACAGGTCAATGAGGATATGGAGAAACGCGTAACCGATATAAAGATGCTTTTTCCGGATACGGATTTTGGTAATAATCGCGATCTCGGTTCAGGAATCGCTTCATTGTACCTTGTTATACGCTGTTATGATTTTTTCCCCAAGGAATTTTCGCCCACCATCAAACAGGCGATTGCCTCTCTCAGGGCCGGCTGGCTCCTGGACGAAATGAACAAGAAACTTCCGAATCAGAATTATGACTGGCTGGCCGTGCTTTTTAAGAAGAAAGCCTCTTACTTTTATAATGAAGCCATACGCAGGGAACAGCGCGGCATTGAGACGCTTTCGGCCCTCAAAAACTTCGGCCCGGACACGGACAAAAACTACAGCTACGAGGGCGCCCTTTATCTCACCGCCCTTCTCAGATACAAGTACTGCTATATGGATAAACTTGATACCCGGGCCGATGTCCTGGAGGAGGGAAAACGGACCATCGCGAGGATCTTCGGGGTTGGGAAGTCATCAAAATCCAAGCCCGGCCCCCTTCTGGAACACGCCCGCAACCTTTACGATAATATCAGCAAAGAACTGAATGAAAGTGATGAGAGGTGAGGGAGCAGCCGGATATCGGAATATAAAACTAACTTTAGCCTATGACGGAACGGATTTTTACGGATGGCAGAGGCAGGCCGCCGCCAGAACGGTTCAGGAAACCGTCGAGAACGCCCTCGAAAAGATCCATAAGCGGCCCGTGACCCTCACCGGCTCCGGCCGTACCGACACCGGCGTCCACGCGGCGGCACAGACGGCTAATTTTTACACCTTCATACAGAGCATGGCGCCTGGGCGTTTTGTCCCGGCCCTGAACAGCCTGCTCCCGCACGATGTGCGGATTCTGGCCGCCGCCGAAACCGGCGCCGGTTTTCACGCGCGCTTTGACGCCCGGCTGCGCACCTACCGTTATTGTTTTATCACCGGCCGTGAGGCCCTGCCCTGGGAGCTGCGCTACGCCTGGCGCCTGGGGCGGCAGCCGGATATCGCGAAACTGAACGAGCTGGCCCGGCTCTTCCGCGGCGAAATGGACTTCACCGCCTTTGCTGTGCCCGGCGACAAGAGCAGGTCCCGTCATCGCTTCGTTTCTCAGGCTTCTTTTTTTATGGAAGGAAGCCGCCTCGTCTTCGAGATATCGGCTAACGCCTTTCTGTGGAAAATGGTCCGCTCAATAGCGGGCACGCTGGTACGCTGGGAAGAGAAGGGCCTGAGTACCGGTGATTTACGGGAAGTGATTCAATCCCGCAACCGGAAGCTGACCGGCCCCACCGCGCCTCCCCAGGGGCTTTTTTTGTGGAAAATTGATTATTAAGGGAATAGGGGAATAAGGGATTAAGGGAATGGCTCATACCGAAATTACCTTTCTTCGATGCGCTGAATGTCAGTGCCAAATATGGAACGACATCCCCAATATCAAAAACATTTCCCGAACCAGATTCCAATGTATGCGCTGCGGAAAAATGATCCGTCTTTCCGGCTGCTCCGCCTGCGGCGAGCGCGAGAACTGGACCCTTGTAAAGGGAATTGAAAAGAAAGCCGGTTGGCGTCCATATTACCGGTTTCAATGTAATTCATGCGGCAGGGAGCTTGGGATACGGTTGGATGTTACTGAGCTTTCTCGTCTTTAGCTATCTTGCGATTGTAAATGAAAAGCCCCAGCGCGATGATAATGATGACGTCAGCCACGTATCTGTTCCACTCCTCGCCTTCCCCGAAACCGGTGAAATGCTGTATCACGCCGTAGGCGATGAGCAGCACTGCCAGGGCGGCGATGATTAGCAAAAGCGTTTTGCGGGTTATTTTCATGACATCAATAGGCATTATCCTCTATTTTGGCGTATTAAGCAAGATCAAACTGCCGGGAAATGACTCCGGCGTTATGGTAGCGCACTGTATGCTTGACTCAGTGTTAAAAATTATGTAAGATATGTAATATTCCAAACCCCCTGTTGGTTTTTGCTTATTCTATATAATTTAAACATAAGGAGTATTTTATTATGAAGGAAGAAACAAGAAAAATACTTTCTGAAGCCCTGGAGGAAGTAATGCCGGTTCTTACAGAACCAGTCTCTTATAGCGATGACCTGGTACTCTGGTCAAACAATGAAAGCCATTTTGATTCTATGGCCGTGGTGGCTTTTGTATCGGCTGTTGAAGTAAAAATTCTGGATACATTGGGTAAAGATATAACCATAGTCTCTGAAAAAGCTTTTTCGCAACGGCATAGCCCATTCAGGACGATGGAGACCCTGGGGCTTTTCATTGAGGAACTCCTTGAGAGAGCCGAAGAATGACAGTGGTTATTACCGGCTCAAGCAAAGGAATAGGGCGCTATCTTTCCGAATATTACCTGGATAAGGGTTTCACCGTAATTGGCTGCAGCAGAAAGGAAACCGATTTGGTTAAAGAGAATTACCACCATTATCAGGTTGATGTTTCCGATGAAAAGAGCGTGAAAAAATTCTCCGCGGATGTACACAAAAGGTTTGGTAAAATCGACGTATTGATCAACAATGCCGGGGCAGCTTCAATGAATCATTTTATGTTCACACCCGCCTCAACGGCCAAGCGGCTTATGGAGCTAAATTATTTGGGTACTTACCATTGTGTGCGTGCATTTGTCAATCTATTGAAAAAATCAGATGCCCCGCGCATTGTCAATTTTACAACAGTGGCGGCGCCCCTTGCCCTGACCGGTGAAATAGCCTATGTCGCTTCCAAAAGCGCCGTAGAGGCTTTTACGAAAGTACTGGCAAAAGAAATTTCTCAATTTAATATTACGGTAAACGCGATAGGGCCGACGCCGATAGATACCGATTTAATTGCCCGTGTCCCCAGGGCAAAAATAGAAGGGCTTCTATCCAGCCAGGCGATTAATCGTATGGGTAAGTTTTCGGATGTTTCCAATGTCATCGACTTTTTCATTTCCCCAGCAAGTGATTTTATTACAGGTCAGATTGTGTACCTGGGCGGAATTAACTAATGGATATATCTTTTTTATTGAGCGCTTTAACAAAAAACAAAGATGCTGAAGCTGTTGTAACTGAAAGTAAAATATATTCATTCTCGGATTTATATAATGAGTACATTATTGCAAAGCAATTTCTGGATCAAAATGAGATAAATAAAGGGCAAATTGTTTCTATTATTGCTGATTTTTCAGCAAAATCAATTGCATTACTTATTGCCCTTATTGAAAAAGATTGTATTTTAGTACCAATTTCTCTGCCTGTTAAAGAAAAAGAACGTTATATAACTATTTCTCAAAGCGAATTTGTTATTAATTTCAGTGACAAATATGCGAATATTAATAAAACGGATATGGTAGTGAGCCATGAGATGCTCCTTGGCTTAAAGGGAAAGGCGCCGGGACTGATACTGTTTTCTTCAGGTACGACAGGAGAGCCTAAAGCGGCTTTACACAACCTTTGCTATTTGTTGGAAAAATACAAGAAGCCAGGTAAGGTTTTAAATACCATAACGTTCCTTTTATTTGATCATATCGGCGGGTTTAACACCTTGTTTCATACTCTTGCGAGCGGCGGGAAGCTGGTTTTAACAAGTTCCCGTGATATTGACATTGTATGCAGAAACATTGAGAAACATAGGGTTGAATTGCTGCCCACTTCACCAACTTTCCTGAATCTATTGCTTCTTAATAAAATGTATGAAAAATATGATCTTTCTTCCCTAAAAGTAATTTCCTATGGGACGGAGCCGATGCCTCAATCAACGCTTGTTATACTTCATGGAATTTTTCCGGATACTATACTCAAGCAGACGTATGGCTTGTCTGAAATTGGAATAGTAAGCACAAAATCGGAGAATTCTGATTCATTATGGGTAAAAATTGGCGGTGAGGGTGTTGAAACCAAGATTGTGGATGATATTCTGCATATCCGTACGAAGTCCGCAATGATTGGTTATCTTAACGCGCCAAGTCCTTTCGATGACGGCGGCTGGTTTAATACCAAAGACAAAGTGGAATTAAGGGAGGACGGTTACATAAAGATATTAGGCCGTGTTACCGATCTGATAAATGTCGGAGGGGAGAAAGTATACCCTATAGAGGTTGAAGGAATAATGCTTAAATTCGAAGGGGTAAAAGACGTGCGCGTATTTGGGGAAAAGAACCCGCTTACGGGGAACATAGTTGTGGCTGAAGTGCAGGTAGATAACGAGAATAATAACAAAGAATTTGTTAAAAAGCTTCGTATTTATTGTGTTGAGAATCTGGAAAGATTTAAAATACCGGTAAAATTCATGTTGGTTGAACATGAGCTGTATTCGGATCGTTTAAAAAAGAAGAGGTAAGAAATAAAATGGTTTGGCTATGGTCTTTATATAATAATAAAGTATTTTAAGGAGTTTCCATGAGCTATACGCCTTTATCATCATTATTTCGTAAATTAGGTATCCAAAAAGGAGATATTTTATTGGTTTCTTCAGCTATTGTGAATTTTATATTAACATTAAGAAAACACGAGGGTATTGGTGATCCAAATTATGTTATTGATGCTTTGCAGGAGGCTGTCGGATCCGAAGGGACATTATTGTTCCCGACGTACAACTGGGATTTTTGCAGGGGAATCGCATTTGATTATCACAAAACACCTTCCATGACCGGTTCGTTAAGCAGGGCCGCTTTGAAAAGAAAGGATTTTAGAAGGACAAGGCACCCGATATATTCTTTTGCAGTTTGGGGAAAATATCAAAATTCTCTATATTTGCTGGATAATACAGATTCCTTTGGAGACAATTCGCCGTTTGATTTTTTGTATAAAAATCACGGGAAAAACCTGATTATGGATGTTGATTACCAGCATTGCTTCACTTTTTTACATTATGTTGAGGAAGCTGTCGGAGTTGTGTATAGATATATAAAACATTTTTCGGCCATTTATATTGATGAACAGTCAAGAAGCGAGGAAAAACAGTTCTCAATGTACGTACGAAATCTGGAACTTGAAACTGAAAATAATCTAAATCCAATAGGTGAAGTTTTTGAGACGGAAGGAATCGCAAAAAGGACCCTGTTAAATAATATCCCATTTATTATTGTGGATTTATTTTCAACTTTTGATATAATCAAGGAAGATATAAAAAACAATTCTTCAAAGAAACTGGTAATATATAAGGGGCAATAAATGAAGACTGGAAAAGAAATGTATGCGTTGGCAGAAAGATTATTCCCGATATGCCGTAGCATCACCGGGAATGGGGTAAGAGAGAGTTTGAGAATATTAAAAGAAGAATGTCCCGAATTAAATATACATGAGATACCGTCCGGTACACAAGTCTTCGATTGGACTGTGCCCAGGGAATGGAATATTAATGACGCATATATAAAAGATTTTAATGGCGATAAAATAGTTGATTTTGGTAATTCTAATCTGCACGTTATGGGATACTCTATTCCGGTACATAAAAAAATAATGAAAAGAGAGCTTTTTCAGTATTTATATACTGAGCCTTCGCAGCCGGATGTCATACCATATATTACATCATACTATAAAGAGCGTTTTGGATTTTGTATAACCGAAAATCAACGTAAGCAAATCGAAATCAAATATGACGATAAGGATGAATTTGAGATTTGCATAGACAGTACATTAAAAGACGGATTTCTCACATACGGAGAAATAATATTACCCCCCCCCCC
>JGI24698J34947_10001892_pt1 | contig 11160 bp, 8 predicted proteins | sample TergutMp193P3_FD_34947 | JGI IMG/M metagenome (IMG submission 34947)
GATTGGCTCCCCTCTGTTCCTCTACAACTGGCCGGTTAACAGGTTCGTAGCCGGATTTATCGGCTCCCCGCCGATGAACTTCCTCACCGTCAAGGTAATCGACGACGGCGGCTCAATCGCGCTGGATGAAGGTTCGTTCAGGATAAAGGCTGATCCTTCCCACACCGAGCACCTTAGAGGCTATGCGGGCAAGGAAATTTACTTCGGTATCCGGCCTGAAGATATGACATATACCCCGAACGGCGGCAATAACAGCGTTAAAGTAAAAGTAACGGTAGTTGAGCCTCTCGGCGCTGATATTCACCTGTGGCTGACTACAGAGACACAGCCCCTTGTCGCCCGTACCGAACCGAGCTATACCTTCAAGGTTGGCGACGAAGCCATATTTATCCCAAGAATGGATAAAGCCCGCTATTTCGATAAAGATAAAGAGCTGGCAATTATCCCGTCTCCGTAAGCAATCCGCTGACGGTAAAATAAAAAGCCTGACCCTTTCAAAGCGGTCAGGCTTTTTTTATTACTATAGTTTGGCGAAATCTTCGGACAGGTTGCTGTCTCCCACATTGCGGATGATTCCGCCGCCCTGGTTGCGGTATTTTCCGGGGCTGATGCCTGTGTAGGCTTTGAATATCTTGGAAAACCAGCTCTGATCCTCAAAACAGCAGCAGGCGGCAATTTCGCTGAGGGACATTTCAGTTTCAAGTAACAGCCGGCTTGCTTTTTCCACCCTTAGGCGGTTCAGGTACTTTGACAGGTTCTCTCCCATCTCTTCCTTGAAGATGGTGCTGAAATAGGGAGGCGAAAGACCGGCGATGGCGGCTATTTCCTTTAAGCTGATTTTTCGCGTGAAATTTTCCATGATGAAGTTTTCCGCCTTTCTTAGAGCGGCGGCATGGGGGATTCCCCGGAAGGAAGAGATTACGCCGGATACCCTGTCTACAACGCTGTGCAAAATGTCTGTTAACTCTTCAACGGTTTTGGCTTCCTGAACCTGTTTCAGGCTTTGGCTGTTGGCTTCCATAGAGAAAGCTCCGCTCTTTGCGGGGTTGATTTCTACCCTGGAAATGAGTACGACAAGTTCCGTTGCACGTAACTGAACATATTTAAACTGCCCCGGATTGGAGAAAATCAGTATCGCCAAAAGTTCGTTCAGCGTTTTTTTCGCTTCGGCGGCGTCGCCTTTGCGCAGGGAGGACATCAGCGATTTTTCCTTTTCCAGCGGATAACCGCCTTTTTTCGCGTTTTCACCGTTTTGGCTCTTGAGCTCTTCGATTATTTTCGCGATAGCCTCCTGCTGCTGCGCCCTTCTCCTGTTTATTTCGTGCTGATCTTCGCTTCCCGTGGACAGGGATTCCGCGCATAACTGCATCATTTCCGCCAAAGACTGGACTTTTTCCCCGTCCGCGGACGGAAGGGATTTGACGCGTTCTTTAAATTCTTCCCTTGGTATTTCATTATTGCACATAACAAAAGTATCATTGGCATTTGCAAAAAAGTCAACATCTTTTTTATGTTCTTCAGGTAAAAAGCCGGAGCCCCTTATTGCCCCGGAAAAAGCGCCTTCCGTATAAATGGGGCTGGTCCAGAAAAGGAGGCCCAAATGGCATTGGTAAATATGGGAGCCGCCCTTTCTGTCCGCCTCTTTTATCGCGTCTGTGTGCATATTGTGGCATGGGAAGGCTTCACGGTTGTTTCCTTCGGATTTTACGCAGTAGGGGCAAATTTTGGTTTCCGGGGCGCATTCCGTGCCGCAGACGCCGGGAAGCTGCGGCCTGCAGGCGCTGTCATAAATACAGATACAACTGCCTGTCGCCTGGTTGTAATCCAGCATCATTTTTTCGCACTTTTCCATCAATTCTTTGTCTGTTTCCTGGCTGTTTTTTATTGTAAACCTGTTCTCTTTCATAAAATGCTCCTTTTTTACCGGTTAACTCGGCATACTGCCCTGTTCGCGGTATTTTCCCGGAGTCAAGCCGGTATTGTTCTTGAATATTTTTGAGAACCAGCTCTGATCCTCAAAACCGCAGGCGGCGGCTACCTCGCTGATCGGAAGATCCGATGCCAGCAGCATTGAGGCGGCCTTTTCAACCCTCATCCTGTTAAGGTAAATTGATAGATTTTCTCCCATTTCTTCCTTGAAGACTGTGCTGAAATAGGGCGCTGAAAGCCCTGACGCGCAGGCAATTTCTTTCAGGCTGATTTTTCTCGTGTAATTTTCCCAAATATAGCGTTCCGCTTTTCGCAGGGCGGAAAAATGGCGGACTCCGTGAAAAGAAAAAATCTTTCCCGACATATTTTCCGTAATAACGGCGAGTATTTCCGCGATTTCTTCAAATTTTGTACTTTCTTCAATTTTTTTCAAACAGCGGCCGCTGGCGTCAAGAATCGTATCGTCTTTCTCGTCAAGATCCGCCGCCGCTCTTGATAACAGTACGGCGAGTTCTATCGCTTTCAGGCGGAAAGCAGGAAAATTTTGATTCAATTCCAGATACCGGGTATGTAACAATGAATGCAGAATCTTCCGCCCTTCAATAGTATCTCCCCGGCGAAGGCACGCCAGCAGCATCCTTTCCATATCTGTCGAACAGGCGTCATTTTCGCCGTTTACAGGCTGTTTTTTCTGAGTCCTGCCGGAAACGCTTTCATCATTGTTTTTTTCTTTCTGCGACGTAATGCTTTTTTGAACAAAACTCATGCCGGATATTTGATCGGCGCAGATAAGCATCATATTGGCAAGGGCTTTAACCTTACCGCTGTTTTTTTCGGAGCTTTGAACTCCTCCTGAAAAAAGAGAGCCCGCGTATCGTTCTCCCGAATAAAACGGGCTTGTCCAGAAAACTAAATCTCCCGGACACACGTAGATGTATGAGCCTCCGAGCCGTCTTGCTTTGCTTATCGCCTCCATGTGCAGGCATGAGCAGTTTTTTTCATTTTTTGTTTTTTTACACTGCCTGCAGATTGAATAAAAATGATCGGCCCCGGAATCCCAATCCGGTCCCGTTACGGAAGCCGCGCAGTTTGCCGCTTTTTCGTAGTGTTTTACGACATTAAGCGCTTTTACAAAAACAGGTTCCAGTTCGCGGCGTTGAATAATATTCGGTAATTTTGACATATCATACGCTCCTATACGGGTAAATTTACATATTGGAGCGTGAACAAAACACACCCTGTTTTATGAAAATAAAATTACCAAAAAATCAGCTATTGACAGGCAATATTGTTCCATGTGGAATAAAAACAGATAAAGGACTATACTGAACAAAATGGCTGACAGGGATGATATAAGTACGGCTCTTGGCGCGATGATACTTTCCGCTTCCGGCTGGAGAGGGATTTTTGCCGCAAGCGGCGATGAAGAAGACAAAACTGAAAAAATAAAAGAGGCTCATCGTATAATTTCCGCCGCCGCCGCTCTTGTTTTCGCGGAATATCTGCAAAAAAACGCGCTTGTTTTCACCGGCTGCGATACGCGGCCTACAGGAAAGGCGATAATAGAGGCGATGATTCCGATCCTTACAGCCTGCGGCTGTGACGTGCGTTACGCCGGTGTTACAGCCGCGCCCGAGATCATGGCATGGGCCGGAAAATCCGGCGTTTCAGGCGGAAATGCGGGTTTTATTTACATTTCCGCTAGCCACAACCCTATCGGCCACAACGGAATAAAGTTCGGCCTTACGGACGGCGGCGTACTCGCGGCTGAAGAAGCGGCGAAACTTATCGCCAAATTCCGCCAATTTTTTGAAAGGGACGATTATATTACAAAGATAGAAGAACTTTTTTCAGCCGCCGATCCCGCTAAAGTTAAAAAAACGTATGCCGCTATTGAGGACGCGAAAAATGAGGCGAAAAAGGCGTACTATGATTTTTGCGGCGACGTTGTATGGGGAAGCAGCGCGTCTCTTGCCGCCGCGCTGAAAGACGGACTTGCCAAAAGACCGCTCGGCCTGGTGTGCGATTTTAACGGCAGCGCGAGAACTGTATCCATCGACAGGGAATTTTTTTCCGCTCTTGGTTTAAAGTGCGCGTTTATAAACGACAAGCCCGGACAAATTGTCCACCGCATCGTGCCGGAAGGAGAATCTCTTGATCCCTGCCGCGCCCTTCTTGAAGAAGCGCACAGCCGTGACGCGACATTCACGCTCGGCTATGTTCCCGACTGCGACGGCGACAGGGGAAATCTGGTAATATGGGACGATGTTTTAAAAAAAGCGCGCACTTTGGAGGCGCAAGAAGTTTTCGCCCTTGCCTGCGTCGCCGAACTTTCCCACCTTGTCTGGACAGGCGGGCTTGTCTATGACGGGGAGGGCAGGGCTCTTACAAAGGCCGCGGTCGCGGTTAACGATCCGACTTCCATGCGAATAGACAGAATTGCCGAAGTTTTCGGCGTCTCTGTTTTTCGCGCTGAAACAGGAGAGGCTAATGTTGTGGGTCTTGCCCGCAAACTTCGCGAAGAAGGATATATTGTGCGCATATTGGGCGAAGGTTCGGCGGGCGGAAACATCACCCACCCTTCGGCAGTTCGCGACCCGATCAACACTGTCCTTGCGATTGCGAAACTGCTTTCAGTGCGCGGCGAAGGCGGAAAGCCCGGCCTCTTTGAAATTTGGCGCAAATTAAACGGGCAGGCTGAAAATTACCGCGATGATTTTACGTTAGCCGGTATTATCGCGAGCCTTCCCGCATTTGTTACCACTCCCGCGTATTCACAGAAGGCAGTTCTGCGCATAAAAACTGAAAATCATGCTATACTGAAAGACCGTTATCAGAAGATATTCCTGCGGGAGTGGGAAGGGCGAAAGGAGCAATTAAAAGCGCGGCATGATTTTTGCGGCTGGGAAGCGGCTGCATATAACGGGCTGGAAGAAAGGCGCGGCATAAAGTCCTTTGGCGAGGCCGGCAGGGGAGGACTTAGGGTCTGTTTCCGCAACAGCGCGGGCAGGGAAACCGCCTGCGTCTGGATGAGGGGTTCAGCCACAGAACCCGTGTTTCGCATAATGGCGGATGTGGAAGGCCGAGATGTTCAAGCTGAGGAGTTTTTGCTTGACTGGCAGCGCCGCATGATAATGGAAGCCGACGGCTTTGTTAATAACTAATAAGGAGTTATCGTCTCCGCTTCGCGGAGTCGTTCGATAGAAATCGCCGCTCACGCGGCTTAATAAGGGGTTAATTATGGGAGTACGCGGAGAATTATTTTCGAGCAAGGTAATACTTGCGAACAGGACATATTTTTTCAATGTGAAAGAAAACCGCATGGGAGATCTTTACCTTAACATTGTGGAGAGCAAGAACCGCGACAGCGGCGGTTTTGATCGCCAGTCGGTGATTTTGTTCGCCGACGATTTGCAGGAATTTTTAAAGGGTTTTGACGAATCTCTTAAGATCATGGAAAAAGCGGTGAGGGAAAAACGCCGGGGCGGCGGAGACAGATCAAAACGCGATGAAAAAAGCGGGGAGAGCGCGGAGTTCAATGACGAGCGCGGAGTTGATCGCGTAACGAAGAATCGCGGCGGCGAACGCGGGTTTAATCGCGGTTCGAAGAACGGCGATGGCGAACGTAAATTTGATCGCGGTTCAAAGAGCTATGATGGCGAACGCGGATTTAATCGCGGTTCAAAGAGCCGCGACGGCGAGCGCGGATTTGATCGCGGGCCAAAGAGCCGCAGCGGCGAACGCGGGTTTAAGAGCGGCGACGGCGAGAGCGGATATAAACGCGGGCCAAAGAGCCGCGACGGCGAGCGCGGATTTGATCGCGGAGCTAAGAGCCGCAGCGGCGAACGCGGGTTTAAAGGCGGCTTTAAGAGCGGCGGCGAGCGCGGATTTGATCGCGGAACAAAAAGCCGTGAGAGCGGACATGGGGCGAACAGGAGCAGACCTGGCCGTAGCGGGCCTGAGCGCGGCAAACCTGATCGCGGCTCTAATGGCGGCAAGCGCGTGGTGGTTAAGAAGCGGGAGCGGTAGGATATTCTTTATACGAATTTACAGAGGTGATCACAAATTGTGATCACCTTCAAAAAGAATACAGCAATGTCGCTATTGCTGGTTTTTTGAGCGAGAAAAAATGAAATCGGAAAAAGAAAATAGATTTATTGACATATTTAACGAACAGGCAAAAAATGGAGATAAAACATACAATTTATTTAATTTTTACTATTACCAATATGACATTATTGAAATAAAAAAAATATTGGAGTTGTATGAAATACCGTATAATATGGAATCTATACAAGATTCAACCATAATAGGTTCGTATGGTAATATCGATGCATACCGATCTCCTAACTATATGAAAAATTATGTAAAAGTATATATTTTAGAAAAAGATTATACGAAATCATTAAATATGCTTGATGAAATAATTGAGAAATATACAAATAAAGACGGCGATATTTTAGACGGTATGGTTATATTTTACATGGAAAACTAATGTCAAGACGCTTTAATTCAGGACGCGCCGCGCTTTACCAGTCTTTTTTTCGCGGTTACCTTGCGCGATGGTCGATAGCCAGAAGCAGGGCGAAGACTGATTTTGGGTTATATGTTTCGGCGGAAAATTCTATCGCGCTGTTGTTGTACTGTACGTCTCTGTAGGGTATGAAGTTTGGGCCGACGGCGCGGGCTNCCCTTTCGGGGAAAGNGCCTCTTTCTGCGGCAAAGCGGCGTTCTATCGCTTCTATGTCAAGGGCTTCTTTTGAGTACAGTACGACAAGGTAATGNGTTCCGGCGGTACTNGCGATCTCCATCGCCTCGTTNTCTCCCGGCCAGGCGACTGTGCTGTCCGCATAGTCCAGTACAGGCGAAACGCCCGGCATGGGAAAAATCCTTTCAATATCCGATGAGCTGTCGTCGGCGGAAAAAGCGTATACGTATGCCGGATAACGGTTTGTCATCTGGAACTGAAATATCGTATTCAACGAATAAGAAAAGCGGGTACTGTAAAATCCCTGGCTGTTATAAGTTACAGGCATTCCCCTGTTGTCGTTGAAAACATCAATTTCTATGGAAGCGGCAAATTGTGTCGCGTCCCTGTATAATGCGAGGTGTTCAATAATTTCATAGGCTTCATCGACAAAGGCGGCAAAATCGCCGTAGCTTATCCATATATAACCTTCGTTGCCCCATCTTGTTCCCCAACTGTTTTGAATTTCAAAAGCGCCGCCGTACATATCATCGTCATAACCTACCACGCACATGGCATGGCCGCCGTGGGTTTGATTTGGATTTTCACTTTCATTAGGCCGCCATTGTCCTCTGGCGTTATTAAATGAAACCGGCATATTCATGCCGATAATAACAGGCTTTCCTTCGGACAGGCTCTTTTTTACAGGAGTTACTCTTTCATCTATTGTTCCCAGAACGCCTCTTGGATTTGAAAAGAGCCTTACGTAACCTGAAATTGGATACCGCCGGCTGCTTGTAAACGCCGAAAGCATTATCAGCGGGAAATCCGTAGTTCTTTCAAACGCAAGCCTTTTAACCGCTCCTTCGTCCCTCATATAATCCAGAACATCGGAAATTACCGCGCCTTCATGTCCCGTAGGCGTGATACCCATGCGTAAATAGTGACCTATGTAAACAAAATTGGGAGAAAAAACATTATTAGTAGTCTCTGTCCGGTTAGTACGATCCAAAGCTATTGATTCTGAAGTTGTCCTTGCGGCAAAAGCGGTTGACCATCCGACGCAGGTACTGTAGCGTCCCTGATCTTCCGGAACAGGGCTGTACTGTTTGAGAGAAACCGAGCGCGGCAGCGAACTGTAATTGCGCGTAACAAGGGCGGGCTTTGCGTCTGTCTGTTCATAACGGACAGGATCGAGAATTGCTCCCGTACTGTAGGTTTGAGCGAAAAGCGGGGAGAGTAACAGGAACAACGGCAGTATAAGGAGTTTTTTCACACGGCTTCTCATGGGTACATTGTAGGTTTTTTACATTTTTTATACAAGAACTGTCCGTATTGTATAAATACGCCGGCAGTTGTATACTGGCTTTGTCAGGAGGCCGTGTATGAAAAAAGCCGCTATCTTCATTTTGATTTTCCTTGTAAGTTCGCTATTGTGGGCGCAGAACAGATACGCCCTTGTAATCGGCAACGCGAACTACTCCGAAAAACCATTGCCGAACGCGATTAACGACACCAACGACATCAGCGCCGCTCTGTTCGGATTGGGCTATCAGGTTGAGCTAAAACAAAATCTCCAGCGTTTGGAAATGATAAGGGAAATCAGCGCTTTTATGACCCGTCTTAGAAGCAACAGAAACAGCGAAGGTTTTTTCTGGTACGCCGGACACGCGATGGAGATAAGCGGCGAGAATCTCCTGCTGCCCCTGGATGTAAACATGGAAGATGACGAGCTTATCAGAGCCACTTCGTACTCTGTTACCGATTTGACAAGGCAGCTTGGCGAAGCGCGAAATAAAGTAAACGTGGTGGTGCTGGACGCCTGCCGCGTGCCGCCCTCTGTCGGAGGAGGCACTAGGAGCATGGGAGACACAACCAGAGTATTAAGGACAATTCCTGTTCTTCCGCCGGATTTGTTTATAATATATTCAACATCGCCCGGGACGGAAGCCCTTGACGGAACCGGAAGGCGCAACAGCCCCTTTACCGAAGCCTTTCTTAATAATATCAGTTCGACAGAACCGCTGACGCTGATGGTGAATCATGTTGCCAGAGAAACCATGTCTCTGACCGGACAACGCCAACAGCGTCCATATTTCAGCGGCAGTATTATAAATGAACCATACTATTCATTGAATCCCGCCGGAGGACAGCCTTCGTCTTTGGAAGGACCAGCGTATGTGTTGCTTCCAGAGTATGTGTTGGTTCCCACAATGGAAAGACCGCCGGAAATCCAAATTGATGAAAGAACACAACTTGAATATGAGGTGGTTAACGGCAGAAGTGTAACCATTAAAGGGTACTGGGGAGACGCCACAGCCATAAATATTCCCGCTCAGATTCAAGGTTTGCCGGTAACGTCTATAGGAGAAGATGCGTTCTCTGAGTGCAGAAGTTTAACAAGCGTAACCATACCTTCTTCGGTAACGGCTATAGGAGATTATGTGTTCTGGGGTTGCAGTAGTTTGACAAGCGTAACCATACCTTCTTCGGTAACGGCTATAGGAAAATTTGCGTTCGATAGATGCAGTAGTTTGACTAATATCACGGTGGACAGCCGTAATCCTGCTTATGCAAGCATAGACGGAGTTCTGTTTGATAAAAACATAAGAACCCTCATCGCGCATCCGATGGGTAAAACAACAAGAACCTATGCCATACCTTCTTCGGTAACGTCTATAGGAGATGAAGCGTTCGCTATTTGCAGTAGTTTGACAAGCGTAACCATACCTTCTTCGGTTACGTCTATAGGCGCTTCGGCGTTCTATGGTTGCAGTAGTTTGACAAGCGTAACCATACCTTCCTCGGTTACGTCTATAGGATATAATGCGTTCTATTATTGCAGAAGTTTGACTGATATCACGGTGGACAGCCGTAATACTGCTTATGCAAGCATAGACGGCATTCTGTTTGATAAAGGCATACGAACCCTCATCGCGCATCCGATGGGTAAAACAACAAGAACCTACACTATACCTTCTTCGGTAACTATTATTGGATATGCTGCGTTTGCTAGTTGTGTGAGTTTAACCAACGTAACCATACCTTCTTCGGTAACGTCTATAGGAAATAATGCATTTTCCCAGTGTTATAGTTTGACCAGCGTAACCATACCTTCTTCGGTAGCGTCTATTGGAGATGATGCGTTCAATTGGTGCGATAGTTTAACCAGTGTTACCCTTTCACGGCGTACACAGGTTGGAGAAAGGGTGTTTCCGGCAAGCGCGCGGATAACTTATCGGGATTAGGAAATGGTGACAGTCACCTTTTTGAAACATCCGCGTTGTGCGTAACGCGCAGTAAGAGGCATAGTACCGTTACGGTTTAAAGCCCTTCCTTTTCCCCCTTCGCGTTCTTTGCGCCTCTGCGCCTCTGCGTGAAATTCTTTGCGAATAATTTTTTCCCATAGTTGGTAACGCAATGCGTAATGAGGTAGTAGCGGGGTTGAACATTGCGGACGGTGAAGAACCGTCTGCGCTTCTGTAATAAAAAGTCCTGTAATTTCCAATTACAGCATTCAACATTAAATCTTCACCTAACAGTAAAACTCAACCGCTGAATCGGCGACGGCCCGTACTTCAAAACAAGTTCCCTGTGCGCCTTTGTGGGGTAGCCCTTGTGTTTTTCATAACCGTATTGAGGGTATAGTTCCGCCATTTTTTCCATGTACGCGTCGCGTTCGGTTTTGGCGAGTATTGAAGCGGCCATCACTTCGCTCACTTTCGCGTCGGCTTTTACCATTGCCGCGCAGGGAGCCGGAATGTCGGGGATTTTGTTTCCGTCCACGATGACGGAAAAATCGTCGCCTAACGGGGAGGAGACGCGCTTTAGCATTTCTTCAAAGGCGCGTTTCATCGCAAGAAGGCTTGCCTGTAAAATGTTGATACTGTCAATTTCCGTGTGCGACGCCCAGCCGATGCCCCACGCAAGCGCCTTCTCGCAGATTACGCGCCGCGCTTCGTCCCGTTTCTTCGCCGTCATTTTTTTTGAATCGTTTAAAAGTTCAAAAGGAAAATCGCTTTTCAGAATTACGGCGGCGGCGCAGACAGGCCCGGCAAGCGGCCCGCGTCCGGCTTCGTCAATGCCGCAGATCATCAACTGTCCGCCGTAATCACGCCGAGGGCTTTGCGCAGATCGGGATCACGCTTGTAGTAATTGTCTTCCAGCTCTTTTTCCGTAAGTCCTACAAGTTCGTGGCTCATGTAATGGATCCAGTAGTCTTCATCGTGAATCGATATATCATGTCTGCGACACCAGTAGTCGGGCTGAATAGGGTACTGTTCCTTTTTGTCAAGAAAATATTTGTAATCGTGAACCGCGATTTTTAGATCGCGGCGCGGGATTCCCATGTCGAGGATTATCCGCGCAAGGTGGTTTATGGTCTTGCCCGAATCGAAAATGTCGTCTATCAGCAGCACCTTGTCCCCGACGCGCAGGTGTTCTGGCGAATACGTCCAGCCGTCAACCCTGACCTGTTCCGCTTTTGCGACATCGGTGTATGATCGCGCGACGACAGCCGCGTAGTACACGGGACGCGCCCCCTT
>JGI24698J34947_10001894_pt1 | contig 11156 bp, 10 predicted proteins | sample TergutMp193P3_FD_34947 | JGI IMG/M metagenome (IMG submission 34947)
AAAATATTTTCTGCGTTTTTCATATACTAATTCAGAATTACCTTGTAGCCGAATACGTCCTGAAACATTCCGCCTTTTTCTTCAAGGCCCATTGACTCAAGCGAAAGATCATAAGGCTTGTCAACATTAAGAACAATTGTTTCAGAGCGGCGTTCAACGGTGATTTTTTTTATTTGCTGCGAATGGCCGCGATCCAGAGCGTCGGCGACTCTGAGTATAGAAGCCATTTTCAATACGAGGATTCTCTCTTCCCTCTGAAGTTTGATATACTCAATATCCGACTGCGACGGCGGTTCGCCCCGGTGATAGTTGATGACATTCGCGATGATATTAAGCTCGTCGTTGTGCAGGCCGAAAATTTCCGAATTGGCAACAATGTACTGACCGTGCTTTTGATGTCCCGATGATTTGATATACGCGCCCACGTCATGAAGGAAAGCGGCGGTTTCCAGCATGATTCGATGACGGCGGCTCATGCCGTGCTCTTTAACAAGCGCGTCAAAAATCATCATGCAGTGATGCGCGACATGGCGACTGTGCGCTTCGTCAAAGTGGAATTTCCTGCCGAGGTTTATGGCGGAAGCTACGATCTGAGATAAAAATTCATCCTGCAGAGACGAATCAACGCCGGAAACCAAATCTACAAGATAACCGTCGCGTATTGAAACAAGCGGAACGGCGACATTGGCGGCCCCGGTACGTTCAAGAAAAAGTTTAAGAACAAACAGGCCGGGAATCAGCATTTCGGCGTTGGTATAGGGAATTCCAAACTGATTAACGCAGTCCTCTATACTGAAATCACGCAGTGTTTCAACAAACTTGATAAAATCATCGCGCTTGATGATACGGCAATTTTCGTTAAGTTCTTTTCCAACCCTGTCCGCGACAATCAGCGCGTCGTTGCCGGCGGCGACCATGGTCCTTACATGGGCAAGATCCAATTCCATATTCAAAAGACCAAGCGTATTCCTGATGTTTTCATTCAGATAACGCTCGTAAAAAATACCCGCGCCAAAACCATGACGCGAATACTGGTCGATAATAATCGTCCCCAGTTTCAGGCTGTGGGCCGCAACCATCTGTCCCCGGCGCAAAAGCATAATTTCCGTCGAACCGCCGCCAATTTCGATGATCATGGAGTTAGACCGCCAAAACAGGGAAAGATCCTGCTTCAGGGCAAAGCGCACGGCAAGGTACATCAGCCTGTTTTCTTCGATCCCCTCTACAATGGAAAGGCTAAAACCCGTTTCCTGCCGCACACGGTCGACAAAAATATCCCTGTTACGTGCAACCCTGAGCGCGCTTGTGGCAATAACGTGAATATTGTTATCCGCGATTTTCCATCCGGCCAGAAGTTCCCGGTAATTTTGAAGAACCGAAAGACATTCCAGCATTGACTCCCTTGAAATCTCCCCTGAGGTAAACACATCGCGGCCAAGAGAGACGGGACGCACCGCCCTGTCAAGCACCCGCCACTGTCCGCCCGAATATATTTCCGCGGTATGGAGCCTTATACCTGTTGAGCCGATTTCAATTATAGCGGTAATCGTAGTGCTCATAACATTACAGCTTATCTATCAAAATCGAACATTTGCCGGACGGAATGGGCAGGGTTTTTTCCTTTACGCCGAGAATGTTAATTGTAAAGTAATAAAGCTTTTCGCTCTCCATCTGAATTTCCCAGCCCCTGCCGCTTTTGTTGGAAAGAATCGTGATCATGTTGTTTTTAAGGGAAAGATTTTCAACTCCCATAATTTCCAGACTTGGAATAACCCAGTCCACCGTTTTTCGCGGAAGCGATATTGAAAGCCCTACGATATTTTCAATGGTCAGACAGATCGTGGAAAGCGCGTCGTAAGTCAAATACTGCGGGCGCGGAAACGCCGCCTTGCCCGGCCACTTGGCAGGCCCCTCTTTTGTGGGCATATACGCTTCCCAGAGATTGCCCCTTTGATGGTTGCCGTCGGGATTCATGGAATCCAGCATAAAGTAAACGTGCCTTATCGCGCTTTCCCTCGCAAGGTCCCATCTCTGATAACGTTCAAGCCCCTTTATCACCATAAACGTAAGGTGAGGAAAAACCGACCCCTTGTAGCCGCGCCCCATTTCGTCAAATTCTTTTTCGGACACGGAAAGCGTGGGAAAAGGATGCGGCGTGCCGAAATATCTGGGATCGGAAAGTTTTTCGATTATCTTCTCCGCTTTCTCGCCGTTTGGAATTTCAGCTAACAGCGGCCAGTAGCCCGCGATTGTTTTTACAGGAATTTGTTTTTCGCTCTTGCTAATGTCGTAGTAAAAACCGTCCGCCTGATTGTACATCAGGGAGTTGATTCTGGTTTTAAGTGAAAAATACTGGCGCTTGTACTGAAAACTCGTCTCCTTGTCGTTCAGAATGTCGGCAAGCGCGGACATGTAAAGCATATTAATGGCCATCATCGTGTTAAAATCCATGGCGTAATAAGCGTCGGCGCGCGGCAAATTGCCCATTCCTGTCGCCGAATGGGGCGTTTTATACAGGCCGTTGGGCTTTTTGAAAACCGAATCTATCCATGCCGAATACTTGCAAAGAATCGCAAGCACGTCTTTAACCCGTTTTTTATTGCCGGATTTATGGTAGATATTGTGCTCCGCCCAGGCAAACAGGGGAATACCCAGCCCTTCGGGGTTTTCCCTGTCCGTCACAGGAGCGCCGGTGGAAACGTCGTAAGCGCCGCGAATAGCCCCGTTTGGCTCCTGCCGGCTGTAAAACAGGTCCAATGTAGGGTGAGCCTGGTAGATTCTGTTGGAATACACCAGAAAAAAAGAGGAAAAAATCGCGTCCGCCTGATTTACAACGGGAGATTCCGGATATGAGAAGAATTTACCTTCCGCTCCGCCCCTTTCGTCTCCGTTGTTCCAGCAATCCTGTATCCATGCCCACGTTTTATCATAAATATCGACAAAATCCTGATCATAAAAGTGGATCTTGGGGAAATCCTGTTTTATCACTATATATCCTTAATGGTTAAATCAAACGTATCCATATAGTATAATATAAAAAGATCAAATTTGCCATGTATTTTTGCGTCTTTTTTGGAGATTTTTAACTAAAAAACGGGTTTTTCCTTGATAAATTCCCAATAAGGTAAAATACGGGCTGCTTTATTTATTAAAAACGACGACATAATGGTTATGGCTTTCTCCATTGTCTTCAATATTAACGCCTATGGTGCCTCCATTGCATACCTTTACGGCGGCATCACTAGACTTTTCTTAATAATTCACAGCCAGGCTTCGTGTGTCTTGAACAATGATCATGCTGAGCAGGAGTTATCCGGTTTTCACATGCCGCTAAAAAAGAATCGTACCCCGGTGACGGATTTTGATTATCGGTAATATACTTTACGATGTCATTTGCTTTTATAGATTTGGCTATTCCTTTGAAAAAATCTATATCCGTTTGATTATCTACTATTTGCTCATAGTGTATTTCAGAAATTTTCTGCAGTTGAAATTTTGCCATAACAGGTTCACATGCGTCAATTTTTCCCGAATCACTTATAATTTTAACATGATCCAAGTTTAGGTATAAATGGGTGTAAAATTTCACTTGAAAGAGTAATAAAAGTGAACTATCTTTTTCTTCTTTTAAGTCTTCATATGTATCATCACGGACTTTTAAAAAGAATTTAACTTGTACATTGCTTAATATAACTGTTTTATTGACATCGGGACAGTTCTGAGTACTGCTCTTGCAAATAAAAACTTTTAAATTCATAAAATTCTGTGAATGTATTGTATATTGATCAGTTTTACGTAATAATATTTTATTTATAAGTGAAAACAAATTAATCTTTTCTTTAATACTATCTAAAAAATACTTGGTAACTTTTTTAAAAAAGGCACATGGATTTTGAGTGTCATATACAAGATAATTCATAAGAAGCTCCAATGTTATTGACTATTCGATGCTTTTTCTATAAGCCCTTTTAGAAATTGAATTATCTTTTGCTTTTTATCTTTTAACTCGGGAGAATCCAGTTCTTTTGATGTTAAAAGCATATACAGGCGCAGATAGTGTTTTTCCGAATGTGGATACTCTATATACAATTTTTTATCATCAGCGAGTATATAATGAATCATAACTCTGTTTTTAAGGCGGTGGAATTTATTGGCATAAATATCATCATTAAGGTTTTCAATTCCGTCCTCTTCATCGTCAGCGCAGTTGGTGAATAGTTCTACCTCAACATTATGCTCGGCATTGAGTTTATTTAAGTAATTTATAATTTCACCCCTTAGCCATAGTGGTTTCCGCCAGAAGGAACCGCAAACAATTGTGATCTTTTTCACAGGTTCTATTTCAAAATTGTCATAAATATCCTTTATTATTTTTAAAGCAATTGGTTTACGCGAAAGACGGGCAAGATTGTAAAGACCTTTTCCTTGTTTATCGAAATAATCATTGTTAAAAAACGAATACAGTTCGTTAAACGCTATATACTGTTCTGGAGATGGCATTCCCATCGCTTTATAATATTCATTAGGATAATAATTGTTATTACCGGATTTAACATCTTCCATTATATTCAGAATAGAATTGTAGAAATAATCTACATATTTTCTGCTATTTATTGATTCATAGCGAGAATTAAAAAATGAACGAATATATCCTGGTTTACGATCTAATTTACTAATCCCTAACCTCTCACTCCGTTGAACAACATCCTGCTGTCCGTCGCTCCGTTGTGCAAAATTTTCCAAAACCCGCCCCCATACTTTTATTATAGTAGTTTGTAAATTTGCATTTTTACCGGACTTGAGGGAATCTACCGGATTCCCTAATAAATCCATTATTCTTCATTGTACTAAAAGCAAAAATTTTGTCAACTATATTATCTCGGATGATTTTTATTTTTTAATCAATAAAAAACAAAAAATTTCATATTCTCACATAGTGAGTGAGTACTGTAACTGCTACAATTCATCTCCGGTGAATGGACACTTCCTGGTAAACCTATATACTTGCAATACGACCAACAATAGCGCTGATTATTATAATCATAATCATTCCTATTATTCCTTCAACCCATGTTATGTTTTTCGCTTTATCTTCTCTCAGTTTTTTAGTAGCCATAGGCAGACTGCAAAAAACTGATGTACTAACCAGAAAAGCAATGAAATATCGCATAAAACAATTTTTTGCTCTTTGTTTACAGCTGAGGGCATCCCTGTCCTGATAATTATCAATTTTCAGATATTTGAACATAGCTTCATCTGTTTGTTTTTGCTTTTTTAAATAAATAAACATAAAAACAATACATACTACCAGCGAAAAAATAATCGCTGATAATATACTTAAAAACAATTTAAACGAAGCAAAGTATAGTACTGTCTTCAGTGTCCTTTTCAAAGGATTATTAAAGCTGTTTTTAAACTTGTATTCCCATTTTCTGAAATTTATCTTTGCATCTTTCTCACCGCGTTTTTCGTAGCCGCTTTTTATATTGGAAAACAACTGATTGAATTTATTTACACTTTCCTTGCTCAGTTCTTTGTATGGATTTTTAATATCAATATATTCGATTGATTGCGGATCATGAACTATCCGCTCCGTAACAAAACCAATACTGCTTATTAAACGGTCATAATCAATGAAAATATCCTGATGAAAATCCAACTGCCAGAGGTTTAATAAGAGAACCGTTGTATCTATATTCTCAATATAGACACTGCCATAAACACTGGTGTTGTAAAAATTTACAGAACGTTTGCTATTTGGATCGCCAATATCATTTAATCGGCGTATATTTAAGTGTGCGGTAATCGTACAATCCGCAAACCCCATGCTTTTTTCAAGGTGATTGTCATACATGGTCAACGCACCAAAACTCACATCATTAAGTTCAAACTCACTGAATCTATTATTATTCAGAACAGAACGCAAACTGAAATCCGTCGTATTAATTTGAAATATTGACGAAAAAATATTTCCAAAACAGGAAAAACCACGTTCCGTCCTTGAATTACTAATAGTACACCGTTCACCAACTTGATTTCTGGAAAACTGGAAAAAACCGGCAATAATATTGTCATTAAAGATCGCTGTTTTTTCCACATTGTTACCGGCTATTAACAAATGTTTTTTAAAATCACTAGTCGCTATCGCAAGGGTCGCAATAGCCGGATTGTCATTAACGGAAAGCATATTATCAAAGTTACAATTAAAAATCATAATTATCTTCAAATTTACATTGCCGTTAATTATAACAGCTTCTTCAAACCTTGAATTTCTGAATACAATTGTATCATATTCGGCAGCGTTGATTTCCAATCGTTCGGAGATGGTTTCTCCGTTGACAATGTATTGCTCTCCCCATGCTATTATTGTACCGAGAATAAAAAACATAACTATTGGCATAATCAAGGACTTCATAATATACCTCCATAAAAATCTTCATTTTCAAATCTATAACAAACCGCAACATAGCCAGATTCGCTTTTTTCCCTATGCCAAGCAAGAAGCGCAACCATAAAAAAAGCGAGCCAAAAGGCTCGCTTTATAAGCAATACGCGTTTTGCCCTTTTAAAATATGGGACTTATTTCTGGTAAGTAGCACCTTTAATAGGCAACTGATAGGACTGAGCAAGACCATCGTAGGTTACATCGGTGATAGTATATGTATCGTTAGCAAATGATAATTTTACTGTCGCTACTTCACCGGCGCCGGCGTCAAAGCCATATAATGTAAGTGTTGATATACCAAAAGACCGAGCATCCTTATTAACTTGAACACCATCGAAACCCGTCCTGAAAGCGGAAGTACCCTCTGTTGCTGGAGCTGTAGTCTTATCTACCCTGAGTACGGTAAGCTGAGTCGCTGTAAAGACTAAGGTAATAGCATCAGCATCCCCCTGTCCTACAAATGATCCCTGCGCAAAATAAGGAAGCGGTTCACCTTCTTCAAAACTGCTACCACAACCAACTAATCCCAATACCAGAACAGGTACCAGCACAACTAATAAAAGTTTTTTCATTATCAAAACTCCTTTGCGGCATTTGCCCGCCGCAGGCATATTAAAAAGCGCCACGCGCTCTTTTCACACTAACAATATACCATACCCTGTAATAAATGTCAAGATAATAACCGACAATTAAGACAAGTTTTTATAACTTTGACAAAGACCTTTTGAGGCTTTTAATCGCCTCCATAATGTAATTAATACCATTTTTTTCAAATTATGTCAAGGTCAATATAATTTTTTTTAACAAATTTACGCAAAAATTTACCCCGATTTTCCTTAAAAATCTACAAAAAACAAACGTTTTTAAGCGGATTTGGAAGGAACCTACCCCCTTGCCTATGCCCCCATAGATTAAATTATTATGACAAATCGTATTTATTATGATACAATTCTTTGCAGTAATAATAAAAGCCGTAAACTATGGCTATTTTAAAGAAGATGCTTGACCGTTGCCAATGTGATGTATCCTATGGGAGGGGATTTGGATACTATTCACAGCTCTTGAGGCAGTAGGCAGGCGTGTATATTTCCCTCCTATATTCATATTAAGCGGCATCAAAAGGTTAGGGGGAGAATATGAAAATTGATTATGAAAAAGAAGGGCAGACCTTTCTTGCCGAGCTTAATTCTGGAAAATACAGCATTGAGCGTATTTCCAACACCGCGGATGAATATCTGAAAAAAGAAGCGCGCGACGAGGCTGTTTTTAAAGATTACCTTAATTCTGAATCTTTCAAAGCTCTTGACGCTGAGGCTTCCAAAAAATGAAACATTTAACAAATTCCAGTCCCTTTTATTTTACCATCTAAAATACCGCCCCGTGTCACAGCAATCGCTTGAGCTGATGATTGAAGCTTTTTTCAGTGGCTGTGACTTTGCCGGCACAGTGTAAAAACCTACCGCCAGACGTGTTTATACCGGAAAAACTGAAAAAAATAGAAAAAAATGGGGATTTTTACAAGAAATTAAAAAAGACATGGGATTTACGCAAAAAACGCAGAGTTTTTTGTGTAAAATACCTTAAAACAGCCTATAATGTAAAGAGGCTTTTCTAAAATTTCAGTTTTTGGAAAAGCCGCTTTAATTTTAACGCTGTATGGAGAAATTTTTCATGTTTAACAAAAAATACATTTTTCAGATTCTGGTTCTGTTTACCGGCATCGCGATGGTACTGGCGGATTTTCTGCTTCTGCTTTTTTTCGGGCATGATTTTTCCGCGCTTAAGTTCAAGTTCAGCGTTCCGGCGCTTGCCTTTGTTATCGTCTACTGCTTTGTTCTTGGCAGGAGCGCGAAGTGTTTTGACAGGGCTTTTCTACAGAATACGAGCGGGGACCAATATTCTGACAGGCTCAAAGAGATCGGAGCCATACCGATTAAAATGATCGCTTTGAATGTGGTTCTGCACGGTATTTTTCTGGGGGCTGTTTTCTTTATAACAGATTATCTTGGCATCAATGCCGTCATGAAAAGCCCGTTGTTTCTGACGTCCCTTTCTTTCGGGATGCTGGTGGGAACCTTTATTTACGTGGTAAGCGACGGTCTTGTCTCCCTCGCCCTGCTTGACCAAAACCTTACCATGTATCCGCGTGAATTGCGCGAAAACCGGCAGGCGCTCAAATCGATGATCATTCCCTTTGCGGCGGCAATAATGTCGCTGATCTACGGCTGTTCCGTTACAATGCTCAGCGTGATTCATGGCGGGGGCCTTTTAGAGAATCTGTCATGGTCTATTCTTCTGATTCCTATCGTTGCTTTCTTCGCTTGTTTTATCATCCTCGCTTACAACCTTAAAAAAAATACGCTGAAGGTTTACAATTCTGTAGTTGAACAAATGGAAAACCTTTCCTCCGAGCGGAAAGACCTTACGCGGCGCGTTTCGGTCTGCTCCGTGGACGAGCTTGGCACCATCGCCGGTATGATAAACGCATTCTGCGAACACCTCGGCTCCGGAATGCAGGATATTAAAAGCGGCCAGAACGAACTTTCCGGCGTGGGAAACAATCTGGAAAAAAACTCAGGCGATATGGCGGCTTCCGTCGCCAGAATTTCAGGCGCGGTAGATCAGGTGCTTGTCAAAACCCAGGGCCAAATGGAGAGCGTCAAAACGTCGTCTCAGGCGGTGCAGCGGATTTCCGATCAAATCAAAACACTGGAAAGCTCTGTCGCCGTTCAGGAATCAAGCATGAGCCGGGCGTCGGCTGCCGTTGAGGAAATGGTCGGGAACATCGCCTCTATAGGCTCCGTAACGGAAAAGATGACCTCCCAGTTCAAAACCGTGCAGGAAGCTTCCAGAGAGGGAAGCCGTATCCAGAAAGAAAGCTCAGAGCGTATACAGGAGATTGTCGCGGAATCGGAGTCTCTGCAGGAGGCGAACAAGATAATCGCGACAATTGCCGCGCAGACGAATCTTCTGGCAATGAACGCGGCAATCGAGGCGGCCCACGCCGGGGATGCCGGCAGGGGTTTTTCCGTTGTGGCGGACGAGATTCGCAAGCTGGCGGAAAATTCCTCAAAAGAGTCCCAAAAGATCAGCACCGAGCTTAAACAGATCGCAAAGAGCATAGAGCTAATCGTCGCGGACTCCGCGTCTTCGGGAAGCGCCTTTGCCGACGTGTCGAACAGAATCGGCGAGACGGAAAAACTTGTTTACGAAGTGAACAACGCTATACGGGAACAGCAGGCCGGCGCCGATCAGGTGCTGGAATCCCTGCACGTGATGAACGATATTACCGCAAAGGTCGCCGGCGGCTCGCATGAGATGGGACGCGGCAACGAGGAAATGCTGAGGGAAATCGACGCTTTACAGAGCAGCGCGACGGAAGTTGAGAAGCGTATGGAAGAAATCTCGGACGGCATTAAAAGTATCAACACAGGCGCGCAGGAAGTCTCCGCCCTTGCCGTCAACGCAAAGTCGTCCATCCAGAAAGTTTCCGCCATAGCCGACGGTTTTGAGGTTTAAGCGCGGAGGAAGCGGCTGCCGGCCTTATGAATTAAGGACCGGAAATATCAGTTTTTAAACACCTTTTTTGGAAAATCGCATTTTTTATTAATATCTCTTGACAATACTATCGTATTGTGATACTATTATTATAGGTGGGCATTTTAAAATGATAAAGAGTTTCGGGGACAGGGACACCGAATTGTTATTCAACCGGGAGCGGATTAAAAAACTGCACCCCGAACTGTTACAGCGGGCCAGAAACAAGCTGCTCATTATAAACGCAGCCGCGGCTGAAAGCGATCTGAACATTCCGCCGGGCAACCGCTTTGAGAGACTTAAAGGGGACAAAAAGGACTGGTGCAGTATTCGCATTAACGATCAATGGCGGGTGATTTTTAAGTGGGCGGAGGGTAATGCCCGCGAAGTAACCATTACCGACTATCATTAGGAGGCTGTTATGAGAAAGAAACTTGATTTAATTCCCCCGGGAACCATCCTGCACGAAGAATTTATGGAGCCACTGGGAATTACCGCGTACAAACTAAGCAAGGAAATAAAAGTTCAGCAAACCGCTGTCAGCCAGATAATCAGGGGCAGCCGCAGAATAACCGTAGACATGGCTTTGCGGCTTTCGAGGTACTTCGGCAATTCGGCGCAGTTCTGGCTTAACCTTCAAAATTATCACGATCTTGAATCAGAGATGGAGAAAAAAGCGTATCTATTCAACGAAATAGTTCCCTACAGTCAGGTCGCGGAAAAAAATCAACGTTATGCGCAAATTTGAAGTAGTATCCCCATTCAAAACGGCAGGCGATCAGGGCGAGGCGGTTGCCGCGCTTGCACAGGGCATTAAAGCCGGAGACAAATACCAGACATTGCAGGGCGTTACCGGTTCGGGAAAAACTTTCACCATGGCGAAAATCATCGAGGCGGCGCAGATGCCCACGCTGATTGTCAGCCACAACAAAACGCTCGCCGCCCAGCTTTACCGCGAATTCAAGGGCTTCTTCCCCTACAACGCGGTTGAGTACTTTGTCTCGTACTACGACTACTACCAGCCCGAAGCGTATGTCGCAAGCCGCGATCTGTACATCGAAAAAGACGCCTCGATAAACGACGAGATTGAACGAATGCGGCTCTCCGCGGCGAGAAGCATGATGGAACGCGAGGACGTAATCATCGTGGCGACCGTGTCGTGTATCTACGGCAT
>JGI24698J34947_10001895_pt1 | contig 11156 bp, 9 predicted proteins | sample TergutMp193P3_FD_34947 | JGI IMG/M metagenome (IMG submission 34947)
GCCTGTCTCGGGCTGGCGCGAAAGATGCCGGAACCAAAGCGGTCGAAGTCAAAGCGGCTGGCGCCCGCCGCCATCATTTCAATGGCGCAGCAGGCGAGGCCAAAGGTGACGGGCCAGACGCTGGTAGCGCGAGACCAGTTCATCACATGCTCCACCCTGGTGAGTATCAACGCGTATTCAAGTAAGGTAGGCTCGGTAACTCCCATTACTCCCATGACAGCGCCCCCTTAGACCATACATAGCCGTAGCCAAAGAGCAGCAGAAACAAAAACAATCCCATTTCCACCAGGCCGAAAACGGCCAGCTCCTTCATCTGGATAGCCCAGGGCATAAGGAATACGACTTCCACGTCAAACACAAGAAAAATCACGGCTATCAGGTAGTACTTGACGCCAAATTTTTCACGGGCTTCGGTAGTCACCGTGAGGCCGCACTCATATGGCGCGTACTTGACGTCCCCGGGTACAGCAGGGCTTAACATCTTCTGAATTACCAGAATGACGACCGGCAAGATACCGGTGATGGCAAGCATTATCAGGATTGGAAAGTAGCTTCGCAAGCGAACCCCCCGGAGTGATTTCAGGTTACAAGATATATTTTGATGAGAGTTGACCGCTTTGGTCAAGAAGGGATTTAGTTTTTGGTGAAGCGCAACCCGAAAACCTGAAAACAGATTTTTTCACGCTTACCCCATCGAATAATTTTCGTTAAAGCCCCGCGTGGACTTTGGTCTTGCTTGGGGGGCGGACTATCTGCCGCAGGTTTTCGGGGGGAGAGGGCAGCATCGGCAGATCGAGTTCTTTTAACTGCCCCCCCAGTACGCCCCATGCTCTTGCCTGCTTTGGCAGACGCTCAACCTGAATCACCTCCCACCCTTGGGCGTACGAAACGAACGGCGGCATCACCAGGGCAAAGCCGGTATACAGAAAGGCCGGATAGCGCAGCCATGCTTCGTTATTTTGCGGGTCGGGGGTTGGCACGGCAAACAGGGGATGCACTCCGCCATTAATCCAAAAGCCGATGGGGTCGTTGTACCTGGGATAAACAAATGTCCTGCGGCGGTGCATGAGGGTATATGGGGCGACGCGATAGTTTTCCAGCGGCGTGATTCCAGTTGCTTCCACCAGCGGCCCCACAATGCGCTCAGGATGGCTGACAACCTGAACCACTGTGCGGCCGCTGGCTTCCAGTTTGCGAAATAGAGCCTGTATCTCTTCGGCTTCATCGTCTTCCAGACTGCCCTGGCCGGGCTTTATGTCTCCTAACAGGGCGATGGTTTTGGGTTTGTATTCCTGCAAGAGGCCGAGCAGCCGCTCCCAGAGGTCGTGATGCTGGCTGTTTGGCAGTATTTCTTTTTTTCGGCGCAGCGCGCCAAGCCCCAGAAAGAGATCAGAAATGACAAGGAATTGCTGTTCGGCGATGAAAACGGCCCGCCGCGAGTCCAGAATCAGGTCAATAAAACGCGTCTGCATGTCTTAATTATAATCAATTGAGGTAATTGCAAAACCTCCTGGAAACATCGCGCGCCAGTGCGCAATTCCTGAAAAATGCGGGTCTGGCGTCCGCGTTCGCTGCAAAGCTGGAGATTTTGCAATTAGCTCAAGCATGAAAAGTTCCGGACGCGGTCTAAGCCAAATCTCAGAAAAACAATTGCCCTCCGCTTCATTTTTTTAAACAACGTCCTCATGCTTCCCTCCAGATTGCTTTCAAGTTGCTTGAGATATTATTGATTAGAAATGTTTGAAATGCTGCCTGATATTTTTGGCGGGATGCTCGCAGGGGCGTCCGGGGGAATGCTGTCCGGGCTTTTTGGCGTTGGCGGCGGGTTTGTGATGATTCCCCTGTTATCGTTGCTTTTGGGCCTGGATCAGCACCGCGCCCAAGGTACGACGCTGGCTATCATGATGATGCCCGTTGGCCTGCCTGGAGTAATCCAATACAGAAAACAGGGCTATAAGTGGAACTTCAGGATTGTTGGCCTGGCGGCGGCGGGTTTTATGTGCGGGGTTTCTGCGGGCGCGCTCATAGCCAACAAAATTCCTCAAATGCCTCTGCGCCTGGGCTTCATGGCGTTTTTGACGCTCGTGGCGCTATATGCCTGGTTCAGGCGCGAACGCGCAAATACTGACGCTGACGCCCTTGAATCGGGTTCGATAATTTTGCCAGGGCTTTTTATAGGCGTCCTTGGCGGCTTTACGTCCGGTCTGACGGGGCTGGGGGGAGCGGTGGTGATAATACCCCTCTTGATTTACTGGTTTCGCATGACGCAGCACCAGGCCCAAATGACCAGCTTGCTGGTGCTATTGCCCCCTGTTGGCCTGCCGGGCGTAATTGTTTACACAAAGGCCCAAGGCGGTTTGCCATGGCTCATAGTCATTGGAGCGGTAATCGGCTTTGACCTGGGGTCATATCTGGGCGCCAAAATGGCCACAAAGATGTCCGGCGCCAGGTTAAAGCGGTTTTACTCGGCGATACTCCTGCTGATGATAGCGGCGATGGCAATAGTTCCCTTTCTGAATTCGAGCGGGCGGATGCTCTGAAGATGCGTCCATGAGAAATTAACCTTCTTCAGATTTTGTTGAGTTGCGTTAGCCAGCCTCTTATTATAGGAATGGACAAAGAAACTGCCGTGTCAAAAAACAAGCTATCCGCAGGGATCAGGTATTTTAGGGAATTGCTCGACATGATCAAGTTCGAGCACACGGTTTTCGCTTTGCCATTTGCCTTTATCGCCGCACTGGCCGCGACGGAGGGCAGAATCCCATGGTTCAGCTACCTATGGGTGCTAGCGGCCATGGTTGGCGCCAGGACGCTTGCCATGACATTCAATCGCGTTGCGGACGCCGACCTGGACTCAGAAAATCCAAGGACGCTAAACAGAGCGCTCCCCGCGGGGCGCGTAAAGCTGTGGATGGCCTGGCTGATGATAGGGCTGTCCGCCGCTCTCTTTGGATTGGCGGCGGTCATGCTTGGACCGCTCACGGCTAAGCTGGCGCCATACGCCTTTGTTGTTTTGCTTGGCTATTCAATCACAAAACGCTTCACTGTCTGGTCGCACGCAATATTGGGACTGGCCCTTAGCTGCGCGCCGCTGGGCGCCTGGGCGGCAATTGCCGGAAAGATTGAAACGCCGGCGTTTTGGCTCGCCTCAGGCGTTTTAGCCTGGACAACCGGATTCGACATTATTTACGCTTTGCAGGACAGGGAATTTGACGTAAAAAACGGACTACGCTCCATCCCTGTGGAATTGGGAGTTCGTCCGGCACTGATTGTTTCCAGGATATGCCACCTCGTTGCCGCTACGGCCTGGGCCATGTTTTTGGTAGAAACGCGGGCGACCCTTTTGCCCTGGGTTTCGCTGGTCATAGTTGCCATGATTCTTTTCAGGGAGCAATGGGTTGTGAGGGGCGGGAATTTAGACCGCGTTGACCACGCGTTTTTTACGCTGAACAGCTTTATCGGGCTGGTTTTATTTTTGGGTTTTTTCGCGCATTGGGTAAGACTCAGAGGCTTCATCTGACGCTTTGCCGCCATCAACCGAAGTCACGCAAGAATAGAAAGCACTGCGGCGCAGAGCGCTGCGTCAACCAAAGCTCCACACTTCACGTTCCGCACTTCAGGTTCTGGCATTTCTTTTGCTATGTTTTATTGTCGTGTAAGGCAAATGACAATTAAAATTTTGTTGACTATCAAGTTCAACATGGGATACCATCACTACTATGCCTAGAAAACCACAATTGAGGACGGCTGCTCGCAGGAGCCATCCTCACCCCGACAAGCTGTTGACCTTCATGGTGGTGTTGACCAGGTACACTTTCAGGTGGACTGTGCGCCGGAAATTTGTCTTTTGGACGGTTGGAATAGTCGTGGGGATTTGGGCTTTTTCGGTAATAGGCAGCGGCTATGGCCTATGGGCCTCAAAAAAGATGATGGACTTCACCCATCTTCAGCGGGAGACCAGACAGCAGCAGGAGCAATTGCGCGAAAGCATGGATCAGGCCAATACGTTACAGCGGGAGCTAAACGATTTGCACGACATCGTTGAAGACCTGATGAAACAAATTGACCCCCGCGCCGCCTCGGAGGACTTACAGGAAACATCCGAAGTCAAAACAAATAAATCCAGTAAATCGTCTCAAAAAGCGGGCGTTTTAAAAAACGTGCTCAATCAGGCGGACGACCGCCTTAAAAAACTACAGGCGCGGATGGCGCCCGTCCTGGACAGTTGGAATCATACGCCATCGGTAATGCCGACGACCGGTTTTATCTCTTCAAACTACGGCATGCGCATTCACCCGTTTTTCAGAACCACCGGCGGCGATGACGGCGCTGGTTTAGCCAGTTTTCACAGCGGGATAGATATAGCCAATACGCTCGGCACTCCCATACAGGCAACCGCCAATGGCACGGTTACTTTTGTTGATGTGTTTTCAAACTACGGCATGACAGTGATAGTCCGCCATTCTCCCGATATTGAAACCCTATATGGGCATTTGCACAGGGCTAACGTGCGCGTAGGCCAGTATGTGCAGCGTGGCGACATTATAGGCGCGATGGGCCGCACCGGCAGAGCTACAGGGGTTCACCTGCATTATGAAGTGAGAAAAAACGGAAACCCTGTCAACCCCAAGCCCTACCTGCATCTTCAGCGTCAGTGGCTAACGGGCCTTAAATGATCACCCGCGTCTGGAGTTTGTCATGTTGAGCAAAAAGCACTCAAACAGTTTGTCTCCTGTAAATTCAATACTCGGTCGCGCAAGTCTCTGGAAAGGTGATGTACACACAGGCACGGAAAGTCTGCGTGTAGAAGGAACCCTGGAAGGCACGATCTTTTCAGAGGGCGAAGTCACCGTTGCTCCAACCGGGGCCATAAAAGGCACCATTCATGCCAAGAACCTGATCGTTACAGGTTATGTGGAAGGCGCCTTCCGCGTTTCAGAGTGCCTCGAAATCCACGGCACGGGTTGTGTAGAAGGCGAAGCGGAGGTAGGCTCTCTGGTTGTTGACGAAGGAGGAACTCTGCAAGGCACTTGCGTAAGGCGCGGTTATACCAAACCCCAGTCTGTCCAGAGCGTTGAACACCCAAAAACAAAATGACAATTCATGGACATTTGATTGTTCTCAGATAAAATGAAACCTTGACCACTGGTCCCGTAGCTCAGCTGGATAGAGCATCAGACTACGAATCTGAGGGTCGGGCGTTCGAATCGCCCCGGGACTACCAATTTTTAAGTGGAAAGTGAAGAGTGGGGAGCGGAGAGCGGGCATCACCGTCTGGGCGTAGTGTCATTATAGTAACTGGTGTCACTACACTCTCATCGCCGCCATAGAGCCGTAAGGCTTTGGCTCTACCTAAGCAATACCAAAGACCAACGGCTCTTGGGCGGCGTCCTATGCGCTCCGCGCCTTTCGTTCCGCAAGCCGCCAAAGGCGGGGAGCTTCACTAAAAGCGCGGACGTCACATTTGATGCTATAGGTTGCATCTCAAAGTTGAACCGCTCTGGCTATATCATCTATCCAATATCTCATCCACCAGGTGTTTTGCGTCCAGCACCGTGTTCAGGGCTTCGAGTATTCCGCGTGAGTCAACGGCTACCATGCGGTTTACCTTGGGGTCAAAGTAGTACGTACCCGCCAGGCTTTGGATGTTGCCGTCGAAAGCCAGGCCCACCAACTCGCCCTTTTGGTCAACGAGCGGGCTGCCGCTGTTGCCGCCGGTTATGTCGTTGTTGGTGATGAAGTTATAGGGCGTCCTGAGATTTATAGTATTGCGCGCTGCATCCCAGCGTTCCGGCAGTCTCCAGGCGCCCCACCGGGCCTCCGGCCCCCAGGAGTCGGCGCGGTCATACAGACCTTGAAATGTTGTGTAGGGCTGGGCCAGCGTGCCTTCCATCGGATATGTCTCGACGCTGCCGTAAGAGAGGCGCAGCGTGAACGTGGCGTCAGGATAGACGTCGTGGCCATAGACGTCAAACCTGGCCTTCGCTATGCGGGCGGCGTTATCGGTGATGATGGAGCTATATACCTCGTTCCGCCTGCGGAGGTCTGTCATGTAGGGTTCCAGCTTATAGGCCGCCTCAACCATCGGGTCTTTGGATTTGGCTATGGCCTTTAAGCCGCCCTTAACCAGTGAAGCGCGCGTTGACTTGTTCCGCAGTTTTGTATTGCCCATTAAATGCTTATATGCCTCGCCAGGCTCTTTGCCATTCAGTATGGTCTTTACAAATGGGTGGTCGTCCCCAAGGGCTTCTTTGGCAAACGTCAGCGACGCCGAGAAAGACGCGATTTCGGTTGCGGCGTCTTCTAATGCCTCAACGTCCCTTTTGTCTTCAAGAAAATTCTCTTTGATCTTTGCCAATTCGCCGTCTGTGCGATAGCCGGACAATCTGTCTTCAACAGGTCTGGCGGATTCATTGAGCGAGCGGATGTAGTTCAGCATCAAATATAGCGTGGGGGCGCTTCCCAAATTTGTGAGCTGTAATTCCTGCGCTAATGTTTTGCGGTCGGCGATGGCTTTTTCTATCTTGTCCCAGCTCTCCCCGGCTATGGCGCTCAATTTGGGATCAGCCATTACTTTGGCTTTTAATTCGTTTTCGGCGTTCTGAACTTTTTCCATCTGTTCCAAATCCAGCAGGCCCTTGTGGTAACCCGTGATGGCCTTGAGGGCGTTTTCGGTGGCCATTAACTGGGCGGAAACCTTACGCTCACCCTCTGCGCTCTGACGGGCCGTCTCTCTCATCTTGGCGGCGGCATCCTCGAGCCTGCTCAGTATCGGAGGCCACTGGGCGTCCCTGTCGTTGTTCATCTGGGCAATTGTGTACAGGCGTGACGTTGAGCCTGGATGTCCTGAAACAAATGTCAAACTGCCAATCTTTGTGCCTTCCGCACTCCAGGTCAGGTAGTGCTGGGGCTTATAGGGCGCGTCGTTTTCATAAACGCGCAGGAGGCTAAAATCCAGGTCATGGCGGGGCCAGGTAAAGTTGTCGTCCTCTTTGCCAAAGGCCGCTATCTGGTATTCGGGGCAGGCGACCAGACGAATGTCGTCAAATACCTTGTAAGCATAAACCCAGTATTCGCCCCCCTGGTACAGTTTGACAGGCTCGCAATCAAGACCGGTTTTATCGGCAAAGGCTTTAACGGCATCGGCAATGGCGCCGGCCCGTACCCTTGTGGCCGTCTTTTCGTCCGCATCCGCGGGAACGCCGCTCTCGACTTCATCAGTTACATTGAGTATTTCCTGAAGCATCCTCAGCTTTAGGCCGGGAACCTTGACTTCCTGGTCGCGGGAGGCCGCCACAAAGCCGTCTTTCACATAGTCGGCGTCTTTGCTGACCTTTTGTATCCAGTCGTGCGCAACGTGGTGGTTGGTTAAAACAAGGCCGTCCTTGCTGACAAAGGAGCCGGAGCCGCCGGGAAAGCGCAGGGACGACAAGCGGATGTGATCCAGCCAGGCCTTATCCGGCGCCCAGCCATATTTTTCCGTCATCTTCTTAACGGGCAGGTTTTCAAAGGTCCACATGCCCTCGTCAGAGCGAAGCAGAGGCGCCGCCATAGCGGCCAGCAGAAGCGTGGTTAGGGCAAAACGCATGATGTTCTCCAAAAAAATATAAGCAACCCACAAAAGGCAAAAGCGCCTTTTTGCAGGTTGATAATAACACATGGTCAACAGGTTTATCGAATCAACATTCCGATATTATAGCAACAGGCAGTCAATTCTGCCGTTAGGCGCACATGGAGACAAGATATGCAAAAAGAAATGACGCCTGCTCATATATCAAAGAATTGGAGGAACAGTTCGTCAAATTTTGCACAGGCGAGTAAATGGGCTGCCTCGCCTGCTTGCTGGGGCAAATTCAGTCTTGATTTTTAAATGCAATGAAGCAAATATTTAATCTAATCGCCTCACAACTTGAAGCGATTAGGGGGGCTAATTGCTTCAATGTTTTTGGGAATGCCAGGATTGGCCGAATTTTCGGTGGGATTCCGAAATTTTGCTCAAACCCCTTAGCGATGTCCGCAAAGGCCAATATGGTTTTTTGCGGGCAATAGAAGAACTCGGTTTTGAAGACAACCTCAACGCTCACGCTGTAGCTTTAGAAGAAGACGCCATTCAAACGGCGGCCATTGAGGGCGAAAGATTAGACAGACAAGGCGTTCGGTCGTCAATAGCCAATCGCCTTGGTATTCCTGTCGCTGGTTTGCGCGGGGCTGACAGAAGAGTTGATGGATTAGTCGAGGTTTTGCTTGACGCTACGCACAACTATGAAAGGCCCCTTGATAAAGAGCGTTTGTGTTGCTGGCATACCAAGCTTTTCCCGTTGGGACGTTCAGGGCTATACGACATCACTATGGGCGCCTGGCGTGTAACGCCCATGCAGGTTGTTTCAGGGGCTTACGGCAAACAAAAAACACATTTTGACGCCCCGCCCCCCGAGCGGCTTGATGTGGAAATGAATTCTTTTCTTGATTGGCTTAAAGAGAGCCGCGCAAACCTGGATGGCGTCATTCGCGCCGCCTTGGCCCATCTGCGCTTTGTCACCATACATCCCTTTGACGATGGGAACGGGCGCCTGGCTCGGGCGGTAGCGGACATGGCTCTGGCCCAGGACGAAAACTGCGATAGGCGCTACTACAGCCTCTCGTCCCAATTCATGAAGGAGCGTAGCGTCTATTACAATATTCTGGAGAAAACCCAAAAGGGAAACGGCGACTGCACCGAGTGGCTCCTGTGGTTCATCAAATGCCTGAACAGCGCCATAGAAGAAGCCGAGGCAACATTAAGGGATATTCTCTTCAAGGCAAAATTTTGGAAGCGCCATGTTGAAACAACGGTGAACGAAAGACAGCGAAAGGTATTAAACGCGCTGTTAGACGCAGGCGCTGGAAAATTTGAGGGCGGCCTGACAACGCGCAAATACGTGAGCATGACCAAGACGTCAAGAGCCACGGCGTGGCGGGAAATTGAGGATATGATACGGAAAAAAATGATTCGCCCGTTGCCTGGAAGCGGAAGGAATACAGCTTATGAGATTGAGGATCGTTTGGCTTTAATTCTGGACATCAAGAGTCCCCAATAAAACATCCTCTAAGGGAATGGCCGTAACCGTCCTGGTGTTGGGAATTATTTGGAATTCGTCCACTGTGAGCCTGACTGTTCCAGAGGTAACGCTTACATCGGGCTTGAGGCTAAGGGCAACCCTGGCCAAAACTCCGCTGTTTAGATTTTTAAGGTTGTCTATACCTTTTTGAGCAACGACGGCTTGCAACTGGGCGCCCGAAGCCGAAACCCTTGACTTGACGCCAATCGGGGCGATGCCCAAATCGAATACCGCGCCATTCTGTACATAGGTGAAATCAGGGTCAATGAAATAGCTGTCGGATACCCGCGCCCAGTTTACAATATTTGTTCTGTTAAGGCTCAGCATAAACGCGATGCCTGCGGATTCATCCGCCTGCCCCCGGGCGACCAGGTCCAGCACTAATTTACTTTTCGTGCTAAGGTCGGTATTCTTGATAAACCTGAAACCATTGCCAGGGGCAGGGTCTGTGTAATTCAGCGCTGGTTCGCCTGGAGTTTTATTACCGCCGCCACAGCCTGCCAAAAACACAAAGGCCGCCGAACAAAACATTGCCGGAGTTAAAAATTTGAATTTCATGTTTCGTCCCTCCCTTAATTAATAAATCTTAGTAACATGGCAAGGTCTTCATCATCAATCTTGCCGTCGCCATTAAAGTCAGCCAGGATAATATGAGCAGGGTCATCGCTGCCATAGAGCGACTGGAACTTTAACAAATCCCGCACATCCGCTCCTTGCACGCCGTCTATATTAAATAGATCAGCGTAAAGCGTAGCGGCTTCACTTGTTGCGCTGCCGAGAGGGTTCCTGGCTATCACTCTGAAACGCTTAAAACCCTTAGCTATGTCAATAGTGTCAGAGGCGTGAATAGTGACAGAATATGTATTGCTTGTGGCGCCTGGGATATTAGCCCAGGTTGAAGAACCATCCGCTGAAATCTGCGTAATCTGCCACTGGTACGTCGGCGCCGGTCTGCCAATGGCGTGGGCCATGAATGTGGCCTGCTCTCCAACAGTGCCAAGAATGTCCTGGGGATGAGCGGAAATTTTTGGCGCGAAGTCTTCTAATTCGCGCAGCGTTTCCCAGACGCCGCGTCCGTGCGTGCCAACGCGCATAAAACTGCCGTCGGGGGCAATGTAAATATCCCGCACCGGAACCATAGGCAGGTCATAACCAAATCGCTCCCAGTTATCGCCTTGGTTTGTGGTGTAATACAGGCCGTATTCAGTGCCTGCGTAAACGGTCTGGTTGTCAATGGGGTCAACCTTTACAACGTGGATTGGCGTGCCAAAAGGAATTCCGTTTTGGTTTTCCAGCGCGCCGTCAATGGCCGCCCAGGTATAACCGCCGTCCATTGATTTCCATAGATGATTGAATAGATTGCCGTTAACCATGCCGGCTATTCTCCATGCGCCGGGGCGAACTGAAGACACATACATGATATTGGGATCAGCCGTGTCAAAGGCAATGTCGCCCAGATTGCCGCCGTTGCCGGGGAACGCGCCAAGCGTGTACCTCCAAGTCTGGCCGCCGTCTTCTGAAATAACGACCGTGCCGCGCCTTGCTGTGACGTCTGATTGATTTAGGTCTATTAACGCGCCGACAAGGCCGCGCTTCAGGGGAGAAGCCCCCATGTTGCGTATTCTGTAAGGGTCTCCCGAGGCAGGCGTCGGCCATCCGCTGGCTGCATCGTTAGGCAGCCTTGTCCATGTTTGGCCAAAGTTGTTGGACACATATGGAACAGAATTTGTAAAGGTATAAACGCGGTTGCCAGTGGGGTCGGCCATCTCTTGTATTAAGCGGGTATAGAAGGGCGTGCCGTTCGGATCTCCGTCTCTGTCTATGCCGCTTGTTGAATCAGTCCAATGCGCTCCGCCGTTTACGCTGCGGTAAATCTGCGTGTTATAAACCGTGCCAAGCATTTTGTCGCCGTTATAGGGGTGTATGAGGCAGCCAAACCCATCGCCCCCTATGACGTAGCCGTAGTAATTTTTTTCGATATTTTTTCTGAGCAAGGTGCCGTTGTCCTGTGTGCCAATAATCACGCGATCTCTGGAACCTGCGGGCGTATCGGCGTTT